>Ga0126337_10003539_pt1 | contig 10241 bp, 4 predicted proteins | sample DipCmetagenome_FD_92527 | JGI IMG/M metagenome (GOLD analysis project Ga0126337, IMG submission 92527) | Coral microbial communities from La Bocana,Puerto Morelos, Mexico - Diploria C A metagenome | ecosystem: Host-associated > Invertebrates > Cnidaria > Coral | place: La Bocana,Puerto Morelos... | reverse complement strand
TGGGAAAATGGGGTCAAGGCCTGCAAGCGTCATCTAAAGCGAATAGTTGGCGAAAGTAAACTCACCTTTGAAGAGATGACAACTGTTTTGTGTCAGATCGAAGCTTGTCTCAACTCCAGACCTCTCTTCACGTCACTCGACTCAAATGATGATGATGGAACTGCCCCACTTACTCCTGGTCATTTTCTAATTGGCCGACCACTCAAAGCGCTGCCTGACCAAGTTATAAAAGCTCCCATTTCAACCCTGAAGCGATGGCAACTCTGTCAAGCTCTTACACAGCATTTTTGGAAGTGGTGGTCAACTGAATATCTCAATGCCCTTCAGCGATTCAATAAGTGGAGGCGACCCAAACGATGTCTTCGCGTCAATGACATTGTGCTCATTAAGGACAATCACACTCCGCCATGCTAGTGGCCCCTTGGCCGAATCATCGGAACCCATCCTGGTCCAGATCAGTTAGTCAGAGTGGTCACTGTCAAAACCAAAACCGGAACATTGTTCCGGCCGATTGTAAAGCTGTGCTTGCTGGCACCATCCGAGGGTGCTCAGTAAAGACTTCGCACTTATGAACAAATTAAGTTAACATAAAGAACCAAATGAATGTTCAAAGGAACATTTTAAGTAACTTTATTAGAACAAAGAACACTATTAATATTATTAAGTACGTTTACATCTTATCTTGATAATATCAAGGCCGGTGGAATGGACACGCTCGACTTGTTATAATATTATATTACATTTATATTTGTCATGTGCAGTTTGCTCTAGTTTGATTGACCTCTTGGTCCATGGAACTTGTCACTTTTTCTATCATGCAAGATTTTGTAGTGTACGGCTCGTAGAAGTTAAAAAAATACAGTCCTACAAGAACAAAGGCTCGTCTAGAAGGTAAATACCTTGGCATGGCTGTAATTAGTTATGAGGGGTAGCCGTAGTCCATTGGCTTTAATATACTGAATCAAGTTTATATAAGAGGGATATATACCATTTACCATCTCTTGCTTTAGCTACAGTAAATTCGTTAACAACAAATGATGCGCAGGCTTGAATGAGAACAAGGAAGTTAGTTTTTCTAAGACCTCTTGGATGTTCGAACTCTGTCTGTCTATACAGGTATGCAAGAAAAATAGAAAATCATGCTGTGCATGCCAAAAATGCAGATTGCACCTGCACGGATGAATCCCAGTTTGACTTTTCAACCTTGTTCCCAGGGTATGAGATTGCTCAACGTTTAATTTTGCTTTGATGCTTTTATTCATTTCAGTTTGTTCAGTTTTGTTTTGGCTTTCTTCAACATTGCCATTGCATTACACTTACATCCGGTGTTACATACACTTCTGGCTACATCCCATTACATTGTGTTACATCCGGTCAGCAGTTGTTGTAGTGTCGAGGCTCATTGATTATGTATGAGTCGGTTATATATATATATATATATTATGTATTCAAGGAGCGTGTGAGAATGATCTGCATGTGTGTAACGGACATACATTAAAACAGTGTGATTTGCTCGTAGCGTGTGTTGGCGGTTCTACAGTCGTGCTTGTCGTACTTCCCGCCTATACATTCAGTTTATTCACCATTCTTGGTTTATCGAGTAGTACAACATCTGACTTCGATTTTAGCCAAAGACTTTACTTTGGATTGTTCAAAGGCATGCTGTTGCTTGTTGCTTTGTACATCGATCTTGACACATATACTTTAGTTACTGTTTGGATAATATTGATGAGCTCGACGGCAGAAAGTTGTAAGTATTACGAGCATGTTTTGACCTTGTCAGCTATTCTTTGTCGAGTGTACGCGGGCTAATTGTATCATTATCTGGTCTGAGACATGGCAAACTGGATACTCGATGGGAGTAACCGTTAGAATAAAGTCTGTGCTAGATTTGGTCAGGAAAATTGAGCGAGCGAAGGGAAGACACTGGAGCGAACTGTGCGATGAAAGTCTGTGTAATCTCTGCTGCTAATTTGGTTTATGTGGAAAGAGTATTTTCGGAGAAATTACGAATATGGTTGTGCTTGTTTTTTGCTTGTCAAAAAGGCTGACAGGGAACATAGTAAGACGAGCATTTTCTTCTTGTTTATAAAACCCAAAATATTTTAACAACGATTTTGTAAACGGAGAAAGTGGCTCTACCAACTGTATGAATTTCGTTTGAATTGGTTTATATGCACCCAAGAACCAGGCTCGTTTACTTTTTGAGAGTGGAACTTTTGCTCAAAACATGGTCCTGAAACCAACGTCATCTAGGGCAGTTACCACGGCAACGATACATCTGCCAGCTCAAATATTGTTGTTTTTGTTTATTCCCCAAGGTAACCTATCTCCACACAAAAATTGAAGGGGGGTTAAAAATTTTCATTTCCAACTTTGCTTCACTTTCCTGAAGAATTGCTCTTAAATTTTATTACGTGTTTCACTGTCTAAGATGCTTGAATAATGACATACTAATTCACCTGTATCTGTTTAGCTAAAGAAAATTGAAAATTGTTCTTTTAATAAAATAAATACTCCAGCAAATTGGCCACAGGGTCACCAAGTTTATTATTAATTGCGGAAAAATCATCTTTTTGTCATTTTGGTCACGTGCTTGACAATCTTTCCTTAACTGGAGACACTCCGTACGCAATACATTAACCAAACAAAACTTAAGAGACTTTTTGTGGACACTACACAACGTATGAGAGGAAACTGCTGACGCTTTTAATGCTCAGACATTAAATGCAGTACTTCAATCTCTGGCAGTATTAGCACTGTTTTCAGGTCATGTTTTGGGGAAAAGGTAAGTGTTCTTTTCCTTACTATTTATATAAAATAAATAGGCTAAACTACAGAATACAGGGCCATTTACATCTTATTGAATAACAATAGTGCCTATTGTATTATCCTTCGTTCTTCAAAAGGTTTTGACACATGTAAAATAGGTGGTCCAAAGTGGCCCTGCATTCTGTAGTTGCTCCAATAAATATAACCCTTTTTAAAATAATAATGGCTGTGTTTTACAAGTTGTAAACAGTTTCTTTCAGCATTCATTATGTTTTTGTCTATGGAACTACAATCTGCTGAATGAAAACATGAAAAATAAGGTTACAAATGAACAAACAAACACTATCAGACACAGTGATTGTAACTACTGCTATTCTATCAGGCAGTTTCTTATCATCATGAGGGCAGATGAAGTACATCTTAACCAAGGGTTTCCAAGGGCTATACACTAGGCCGTGCAATATATTGCTGACAATGTCGAACACAATACAAGAACTTTAGATGGAATGGGAACATTTCATGGGATGGGAATCATTGCTACAATCACTCTTGGTACGAAAACAAGCAAACCAGTTCCAAATATAGTTGTTACTGCCAAGGACATAGCCTCAGCCGGACAAATAAATATTTGCCATTATCAAGAGCCAAGTGATGAAGCTTCATGACTGTTGTATAAGGAGCTGAGAAGCCTAGGGTTGCAAGATACTTTCGCAAACCTCAACCTTCTCTGGAAGCTGACTCAACCACTGCTAAGATCTCCGCAACCTGCATGGTCGGGGACCATCCAAAAGATATGCGAAGGCAATTATCCTGGCCAGTCCTCAATCATGTTTCTCCCGATGATAGACCTGGATCCAACTGACAAGACCTGCATTTATTCTACACTTCTATTTGTAAGTGAACTGGCCAAGCGCTATCCCGTTACACCAGTCATAAAATTTGACCAGCCGTAGTGGTTGAAAGCTCTCATGATTATCAGAAGTGAGCTCTAAGATAGTGAACTGAAATCCATTGTTCTGAGGTTGGGAGGTCTTCACAACGAAATGAGTTTCCTTGGTTGCATTAGTCATATTGCAGGTTTGGGTCTACAAGAAGTCCTAGAATGAGGCCATTGGGGATATGCTTACGGGTAAAGCAGTTGCAAGAGCCGTCAGAGGCCATTTTCTTGTTGATGCAGCTCTAAATACCTTGTTGGTGTGCAATACATTTAATATTCCCTTGCCAATCAACACCAGTATTGACGATGCAGTCCAAACGAGTGATGAGCCTACAGGTACAGAGGAACAACAAAAGAATGCAACCAAGCCTGACGAGCCTACATGTACAGAGGAGCAACAGGAGAACTCAACCGAGCCACAGCCTACTGACACAGATTTAGAGTTAGCACGAGAGCTGTACAAAAAACTAATAGATGGTGCACGCATGATTGAGGAAGTTAAATCTGCAGACGTTCTCCATAAGATTGCAGAGAAACTAGAAAGTAAACAAAGCTGTATGCAAAATCAACGCACCGCTGTTCTCTGGATTCAGTACATGCATATGGTGGACATACTATGTACGTTGATCAGAGCAGAACGCACAGGAAATTGGAAACTGCATCTTCAAGCAGTACATGATATGCTTCCCTACTTCGCTGCTGCAGGTCACAATCCATACGCTAAATCTGCATACCTCTATTTGCAGTTGATGTACGATCTCCAAAAGGAACACCCAGATGTGTACACCAGTTTCCAGGATGGTCTGCACGTTGTACGTAGGTGTGATCGCTACTGGGCTGAGTTATCCACTGATTTGGCAATCAAACAGGTCCTCATGCTTAGTGTCAAAACATGCGGTGGACTAACCTGAGGTCGAGGCATGTCAGAGTCACGTCTGATTTGGTTGCTATCCATGCCTGCTTGTGCCGATGTTAACAATGCCATGCAGAATCTTACTGGTGTGATGTGTCATACAAGTGACCAACATAAGTACAATGAAGGCAAGACAAGAGCATGATTATAAGGATACTAACGAACTAGTCACATACCTGTCAGAGAAATCCCTTCAGCGCAGATCCTTCTTTACGCAGTATCATGACTGGAGTTGTTGCTGGTGAGGATGATAATGCTGAGAAAGCCAAGGAGGTAGGAGAGAAGATTTTGAGTTCAATGGTTGGCAAGAACATTCATGACCATTCATTCCGAAAGAAAGACCAAGTGGTGGCACTTGCATCCAAGAGTGCAGTAAGGTTCAGCAAGGGCAGTATCCAGGTGGACCCGCAGCTACATTTTCAGAGACTCACTGTTGTTGCTACAGGTGGACGGTATGACAATCCTCAGACATTCTTCAAGTTTGAAATGTGCAGCTACCCTCCAGCTTTATTCGACGGCTCACTTCTTCCGAGACAAGTCAACAAGCCAGCACTAGCCGATGCCATTTGGACAATTACCAAGAACAACCAAACAGGAGGATCAACTGGCAATGTCCATTTTGACCTTGACAGGGGTGCTCTCCTTCACTGTGTGCCCTGGCCACGTGGCATTACATATGATGGGATTTGCTCTTTGAATGTCCAGTATGTAGCCAACAGGTATGGAAAGGCCACAGTAGTGTTTGACGGATATCAGAATGGCCCATCAACAAAGGATGCAACGAGCAGGTGCCTACGGACTGACTGTGAATTTTGATTCTGCCATGTAGTGCAGGGTACAGTACACGGAGGTGCACATGCAGGAAGCACGGCCTGGAGTGCTCAACTGTTTGTGGACTTTGTAAAGGGCAAAGCTGCACCAATTCTGCCGCACCAGACCTTGATGACTCAAACGATGACTAATGGCTGGTATTTTTAATTCTAACAACTCAAAATCTTTCAGACAACTAGGAAGTAACCTATTGTAATAGTTCAAGTTCAAGTTCAAGTCATTAAGAAAAAGTGTATTTTCCACTACTTGGGTCCCTGTGCAAAAATAGCTGGAGTAATTATTATATTTCAAAGGACTATTTCATTTTCACTCAACAGGAAGAACACAAAAACAACTATTTTGTTGTTATCCAAGCCTCTTAGATAGAGAATTATGTAATAAAAAGATTTTGTTAAAAGGAGTGTGCGCACATGTATTGGGTACCCTGTGGTAAAAGGGGACTACCTTAAATGCTAATTAACGGATTTTGGGGGATTTTTAGTATATTACTAAGTGGACCATCCTCAAATGAGTTGCAGTGAGAAAAATTCTGTTGCAATTTGTTTGATCACAAACCGTAGAATGACTGGACTATAACACTGGTAGAATTGAATAACCAACTTCGGAGGGTCTCTTTTGTGGCATTTTCTATAAAAAAATATCAAACTGCCTTGGCGAGATGAGCTTATCTTAGGAATAATTTAAAAAGTCTTCCTGATTTGAACCCATGCTGTGAATCATAAATTATATCGGTTCAGTTTCACTTGTCTCTAAATAATAACACTTGAGTCGCTTTGTGCAACTTATTGTAAGTTAAATATTGTAAATACTTTTCTGTTTTGTCGTTGGCCACACGTCTAAATATATATGCAAACAGTGCAAGGCGAGTTTTGAAGTTTTCTTTGAGTTAGTAGGGAAAGCTACCTTGTAGACTGCTTAAATTTCTTCTTCTGCCTGTTGGAAACCAAGAAACACCAAGAAACTATTTTAAGCTTATGCTTTATCTAATAGCCAACAGGAATTTCTAAGTTTATGTTTCACACCAGTGAGGGGTGTGTTTGTCCTGGTTTTGTTAGTTCAATTCATTCAGTTTGGTGAAATGCTTAGGAGAATTTCTAGGTTATTGGTTTAAGACTGGTAAATCTGCTGCAGATAAGATGACTGCAAAGCTGAAAAATAAAGGTCCAACGTAGTGTTCTCTAAAATCCTAGATCAAAACTAAATCATGATGAGAATAAACATGTGTCCACCATCTAATGTGAATGTGGTAAAAGATAATAAGTTCTGTTTACTTACCAAGTGTGGAATTGTGAATACCTTTCAACAAAGTTGAAAATGCTTCAACCATCTGTTCTCTAACCAAAGGTTCTTCATCCTGAAGGAGCTTTATTACCACAGACCACAAATGAAAATGTACAGCATCTGAAAAAAAGAGGAAAGTCTTAAAAATGAGGGTTATTTCTTGGTATTATTTTATGGTTTATGCTTATTTGATTTAGAGCTCTCCCAGTTAACCCCAAAAGTCGCCTTCTTTTTAACAGTACAACACAGCATGCAAATTATAAAGTGATATTTTATCTGTCGTCAAATGTTGCTATGGATACATTGTACACTGTCCGTCTCCAATGAAAGGTCATGTCAACAACGATGATCCCATAGTTTGAATTTCTCAGGAAAGTGCAGAAAAAAGGTGGATTTGAAATTGCTGTGCTTCCAAGATGATTTGATGTCAATCACTGTGTTAAATTCATTACATTTTCTGTTGAACTTGTAGTCATATCAAGCTTGCAAGTTCACAGCAAAGGAGGAAATTCTGCTCATCAAAGCAGACCCTCGAATTAAGTTGTAAGCTTAAATTTAACTGCATGAAAGTTTCTGAAGTCTTTTATGTAACTGAGCTTAACATTACTGTAGACCTTCAGGGTGTGTTCCGACGAATCATTCATATCCGTGCCGCTTATATTATAACCGTAGAAAAGTATATATCGTCGTAAAGCTACTAAAATGTAGAATCAGAAGAAATATTTTTTTAAGGTTTGATTTAATGGTAAGCGTGTGCAAGCCTTCAAATGTAAAACTGACACTATTTGTTAAACTGCAGTGAATTACCTGCCTTCCTGCTTGCAAGTACGACCAAACAAACTGTACAATGTCAATCAGTGGCTGATAGATTACAAAAGGGTGTGAGGCTTTTTCGATACTCCGATTGGTTGACGAGAAAATCTATTTTGAAGTTGACGAATTGAATATTTGCTGATCTTTGTCACATGGGAGCGCTCAAAAGGAGAAGTATTTGGAATATCAAAAAAGCCTCACACCTTTTTGGCATTGATAACCAAGGAACATTTTGGCTAAATTTTATAATAATCCGCCAAATCTATATACCCTATTAATTCGTTTGAAGCAAGGAAATCCACGCAAAAATAAAGCCATCGTTTTAGACTCCTAAAGTTCTGAAAGCTTATCACACCTCATCAAAGCGGCTGCCAACTGGGTCAGGTTGCCAACAAATGAAACATGAGCTTTGGACCCCCTGAACGCCCGCAACAAAAATGGCTCATTGAATTCACGGGAAAACCACGAGAAAAGCTTCTGGAAAAACAGTTAAGGGAAAAGGCACTAATCACTGAAAGAGAAGAAAAGTTGTGGCGACCTCCAAAGAACCAAACATACAGTCAACTGAGGGCGATCCAAAAAACATGGTCGCCGCCATGAATTCGCTCGGGTAAGCTTTATTTTCAAGTTCCTTCCTCCTGCTTTATTTAAGCAATAGAGCACTTTTTCCGTGTTTACATAACCTGATCTATGAACAAGAGGAAGGTTGGGAGAATTTGAGGCAGTTGGGCAACTGTGGTGGTTCTATACCAGCCATGCTATTGGTTGGCTGACTAGTAAAATACATATTATATCACTGACATACTATCCTCTGTAATAAGAATATGCCAAGTTCATAATTTAGCCCAAAATTGCCAAGAAGAGAAGCATTTTCAGCCTGGGAATGGAAAAATATAAATTTTTACCAAAACAATATAGAGTGTACACTCTAAAATGCAAACAGAGAGCAGAGATTAAAGTTAACAAGAGGTCTGTAAGAGACCGTTATATGGTTCTTGTGGAAAATTTACAAAGAAGACCTCACAAGAGTTAAAAGCAAGTGACATCAGTCCTGAGCCAACCGAGCTGGACAGGCTACAGTATTATGCAAAAGTAATGCACAAGAAATGTCCGAATTTCGTTTTCGTTCTTCCAGGAACGTTCACACGAACGTTTGAGTGACAGTTCAAACTGGTGCAGCCAGCACATATAGCACCACAGTCTCAGAGCTGGCCAGGATTTTGCAATAGTCCATGTCATCCACTATAACAATTTTCAGCCATGAATGCAGTCTGCTACTATTTGCAAGCAGTGTACGGAGAGTCAGTTTTTCTACCAGCAATACCTCCACGAGCCTGGATCAACCAAACAAGCAAAGTGCCCTTCAGGCAGATCAACACCAATTATCAACCTAACAACAGGCTAGAAGGTGTGATATGATTTCCATTGACGAGAAGGCTGCAGCTATGGACAGCTTGCAAATATGACAATGTTTGTATCAAGCCACAGTGTCTAGGGGACCACGCCCAATGTAAGCACACAACTACCAGTAGTCAGAACCCCAAGCCTGAACTCACTTTTGCCTGCAGAGCTATTTCTCAATTCTTTATTGGAACCACTTGCAGGGGATAGCTTGACTGTATCACCTATAGAAGGGAGATATCTGCACCTTAGGTTAGAAACTGCAGAAAGCTTTATTCACCCAGCTAATGGTAGAAGACTCAACTAACAATTCAAAATACACAATTTATATGTGCGGCAGAAAGTCCGCTGACAATTACGCTACAGAAATTTACATATTGTAACATCCTTCCCTCAAAAGAAAAAAAATCAGTTCTTCTATACGCTAACAGTTTTTAAAATGTCACTCGTTAGACCTTAAGGGTTACAAGATCTGTATAACGACTAGGCGGTTTGACCAGTCTCCCACTTCTTGTACGGACTTGACTTTCACACTCCGTAGGTGACACTTGTTTTCTCAATGCCTGATCTTTGATGGCTCGATCGTGGTTTACTTAACTGGCCAATAAGGGCTGACCCTTATTTGACTCAATGGTGGTCATGGACTGATTAACTTTCGTCATTGGTGAGGTGATCCTTAACTTTAGAGTCATGGTAGTTTGAAGGCGTTGTCCATTCCTCAGCTGGAACACTATCAGCCTCTGCAGAAAGTTTCAGGTGTCTCCGATTCCTGATATAGAGCCCCAGGGGGGGTACTCCCTATAATGGCCTATACAGGGAGGCTCCGTCCGAAAGGGGTACCTTTTTCAGGCTTCAGGTATATCAAAGGGTAGGGATTTCACAAGTTTAGGTATATGAAAGGATAGGAAAATCTTCATTCGGGTGTTAAAAAGGGCTTGAATTAAACAGATCAAGCAGACGTAAATTATGACTGTTTCATTTTAATTTATTACGTGCTACGTGAAAAAATGACATGAAGACTTCCTGTTTTAACGATTTATTCATAAGTCTTCTTAAGAAGGTATATGAAAGGGGTGCATTTTTCCAACAAAAGGTATGCGAAAGAAGTACCTTTACTGAAAAAAATGGTATATAAAAGGGTAAGGGGTTGGACCTCGGGGCGGAGCCTCCCCGTATAAAACTTTTTTGAGAACCCCCCCCAGGTATAGAGCTGACCATTTGACTCCACTACATACGATCTTCTGCCCAGTGGCTTCAGCACTTTCGCTTTCCTCCATGTTTTCTTGTTCAACC
>Ga0126337_10003538_pt1 | contig 10241 bp, 8 predicted proteins | sample DipCmetagenome_FD_92527 | JGI IMG/M metagenome (GOLD analysis project Ga0126337, IMG submission 92527) | Coral microbial communities from La Bocana,Puerto Morelos, Mexico - Diploria C A metagenome | ecosystem: Host-associated > Invertebrates > Cnidaria > Coral | place: La Bocana,Puerto Morelos... | reverse complement strand
TGTGTTGTGGAATTTGCATTTGTGTTGTGACGGCTTGTATTTGTGTTGTGAAATTTGTATTTTTGTTGTGACGACTTGTATTTGTGTTGTGGAATTTGTATTTGTGTTGTGAAAACTTGTATTTGTGTTGTGGAATTTGTATTTGTGTTGAGCCTTCTGGGCCACCGTACATGTTTCTATTGAGTTATAGAAATACAAATGAAAGTTTGGGAGAACAAGAAATGCTGTGGGAACACGAGCCATAGGCAAGTGTTTGCACATTTTTTTCGAGTTCTCCCAAACTTTCATGAGAGTTTCTATAACTCAATATAGAAACACAGAGAACATGTTTTCTATTTCTTTTAGAAAATACCCTAACAAAAAAAGAAAATCAACTTGTTTTCTATGATCATCGAAATGCTAATCCTCTTTGCTCACATCACCATTACGACAACAGCTTGTGCTTCACAATGTACTTCTGTGTTCCTACCGAGTTATAGAAACATGGTTTTAAACCAATCAGCAAGCATATTTGCTTTGGGTTATTTTCTAAAGGTAAATAGCAAATTGATGTTAGGAGTGACAATTATGGGCCTGATCAGTTTAATGCAAAATATCTTTATAATTTCCAGGCCTGAATTAAGTTTTAAAGAAAAAAAAGGCCAATGAATGTCCACTATTTTCCAGGAAGAACTCTCTTATTGATATTTCAGCTTAACATATCAAATTTCGTATTTTGAACAATCCAACTATTCACAGTTGTTGTCAATATCTGCCCTATTCTACTACGTGAAAGTGATCTGATTTACGAGGAATTTGAGTGCATGGTTATCAGCACATAAGTCAAGAATATAGCTATAGGGGAAAACCAATAAAAGGAAACCCAATAAAATGCGAATTTCGCACAGGTAACGAACATTGTAGCTTATATCGGATTATATACGTATGCAAATAGAACGTCTTGCGTGCAAAATATCTTGAGCTGAAAACTTACTTGAAATTAGGAGCTTAATGTTAAAACATCCTTTCAATTCGCATAAAAAAAAAACCTTCGTTATTCTCCTACTGAAAAGTATTTAGCACATTTCTCTGAACCAACAGCGTGAAACTTACCAAGGGCTTCATCGTACGTTTTCGCCTTGAACTGAGCTAGCACGTTGTACGCTTCAGGACAATTTGGCGATATTTTTAGTGCTGCGTTGGCTTCAGCTATAGGATTCTCCGATACATACGCCATCCTTGCTTTCTTCTCGGCTTTGTAAATCGCTACACTTGAGTAGAAGCGTTCGTCCACGTGAAGCTCTCCCGCTACTTCGTGGCCCTGATTGAGATTGGATAAATGTGATTTGAACTCAGGATCCTCGTCTGGGTTTCCATCGCCAAATCTTTCGAATTGTAGCGGGTATATTGGGTTAAAAATTGTTATCATCGTGCCAAACTCTTTGCTGAACAGCCCCATGAAATCGTCCATGGTTTTCGTGTGCTACAGTACGCTGTCAAAACACAAAGCACTTTGTTTATCTGACAGGAATTGAGAACAAGGTGGCAAAATTTGGCGGGAAACAAACCTCGTTTTGGAAGCGAGACGCATTCATCACTCCCAAACCCTCCCCATCCCTCTCTAACGTTTTGTCACCACTAAACATGGGACCGGACCGGGCAATTTTTTTTCTACTTATTCTGATACTCATAATAGAGAAAAAAATTTTTGGATCGCTTGAAACTTCTCAGTTCACATATTGTAAGATGACCATGTACATGATCGGTACGCTCGACTCCCTAAACTCGGACTGCCGGTCATTTAGTGATTTGAAAATCGTGACCGGCAGTCCCGGGCAGGCAGGGTCTCGCTCTCTCAGCAGAGCATCAACCACGCGTCAGACCTGCGACCTATACAGCTCCTCTGGATCGCTTAGCGGTTTTTAATCGACATATGATAGTTTGGATTGAATGGGTTCCTTCGATTCCTCAAATTTGAGCAAAACATCAGACTGCCGGTCATTTAGTGAATTGACCGGCTGCCGGTCATTTAGATTCACTAAATGACCGGCAGTCTGATATTTTTTTCAAATTTTAAGGAATCTAAGGGACCCATTCAATCCAAACTATCATATGTCGATTAACAACCGCCAAGCGATCCAGAAGAGCTGTATAGAGGGCAGGTCTAACACGTTGTTGACGCTCGGCTCAGAGAGCGAGACCCTGGTTTGTGACACTTAGAAATTTTTAGGTCGACTGCCGGTCACGGTTTTCAAATCACTAAATGACCGGCAGTCTGATATTTTTCTCAAATTTTAAGGAATCTAAGGGACCCATTCAATCCAAACTATCATATGTCGATTAACAACCGCCAAGCGATCCAGAAGAGCTGCATAGAGGGCAGGTCTAACGCGTGGTTGACGCTCGGCTCAGAGAGCGAGACCCTGGTTTGTGACACTTGGAAATTTTTAGGTGACTGCCTAAAAACGATCACGATTTTCAAATCACTAAATTACCGGCAGTCCGAGTTTAGGGAATCGAGCGAACCGATCATGTACATGACCATCTTACAATATGTGAACTGAGAAGTTTCAAGCGATGAGTTCGATTGAGTTCGATTGAGTTCGATTGAAATACAGTTCGATTGGGTTCGATTGGGTATTCCGGTCTATGTCGGGATGAAGTTCTTTGAGCACCCTTGTGATGTACACAGATTTGCGGCCGCCTTGAAGAGGCTGAAGTGGACGGCATCTTTTCTCACCAGCATTCTTTCTAAGGGCTTGTTTGGCGATTCGCCGCTGCTGAGTGCACCATCGTAAATCATCTCATTCGTAGCCTGCGTAGCAAGCGTTTCCGTGGAGTTGGGGAGCAAAGAAAGTCAAAGAAACGGGATTTTCGGTGTTTTGCCCGCGCGAAAAATGGTGCGAGAGGCATTTTTCGCGTGGGGAAAACACCAAAAATCCCGTTCCTCCGTCTTCTTTGCTCCCAAAAACGCTTGCTAGCTCCAAGTGGGCTGGGAACGAAGTGGGAACGGCATAAAATATTAACTTTGTTTACCTCTGTTTTAACCGCAGTAAAACAATTTTAGCCAATATTTGACGTCTTACATACTTGCACATAAATTAATTTTCATAAACGAACGAATCAAGCGACAACATGAAAACTAAAAGCAGGAAACTATTCCAAAACACCGGGGAAGAACTCACAATGAAGAACTGTAAAATGAGCAGCGATATTTGACCATTCTTTCCCAGGCCCCAGGATGTTTGTAATGATTGTAGAGATGGCGCTGACGGCTGTGTCGTACGGGTTGCATATTTATTTCACAATTCTTCTTGTTTTCTTGGGCATTTTGATGTTTATTCTCTACCGTTTGCTTCGTTTTCCTCGTCCAACACCGTACACAGTGAAATGTTTTCTTCGACGAGGAGCCCCGACGAGAAATTCTCCTATAATAATAGGTCACAGAGGTTGTGGAATGGAGGCACCAGAAAACACTATTGGGGCATTTAAATTAGCAAAGGAAAATGGGGCACTGGGTATCGAATTTGACTTGGACTTCACTAAGGATGGCGTGCCGGTAATAATTCATGATTCAACTGTGGACCGCACGACAGATGGTCATGGAAAAGTCTGTGACTTCACTTATGAGCAGATCAGGCGGTTGAACGCCTCTGCGAAGCACCCACTTGGGTAAGATAAAACTCTGTATTCTCAAAAATGGGACACATCCAATTGTTTCTTGCACTATCATGCAAAAGGATGATTTGCTGCTGATGCTGCTGATATAGACTTGTTATAGTAATTGGAACGAGTGGAGTACAGTTCGTATTTTAATTGGTCTTGCCTCATAACTCGTACTCTTAGGGATGGGCTATGTATTTTGGAGAGAGGGGGGTGGTGAGTGATATTTCGAAGAAATATATTCTGTTATCGTTAGGTTATATTAGAGTTTCCTTTTTTAAATGTTGCTTTTTGTGGCTCTTCCAGCATTTCGTTTGCTCACTTTCTCTTATGCAAGATTTTGGTTCTTAACTACCTACCTCTGCCCCTGCCCCCATCTGCCCCCAAAAATTAAATGGTACATTCCCTAGTGTATAGCAAAGGAGCTCAGCTGTGACCAATTGGATGGTAGGTATAAGGCTTGCCATAAGGGCAATAAATAGTTTCATTTCTCCTCAACTTCCAAGGGTTCCACTAGCTTCAAACATAGGTGGATTTCTGGCTTTTGTTTCATCCCGCTGAAAAATGCCATCTGTGTGAAGAAAAAGCCAGAAATCCGTCTCTGTTTTCAGGTTAAGGTTCTCCTAAACAATTAAACATTGAGTCCCTAGGAAGCAAAACTCACTAGATCCCATAGGGTAAAGTAAGTGCTTTGTCTTATTCCCCATCTAAAATTAAATACTTTACTATTGTTTATACAAGAATGTCTACAAGTGAGCAAAAGTTATATAACTGGTTAAAACTTAATGATTTTCACAGCAACATCAACCACTCTTCTCAAGCCTATAGTGGTCTCACTTTTGCAATAAATATATGTTATTTGCCAGCCGGGAGGTCCGTATTGGGAAAAACTGTGCCTGAGGTCTTGCGTTCGGCCCGAGGCCGCAGGCTGGAAAATTACTTTATAAGAAATATTTTTGTTGATTTTTTACTGCAGCAGTTTCACACCATGCACATGTGTTTGACGTTTCGGTCAAGTAAACCCGTGTTGTTTACTGAAGTATTTAAAAGAAGAGATTCAGTTTTCGCTGATTTTAAACTGAGAAATAAATGATTTACATTTCATGGAGATTTTTAGTGTAACAAAAAGCTGCTAAAATAGCCATGAATGTTGGAGAACTTGGAGCGGTCCGTACGCCGGGTCCGTATGGGAGAATCCGGACCGCTCAAGCGCGCGGAATTAGCCAATCAGATTCAAGGATTTAAGATTCCGGACCACTGAGATGCTTCAGAAAAAAATGATTATGATTATGTTTTTACAAGTACTGTTCAAAATGTTAACACTCATGTGCCTATCATTTTACAGGGATAATTTTCCAAATGAGCACATCCCTTGCCTTGATGAAGTGGTCGATCTCTGCATCAGCCTTGGTTTGCAGATGTACATAGATGTTAAAGCAGCAACACAATCTGGGAGAGTAAGTTAAAAAAAAGTTAATATTTACCTGCTCGCTGACAGTTGACTTTAAACTCTTTTGTTCTTGTAGTGCACCAGAATATTTTATAACTGTTAAATCTTCTTTGTACAGACACATCTTATAAAAGGCAGTTTACTCGGTTTTGGCGTTATCCTAATATACAAATTGCAGTTTAATATTGAAGCTGTCCAATCAAGTCAACAATAGAATATCGAGGAAACGCAAGTAATAAATTTTCCATTCTTTACCAGTCTTTTGTACAGTATGTATTAGTTATCAACAGATCTTTGTGGCTGTATTAGATTATATTTTAAAATCATTAGAACAGCTTGGATTTTCACAATAACTGCACAAATTCTTGTGCATTCGTAAAGTAATTTCCATTGTCAGTAAGCAGACAGACACATTAATTTATAATTTATGTAATGTTGTTCTTGTAAAAATCAAATTGTCATCAGTTTTTGATGCCTTGTTATTAAGAATGAATCTTGTCATAACATTGTCAAAGTAGTCTGGAGATCCACTCAGCTATTGCTTTGTGTATCTACAGCTACTTTGACAATGTTATGACAAAATTCATGATCAATAACAGGACAGACCCATCAAAAACTGACATCAATGTGTTAAACTTAAAATGATCTTATGAATGGAGATGTTGAGTCATAGTGTACCTTGCATTGTCTTTCTACATTTTTTTAACTAGGCTGCGGAGGTTCTTAAGGAGATATTTGCAAGACATCAGTTATATGATAAAGCCATGGTTTGTTCATTCTATCCAAATGTAATTTTCCAGGTGAGGTCAATTGTTTACAAAAAGAAGCCAAAGTAAACGATACAACCATGATGCACAAATGCATTAACAAACTTGTTCCAGACTATCTTGTTGACATGTTTAAACTACGTTCCCACGTCCATAATAGACAAACTTCATCATATAGTGCCTTGGATATCCCCTTATGCCGCCTGTCAACAGGACAACACTCTTTTACCTACAGAGGAGCTAAACTCTGGAACTCTTTAAATAGTAACATTAAATCTTTAAAATGCCTGAGGAACTTTAGGCGTCATTTTGCAAACATATTATTAGGTTAATTTTTTACATTTAGAATATTTCTGACATATTTATTGTAATTATAATTATACTTATATTCTTAATTAATCTAAATTTAAATCTGTATTTGTAATTGTATTGTATTGAGCTGAAAAACCCTTTTTAGGGAACGTCAATAAAGGTATGTATGTATGTATGCATTCCATGTAGTACTGGTCAATTTTCCAGATAGATTTCAGATAAAATCATAACATTTGGCAGCTTGTGCTGAAATATTGAAAAAATTTTACATGGGTATAAAATGTAAGTGTGCATGGACACTTTCCATTCCCCATGTGATGCAAAAACCTAGTTGTTAAAAGGTTTGATAATGCCTTCCATTGGATAAATTGCTATCTAATGGGTGGTCATTTTGTCAGGGGTAACAATAATTATAGTTTGTTGGTTAATTCATCTCTCAAAAACATTATACAAATTATTCTGTTTTCTTTTTGTATAATATTTAGTGACTTTTATGCTGCATTTTCAGGTGCGACGAGCAGACCCAAATATTCTAACTGCCCTCACATGGAGGAAAATGTTTATAGCCACTGAAAGTTATTGTGGTCCATCAAGATACAAAGAGTGGTGGATGCAACTCTTAGCTCCTCTGTTGGACAGTATATGGGAACTACATCTTCACTCATGGGTCTATGACTTCCTAGGAGTTTGTGTATTTCTTTCTCACACGGCTCATTTCTCAAGGTATACTCTTCATCCCATCTTAAATTGAGATTTAGTAACCTGCAGTCAGCCTAGTTCTTCCACGCTCTGATTGTAGCTTTGTATTAAAGAGGAAGAACATTGATCCCCATGGGAAATGTAGTGGCATTATAGTTAGAATGGACTTAGGATTGAGGTGCTATTAAAGGTTTAATTTGTTGTGTTTTAAGGTCAGCCACCTGCCTTTTTCATCAATGCCTCAGCTGTCCAAAAGATGGATTATGCTATTAATAAGATAAATTGCTGTCCAGTGGATGAACATTGGCAAAACAAACCTATCCTAGATACTGTATAGTATCACTTGAAAGTGATTTACCCAGGGAATAAACTTGTTATCTCTTCTTTTAACAACCAGCATCAGGTGTGTAAATGAGCACCAGTGACCTGTCAGTGAAATCTGACAGAATACTGCGGAGTATCCTGTGGTGGGCTAGCATCCTACCTTCACAGGTTTCATTAATGTGTTCAGCAAGAGAAGGTTTTGAACTGAATTTCTTTTCATCAGAAAAAACCTTTCCTCTGGGAAAGGCAGGCAAAGCCATCTTGAAGGCCCGTCATTTTGCTCAGTGCCCGGCCCTTAATGAATCACCTGTATCTTGGGAGATGTAGTTTCAATTCTCGTGAATGCTTCATCCCACAGTAACCTAGATAATGACAGTGATGAACTTCCTTACATTGTGGACCAGTGGTCTGTATATCATATTCAAGTTGGCAAACTATTACTTTTATCTAATTCTTTCATATGGCAGACACAGTAGGTAGCTAGTACTTGTATGAAAAGAAGCTTGCTGCTTTTAAAACATTTTTTTTTTTTTGCTTTTTTTTCTTCTTCAGAGACTATTTAAAAGAATGGCAAGACAAGGGAGTCAATGTAGTACTATGGACAGTCAACAAGCCTGCCGAGAAGGACTACTTTTCAGGAGTACTAAGGTGCCCCATAATGACAGATTGTGTGAAAGGAGATTCACAGCAGAACACTCCATATTAAGTACCTGATTCATGTTTGCATTATTTTTTAAACGTATTTTTTCAAAGGGTAACATTTAAAGGAGCATTGACAAGAATTGGTTGAAATTATTTTCATGGCCATAAGCAATTATTGTTTTCATATGCATAGAAAGTCAGTCCTGCATTAGGTTGGTGTTGTGTCGTACATACATACAACAGCTGTTTATTATTAAGAAATTGGTGTGAGTTGTATTTAAATAAGGTTATTTAATTTGTGAAGTTATAACAAAGCATCAAATGAATGCCGCGTGAACCAGCAGCCATTGCTAATTCTGAATTCTAAGGTAATAAGTGAAGAGCATAACTGATACATTTTACTTGTATACCATAGTGAAGTAGATCTGGCAGCCTTATGGTTAGTTAGTTGCACTCTAGGTTGAGTGTCCCAGCTTGCATGACAGCCAGGGACATTGTCTTGTAACAGTTACAAAATCTCATTCCAGGGAAGTAGTATTGCTCCAAGGTATTCCCCTACAGAAATTGCGATAACAGTGGCGTCTTTGGCCTGAATATGTACTTTTTCTAATTTCCATACATAAACCATAATATAGATTGAATTGATTAACTGCATTTGTTAAGAATACCCTGTCACATAACCATGCCAATCAGAAAAAAGCTGTGGGTTACGTGAATGCAAGAAAATCTAAAATGGCAAGAGTCATACAAATTTCATAAAGCTATTTGACATATGACATCCATTTCATCCCACTAGAATTTTTGTGATTTGCATGGTCACATGACAGGGTTTAGTTAAGAGCGTAGTGTTGTTTACATGTGTTACCGGTATTTGGAAATTCCCTTCCCATGTGAAAGTTTTGAGTCCGGTTTTCATTCCACAACATAGCATGTCTTGTTAAAAAACAAAAACATGGTATTCTTTTAGTGAAACTGAACCAAACATTTCATCAAATTTAAGCATGCAAGTAAACTTTTGCTGAGCAGAAAAAAAACGATTTGTGTTTTATGTCACAAATTGTATGTAATGCTGTGTACTAAGAGTGTTGTGCTCTACTATACGATATTTAAGAACGAAAGAGTTTCTGGAAATGTTATTTAATACAATAACTAATATATATTTATAATTTTCTCAGCTTTATTAAACCCTATATAAAAAGTCAAAGAAGTTGCTGAGATAAGGCTATGTTCTCTCCATGTAACAGGTGCACTTGAACTATTTGGTAAGAAAATCAATCCACATGACAATAATGTCTGTACACTTTTGACAATTTGAAGAAGAAATATTTCAACTGTGACAGACACAAGAAAGTAATCGAATCAAAACTTGTTAAGAACCAATGAAGATGGAGTCGAACCTAGCAAGAATCAATCAGAAACAAGGTGCAGAACCTAACAAGCAGTTTTTAAGCACAGAAAAAAAGGCGCTAGCCTAGTCAGAAATGGTCTTGTTTTCTGAGTAGTTCCAAAAGAATCTTGCTTGTTTAGTCTGCCTTAAGGACGGTGCCTGCTAAATACAAAGGTTTTTGCGCCAGATTAGGACCATGCGGAAAATGTAGATATTTGCAAGGGCTATTGGAATCCACAAAGAAAAGTGGGGGTAGCCATGCATTTTAAAGATAATTAGCCTTGATCTCAGCATTTTTCTGAAGAAAAAAGGAAAGGATATTTCATCAGAGAGTTCCTTGGAATTCACCCTTTCATACTGAAAAGCAAACACATTTATAGCGATCTTTAAACTGCATGGTAAATTGTGACATGAAAACCACTTTAAGTATGCTTTTAATAACAAAATCGTTGCAACAGCGCTTTTAGCGTCTCTGACAGCCTTCCACTGGTTCAGCTAAAATATAGGTTTTCCTTCCAACCAGAAACTAATCACGTGTTGGATACACTTGCCATTTCCATTTCATAGCATAAAATGTAGGGATTAACAGGCGTTTTTTTAAGTTATTAATCAGTTTTGAAAACTCTTACGCTGCCCGTTACATTTTTTCTGTCACCTCCCCAGAGTGAAACTTTTGCGTTTCTCGCACTTGTTTAGCGCGCGCATCACGCCATCTGCAGGTTTACAGTTGCATTTTAGTACAATATTCACACGACTTGTCAACTCTGATTGTGACTTAAAAATGCAATAAACGTAGTTAAACAGTTTCTATTTATTAGACCCAAAGATATAATAAACATCCTGTTAGTAAAAATAAATTTATTGGTAGTTAAGCCCTCTCCGCCCCTTTACGAGTTCGTTGAACCCTTACTAGAACTAAATTTCCCGCACCTAATTCGAAAGCTTTAATTAGACAGCGCGCGGCAAATTCATCTCTCATATATATTTATCTATTCTTTTTCGTGTGTGTCCACAATTA
>Ga0126337_10003537_pt1 | contig 10245 bp, 6 predicted proteins | sample DipCmetagenome_FD_92527 | JGI IMG/M metagenome (GOLD analysis project Ga0126337, IMG submission 92527) | Coral microbial communities from La Bocana,Puerto Morelos, Mexico - Diploria C A metagenome | ecosystem: Host-associated > Invertebrates > Cnidaria > Coral | place: La Bocana,Puerto Morelos... | reverse complement strand
TAATAATAATAATAATAATAATAATAATAATAATAATATCTAATTACAAAATATCAATATAATAAAAGGCAATCTATCTTTTCTTTAAATTTACGTAAAACATACTACGAGATCTAGCGCAAGTGACCCGAACATAGTATTTCATCCTTTTAAGTGAACAAACACAGCAAATTTATTCAGTAACCGTAATATTTAATATACACGAAGCAGTTAAGCTTATGGATGGCAAAGTACAAGAATTGAAACAATGGTTGTCCAATTATTAAAACAAGAAACACCAGTGTAGAAGAAAATGGGTCATGGATCCTATTTACAAACCGCGGCAGGTCATCAGGCACTGTGTAACGATCAGTAACTGTAAAGTAATATAAAACGATGACAAGGACGTATGCTAACGTAAAAATGTATGAATAAATTACATGCAATAACCTGATTGGTGCAAAGCTGAATATTGCTTCAGCGATCATGAAAGCGGTGAATGAGAGGTACGTCGCAAGAACTATAGAGTTCAACTGCTCCTCCAAAACAAGGTAGCAGAATGTGACCACCAATATGCTGTTTTCTGCCATAGTTTGCAAAAGCCACACTACTTTGTGGTAACAGGGAAGCTTGTCTTCGCGATGATCTGCCTGATGTGACTCTCCGCCTTCGCTTGCCGCCCAAAGCAGGTCTGTCTCGCTTTCACCCAGTTCCCCCTCGGCCCAGTGGCTCTTTTCCGCGTGGTGCTCGTCCTTCACTTTCTCCTCGTCCTCTCTGTTTTTCTCTTCTTTCCATTTTTTTATTGTGTGGTAGATAAGGAGGAGAGTGGAAAGGACGAAATACAAGCAAACTGCAGAGACAGTCCAGTTGTCCAACTGCAACACCCACAGATAACTTGGAGTACTGTAAAAACTTTCCACTAGGAAGATCACACAGCATGACGTCAAGACGAGACGGTAGATAATGAACAAAGCCGGCGGAAACCACTGAAAAAAACAATTGAATTAAAAATAAACGAATTGTCTTTTTAAGTTGAAGTCATGCACGAGAAAAGCTAAGATATTAAAGGAAAGCTGTTCTAATTCCCTCACTACCAATCTCTTCTCCTGCGATAAAAGGAAAAAGCCATTGAAATTCGAGTTGAAAATATACTGTAATGGCGTAGCAAAAAGGAGATCTCTTATTGGTTATCGTGATTACTCGGGCGCGGACAAGACGCCGCACGCAGTGACAATTAACCAATCAGATCTTTGTAGTGAAGGAAGTTTCCCCAGGTTTGAAAATATACTTCAATGTGCTCTATGCCTTGGCTGTTTTGCAATGACGAGACTCAGTGGCCGTCTTTTCAGTTCATTAAAACCGATGCTCGCAGAAGGAAAAGAAATTAAATGCCATAACAACACAGAAACTTGGTCACAACCCGACCAAGCTGAGCGTGCATGTATTTACAATATCACAATTACTGTAGGCCAATAGAATCTAGATAGTATTTATAATCATGACAACTAGATTCCAATGAAGACCCCTTTTCGTTCTTAAGTAACAACTGAGGCGAAAGTAGGCTTGAAATGAGCATCTAACGTAAGGAACAAGTAAACTGTTACAGCTTTCGAACAGAAACATACGCTTCATCCCTACAGCCGAACACAGGAAGGAAGTGGCAAACGGCAAACGGGTAATGGCCAAGAACGATAAGTGTTTTTCCAACTTTCAGATTTTGCACAACGAAATAACCTTCAGGGAAACAAGTAAACTCGAGTGCAATAAAGGCGACGATAGCGCAGGGATACGAAGTCAGCCTTTCCTTTCGGGCCTATTAGACCGGAACATCACAGGTACCATTTAGAAGAAGATGAAGCAAAGGCCTTTCATGAACCTTTTCTTAGTCAAAAGAAAGTCTAAACGTGCAATGAACGGCAAATTGACGAGACTAAATCTATAAGCTTACAACAACGACCTGGAAGAACTGTTAAAATGTTAAACGTTGTTTACAAATGCGTTCGTCTGTTTGGAACTTCAGCAATTAATTACTTACCGGTGATTCTGAAAACAACTCAGCAATTGGAAAACTCAGTGACAGGCTGCTGATACTGAATTCCTCGGAGAATACTGCTTTCAACCACTTTTTGAAGGTCGACATTTTGGGACAAACTGAACAAAGATTGCCCGCTTTTCGCACAGCAAAGCATTCAAGCAATGAAGCGTAGGTCTTGCTATGCAGATTTGAGCTGGAGATATCGCGTAATAATAAACTGAAATTGTTAACGCCTCAATGAACTTAACACAAAATGAGCCAAGAAATCACAAACAGAATATTTAATAAGGAAAATCATTGACAGCAATTGAAATCAACAATTGCAACTGCCTCTAGTCGGAACTCAAAACGAGTTATTTTAGCTCAGACTGAGGTAAAACAACTTGACAAACATTTCTAAAAATGAGAAGGCCTTTTTTTCTTTTTCAGTGATCAAGCTTTCAGCTGTTTTTAAATACCCTTGAAATACTCAAGCTTGAATGAGCATTCAGTTCTCATTGTTTTCGCTTGTGATAAAGTGATCGATTCCCGCCTAAAAGCGATTTATGCAGATTTGAAACCCACTTAGACCAGTCTTTGTCCACTTGATTTCTTGTTGACGCCTGAACCTTCGTCGGAGTAAAGTATGGGTCGTTGCTGCAAAGCTCTTGGCGAGGAATGCAGTATTAGGAAACTTGGATTGAGATATCATGACTCCAGGGCCTTTACTGATGCCCCGGTAAGTTAACCGATGCCTCTATAAGCCGTGCATATAACAGAAATCCTTTCACGCGCCAAATAGAAGACTTTCACAACGCGCTGAAGCATCTCGGAATCTTAAGGCACGAATTCGAATTATAACAGTACGCTCGGAAAGTGGAAAGTGTAGTTATAATTCTGAAAAGTGTTACCTATATAGCTTGCATCGCAAGTCTTAGAATTTCGCGTTCTATCAGTTGGTAGGAATGTTTCTTGTCTTCGCCAAATTCTTTTGCTAGCTCCGGTCATAAATCGTCCAATTGTTTTGTTGCAGGAAGGAAGTGAGTTTAACAAAGTTAGATTTTAATGTATAACTGCGTAGACCAGACCTCAACTACGGCTAGAACAAGAGAATTGTCTCTGAATGATAGTAAATGTAAATAAACTGGCCATGTATCAGTTCATCATGGCAGCAGCATATTAAAGATTGCTTCTCAGATAGGTCGGAGGATTTGCATACATAATAATAATTATGGCTAATTGCGCCGAAAAAAAAAACTAGCAATAGGGTTGGTGACTCAATAAAACTGCAATAGTTAGACGAAAACACAGGTTTTTGTCAAAGTTTTGATCTCCAGAAGCGAAACAAGGACATAGAGCTTAACAGACTGATCAAAGTTTTCAAGTTTTGGATCTAAAAAGCGCGCTGATTATATTCAATTATGCCATTTGCTTGATGGTTGGCTGGTCATGAAGAATATAACTTTTATGCTTCATTTAAGCCTTCAAATAAACAGCTGTCGTTGTTTCAAGAAAGATTAAGACGCTGAAGACTAAACAATGAAGCTGTGCGAAGAGTCGAGAATCAACTTTCGTTGACTGAATTATAGCAAATCTGACTGAGCCGCTACGTCAATAAAATGCGTGTGCGAGCAAATTTTTGCAATATCTAAACGAAAACAGAACAAATAATTCATCTAAGTATTTTTCTTTCTAGAATTGGCAAATTCGGAAACTGTAGTAGTATGCTTTGCATTTTTTAAAGAACCAGATCACAGATCATATGGAAGAAACTGAAAGAACAAAACTTAGCTTAACTTCTTATTTAAAGCCCGCTCTTCCATCCAAAACAAGAGACAACGACCATCGCCTCTTGTCCAAAATCATGGCAAGCTTAACGCATTATAGCAAACACCAGTATTTTTTACTGGTAGTGTTTCTGGCAGTGACGAACGTGATCTTTGTAAATTGCAGCATTTTCTCTTTGAAATGTTTCAATAGATATGGGTTATTGACCAAGTTTGTTCGGTCAAGTTGGCTGGATATTGCCAAAGTGTTTTTTTTTTTTTTCATGTAAACACGCAAATCAAAAACGAGGCTAATATCCAGCCATCTTGACCGAACAAGCTTGGTCAATAAAGGATTTATTATATGGGATAAAACACCGAAACATGATAAATTTTCCTTACGGGACAAAGCCCGTATCCCGAGCGGATAATGAGTTGTATCAATGTCCCGTAATCTGGTCTGCATTGATAACCTCTTCCGTTACGCTGTGAACAAGTTTCCACAACATCTTATATTTTTTTTTCTTGTCATTACAGGGACTGCCAAGACCTCTGTTTGCCTTCCTCCGCTTACTCTACGCTGCACTGTCCATCGCTCACCTAGTTTGGATTGGCCTGGATCAACCGAGAGGAGGCTGGATCATTCACTTGGGAAACTGGAGCCATGCGCTGACAGCCTTATATTTCCTGGTTGGATCGCTGACCGCATTCCATCGCTCGATGTGCGGAACCAAAGAAAGTGACCACTATGACAGAATATCCCAAGATAGCGGCGACCCTCTGGGTTCTAATTCCTGCGCTTTGGGACCAGGCGAGAAAGACGACAGCCTGCCTATACCAACAAACCATCTCTCTTGGCATCACGAGGTCTTGTGGGTGTTGCACACCCTCGCTGCAGACAGCTCCTTTATCTGCACGATCGTTTATTTTGCCTTCTTCTTTGAAGTGCGTCTCACCTTTCTTGGGCTCTTCGACGTGCCAAAACATGTACTGTATCTTGTGTTCATGATTGTGGATACACTGGCCAGTCACATCCCTGTGAGGCTCCTTCACGTCATATATGCTTACATGCTCGGTGCTACGTACGTTGTTTTCACCATAGTGTTCATTTTAACGGAAGTGAAGACCGATCTCAGTTTAAATCCAGTATTTTACCCTTCGCTGGAGTCTGGTGACGAACCTCTCATTTACACAGCTTACCTATCGATATTCTTGATTGCTGGTTTTCCTGTAGCGCAATTATTTTTCTTTCTTCTTTATAAATTGAGATCTTGGATTATTTCAAGGTAACTTGGCAATCATTTATGAAATAAACTCAAAGTAAAAAAAAAAAACCCTACCCTGTGGAATTCGTCAAAGAATCTCAGTTTGAGGCCCTTATAATACAATTGTAAATAAAACGTTTTAACTTTAAAACGTTGGATGATCAAAATTAATTTATAGTTCCTGGAGAAACCTTTTTTTACTTCATATATATAGGCTAACGCACGAAACATTGAATTAGCTAATGGTCTATTTATCATTACAGAGTTTTTCTTTGAAGTAATTACTCTGATTTATCTTAAGGACTCAGTTATTCTATTGAACCAATCAAAAATCAAAGTTAACACAAATAGTAATGTATAAGCGCGAGGAAAAAAATGTGCGAGCTAAATACGATTTCTTATCGTTTTTCTCCTAGTTAGGTGAGAAAGTGTGGGTTTTTTTCTTTTCAGTAAGAATTGAGGAGCAGTTTGCAACAATTGGGTGCCATAACTAATCGTGCAATTACATGGTCTTAGGTTTGGTTTTGCTACCGTTTGAATCAACCTCGTTCCCAGGGTCTCTCTTCTTCCCACCCCCTGGAGCTTCTCGCTCCAGGGGGTGGGAAGAAGAGAGACCCTGGGATCGAGGTTGGGTTTGAATTTGGCTGAGTAGTCTAATTGGCAATAGACCATTTTACAGTTGTCTGCTCAGTGACCTGGCCTTTGGATGACAGCGAGGCTAGAGTTGACCTTGTTTTGATACGGACCTCACTGCTTTTGTTGTGTAAAACAAGTTGTTCTGATGCTAACTAGGTGAATTTACATGACAAAAGCAGTGAGGTCTGTGTCAAAACAAGGTCAACTCTAGCCTCGCTGTCATCCAAAGGCCAGGTCACTGAGCAGACAACTGTAAAATGGTCTATTGAAAACCACAGTAATGCAAGACCAAAGTAAATACGAATTAGTTTTAACACTCAATTCAAAATTACTTTTTAACATTTAGAGAAAAATGGTTTACACGTTGAATGTTAACGGCACGTGGCATGAGACAAAACAGTTTAAGCCACGTGCTCTCTGAACTACACAACTTTGTGTTTGAACTTGTTTGTAGCCAGGATGTTCACATCTATTAAAACTACTATTTAAAGTTCTGGTATGATGTACAAGTGGGATATATTGGACAAATACAGACTACTGTTTGGTGTTTGTATGCGTTTGCAAAGTGGTAAGTCGATTTTTAACGGAAACAAAAGAAAATAAGAGCAAGCCTGTACCTTTCCAGACAGGATCTGGGATTGGCTAAAAAACAATAGAAGAACTAATGACAAAATAGCTATGTCACCGAAAACAATAGAAGCCACGGGATAAGAGAACGAATCAAAATACAGGTCTGGAAGAGGTACAGGATTACTCGAAAGTAATAGTTCTGTGATTACGTGAAGGTCTAAAGAGCTAATGGATGAAGACAGGCTTATCTTGCTCCAAAAGGAGCTGCCCCTTTCAGCCACACTTTGGAGCATGAAAAGGGGGGAATGACCCCTTCCCTCCACGAACCCCCCCCCCAGCAAATGTTTCCCCGTCTTGCTGTCCCCCCCCCCGACACACAGCACCCAACGTCCAATTGAGTGAATGATCATAACAATTCCGCCAAGATGAAGTTCTATCTTTTTATTTATATTTTTTAACACTTCTCCACAAATATAATACTAACTTGAGTAAGGATTCTACTAAGCGTTACCCACATATATTGTTCACTCAAATTACTAATTAAAAATAGCTCTCAACAAACTAACATAACAAGTTCTTAAACGAATCAAAAAAAAATACTGAGGTACTTGTAGCATTAGTTTCATTACGAGAACTAAAATATTTCAGTTTACGCTTTAATACATTTTTCAGCCAAAAGACTCCCAGAAAAACTAAAGGAAACACAGTAGTTCCCTCTCTCTGAATCATAAGCAATTAACAAAAGACTGATTGGCCCATTGCACACTTGATGTTTCTAATAAAATGGAGAGCAAACACTCTCATGCAATACGGTCAGGTGATTCAATAATTTCACAATCAAATGACTTCTCCAGGAATTCTCCACTGATGTGATAACAGATTCTGCCTTGCTAACACTTCTTCAAATTTTGTAACAAATAATTGGTAACATGAACTTGTCCTTCAATTTAACCTTTGTCTAACAGCTTTAACAAGACTGTTCCATAACTGATTTTACACTAACTGCTGACTGCCATTTCAATTTCTTCTGTATAGAAGGGTTCTGTTAAATGCTAATGCTCTGTGTAGTTTGCCCTGTGGAGTTTCAAATTCGTTACCATCTGGTGAACAGTAGTTCATTATGCCTCACTGAAAAGATAGAAAAGTTCTATACTTGAAAATAGAAAAGTTCTATACTTGACATTGAATTCACAATGATTGTAAATTACCTCGATCGTGGTATTCTGTTTGTGTATTACTTCAAACCAAATTGTCCTGCTACCATGAAAATAAATTTGTCTAAGCAAGCCTACAATACTGATAAACCGCAAAAATATATATATCCAACCTCAAACCTCTCTTACTCAATAGCAATGCAAATACAGAGCTCCTTTGATAATCTTATTTCACAAGTGCCTACAGCAACATTTTACTGACTCTTATAGAGCAGACATTTGGGCCACAACCACACTTGGCATTTCTTTCTGCAACTTTTTGGGGACGGTAGAATGATGGATTTTTATGTATTGTGTCAAAGATCAGGATGAAGGATGACTAATCCTTTTGCATAATATAAAAAGCCCCTATTCTGTAGTCCCACAAAAAAGTAACAAAAAATGTCAAGTGTCCAGAATTACACAGAGTCACCAAGAAGTCCACAATCTAACCATGTGAGATTGTACAGTTGTACAGTTACAAACCATAACTGACTTGATTGCTTATAAATATCTTGACCCATTAGAAACTGATCTTGAATTGTCAAAGAAAATTGGCTGTTTACAATATTACATGTATAAAAACTCTATGTTTCCACTTCAGCAATGTCACTTCGAAAGTTCATTTGAGAGCCAGTCGAGTCCTTCATACAGGCCTGTTCCCTTAGTGGCGCATGTCGATTGCACATACCACTAATGAAAAAAAGGAAGAAAATATTAAAACAAGTTCTGAGCCTTTAAGCTAATCTAAGATAAAGCTCAACAACGTTGTGTATCCTCATGCTGTTGAGGATACACAATTAACATGCCGCCTAAAGGGGCTCATTCATAGTATTCTAGCCATGTACATTGTACAAAATTATCTTTACATTTAGGAAGCCTGAAGATAGTACCAGATAGAAAAAAAACACCATAAAGATTGCAAACAACAGACCTGAAATATTTATGCTAAAATTTATGCACAAACTGTGACATACAATAATGGTCAAAAGTCTTGGGACACCTTGCACGTTTGCCAACATATTTTTTGTGTGTGTCCAACCTCCCTCTCCCCATCCCCAATACAATGGTGATGTTGATTCATGCAAAGTAGACATTGTATTGGGAGAAAGGAGGCCTCAGAATAATAAACAATAATAATAAAGAATGCATGTAATTCAAAAAATTCAGAAACCAAAGATAGGTGCCAGCCAGCAGGACCACCTGGCCATGTATACAGACTTAACCAGACGTAAAAAACTTAGATGTAGATTCAGGTTACAAGTACAGTGTAGGACTCATGCTGTCCAAATCTAACATTTCTCACCTGTCTGCTTTTGATGTTGTGGAGTCCTAGTTTGTCTGTTATTTCGCTGACTGACAAGGCATTTGGTAAATCCTGCTTGTTTGCAAATACCAGTAGAAAGGCATCACCCAGTTCCTCCTCTTGAAGCTGTGGGTGGCAAATTAACATTGTACTATTGTTTAGCAGAAATACAACTCTCCATGTTATTGAAGCACTTGACTCCAAGTGAGTATACTGAAATTTGACACGCTTCCGTAAGCAAGATTGTAAACAACAATCAAGAGCTACAGTACAATCCTTGACAACACCGCAATTTTTCAAATCTTTTTAATTGTTTCCTCTCTTTGAGTGTCAAAATGCTTTCTCTTCTTTTGCAACACATATTCAAGTGATTTGAAAAATTTATTTACAAATAAAACCTGAACAACAATCTGTCAATATCTGTTGTACAAACATAAACATTTCATAACGTGCTGCATTAGGTAACTGGTAGGGGTGGGCCAGAGAAACAGAAAACTTGGCTGTTTATGTCTACATACAGCATTCACCTTGTACAGTTAGAGAAACACTCTTCTCAAATTCATTAATCGCTCGTGAAGTTTAAACAAAGGAAATCATGACCCTCGTAATGTTCAGCATACCCGATCTTAATTAGCACACATTCTTACAATAATTTTTATTCTCCAATTTCTTCTTAGTTTTAGTTTTGATTGAGAAGATATATCAAGCCCTCAAGACCAAGACCATCTTTGACCACATTTCCAAACACCTCCATGCTTGTCAAAAATGCTCCACTGTGTGTCATAATTGGTGTTTTGAAATGAGGTCAAACAGTGTTTCATGTTAGAGAGCTTAAAACAACCCTGGAAACAGAGCAGCATACATGTATGTCAATCACATCCTCTCAAGCTTTCCTATATTGTCTAGCGCTACTAATGCAATGGGCCGATCCCAAAACAGTACAAACAGAAAAAGCTCTCCATTACTCCTCCATTCAAGATAGTTTTTAAGTAGCCAATTACAGACAAACTAACAGATGTCAAAGCCTCTGCTAAGTAAAAACTAGGGACATAACTAACCATTTTGTGCAGTTCATCACTGGCTTCTCCTACTCTCTCCCTGTCATTACTGTCGACAACAAAGATCAAACCCTAGAGAAAAAGACAAAAAACAAAAAAAACTGAAGAACAGATGAGCAAAACAGTATGGAACATATTAAATATGTTTTGAACAATTTGCTGCGAAGCAAAGCATACACCTACATACATGTAATATGTGGAGATGCAGTTTGTACATATTCAATAGAGAATTCAGCAGCTGTATTAAAGCAGAGTTCTTCACCCTTTCATATCTCTCCAAGCAGAAAGAGAAGGGAATCTGTCTCACAACATGGACCTGTAGTTTCAAAAGTACGAAGTATTCACCTGTGTGTTTGTGAAGTAGTGTCTCCACAGCGGCCGGATTTTGTCCTGACCGCCAACATCCCAAACAGTAAAGGAGATATTCTTGTACTCCACAGTCTCAACATTGAAGCCTG
>Ga0126337_10003536_pt1 | contig 10247 bp, 13 predicted proteins | sample DipCmetagenome_FD_92527 | JGI IMG/M metagenome (GOLD analysis project Ga0126337, IMG submission 92527) | Coral microbial communities from La Bocana,Puerto Morelos, Mexico - Diploria C A metagenome | ecosystem: Host-associated > Invertebrates > Cnidaria > Coral | place: La Bocana,Puerto Morelos... | reverse complement strand
GTGTTGTTTTTTTTGGGGGGGGGCAGTTGAGAGCAGCAGGCATTGTGGTATGAAGATTTCCCCCTAGTTTTTTTTGTTTACCCATTCCTTGAAAAAACAGATGGATTTGTTCGTTTGATTCATTGATACTGTAGAACATGGGAAATTTGGATAAGCTGAAGCAGTTTATTAGCAAGACACCCTGGGATTTTTGATTGAACAACTGCCCCAGTTGAGATGTAACATGAAACATCTTTGAAAGTTTTTTCAATAGTGGGAGATTATTGGGATCATATTTCCTATATCACGATGCCACTCATATCTTTCTTGTGTTTTTTCGTTTTGGATTGAATTTTTAACACCTACACTTTTATTCGGGGCTGGGATACATCCAAGATATGATGATCAGTGGTTTAACTTGGGGGATATCCCCCACCCACGATGCCAGTGAAATAATAATCTGTTTATTTTTATGAAGGGACCCCTATAAACCTTCACAAACTCCACTGTTAGTGGGTATTATGGCACACATACGAAAACTCTGATGGGTATCAGTGCTGAATCTCAGCGTTAAGGCGAAAGACCAAAAAAAATCCACTGTTAGTGGGCTTTTGGGGTACGAACTCTAACCTCATACACGTCCGAGATCTAAGAGGGAAACTGGGAAAAATTCCACTGTTAGTGGGCCGAGGATACCCCCAAACTTTAACCATCCCCAAAAAGACCTGCTTTGACTCTCCATTCGATCTCAGGTGTTCATGCCTGGTCAAGCTTTGGGCTTGTTGGGATGCTGGAGTGGCAGTAGTGGAGTTGCCATTGGTGACTGCGGGGTGTTACTATACCCTCCAGGGAAAATGACCTAGCACCTGAAACTAACATAGTACCTGAAAATGGATGGTTGGGAGACTAGTTTCCTTTTGGGATGGCCTATTTTCGGGGGCAACCCGTTAGTTTCTGGGAGGGTATATTCGTTAGTTTCTGGGAGGGTATATTCCACCAAACGGGACAAGGAAAATCATCATCTTCAAAGATACCTTGTTACTACTTGGATTGGATTTAGTTGGTGATTTTTTTACAGATTCTACCATGGTAAATCACCGTTTGGGAGAAGTGTTTGGAACTTTTTTCCAAACACACCAAGCAAATTTTAGACTATAACACGAACAGCAAGAGTTAGCAAGAAATGGTATATAGAAACCATACAGCTACTCTTTTTGGGCTAATTATAGCGACCTATCCTCACTGGTTGGTATACCACAAAATGGTGGTGATTGGATCCAGAGAAGCTCCACCAAAATGCCCCCTTAGTTCAGGTTTAGGAATTATAATTATAGTAATTTGCCCTGATCTGTACTTCGTTTTCGTAAAGGCCCCCCTTATTTAATCGTTACTTTCCATCGTGGGACAACGATACACCCAAGATACCAAAGTGGATTGTTACCTAAAAGCAAATGTGTGTATTAGTACCCATGTTTTTCTTTTAGATATGTTTTTTTGAGGCCTATCTATACAATGGGCAGTCCAATGCTAAGTGTTTTTAATGTGTCTTTTTGTGCAAAAAAATTGGTTCGGGTTTCCTGAAGACAACTGACGGCCGATGGCCTATACACTAGCTGCAGAACCCCACGGCACTGGGAGTATTAGATCATACCAGACCCCCTGCAAGTCGTTACCACCATTCAAACATGGTGACGTTTTTTGTATAATGATAAACCTCCACTTAAATAATGGTGAAACTCCGAAGGCAAGCTGTCAAGAACTGGTGGCTGGACTTCCAGGGATACGAATGAAAGAAAAACAGGTGACACAGCATCAAGTGATAAATGTTTCGTAGGGGTTTCCTAGAATCTTCGGCCAAAAATGTTTCCCAGGTTATCACCAAACTTCCTGTACACATCGGAATAGCATTACATGCTTACTACTATAGTAGGTGTTTCCCATAAACCTTCACGTTTAGGTAGGGGTTTCCTATGAAATTTGTATCCCTCAATGTTCGACCATGAATTCACTATAGGAAGGATCAGAAGGTGCCCCCTCCCGTGAGTTGGGGTTTTTGGTTGGGTGAAACGGCACCACTTGGAATTTCACGACCGACGATTTTCATTTGTGCTAAGGAAAAAACCTGGAGAACTATATCTCCACCACACCTTCAGTCTTTTGGAAAACAAAATGAGGGGGGGGCAGTTGTTTGTTGGGAGTGTGTTTTTGTTTTTTTGTTTTGGTGGCCTCATGACCCGCAACCTACTCGTAGCTAGCTATAGTCATTAGTCCAGTCTCACACCTTGACTTGAGACGAATGTGCGAGTGTTTTTTTTTGGGGGGTGAGATCTATGTTTTATAGGGAGATAGGGAGATAGGTGTAAGACTGTAAGTTTTAGAGGTGTTTTTTTTACAACAACCAACAAGCAAAAATGATAGTATAAACATTGGGGGGTATCCCCCACCCACTAACAGTGAAATAATAATATGTTCATTTTTATGAAGGGCCCCCTATAAACCTTCACTTTCCACTGTTAGTGGGCCAGTCACATTTGGGCTCCGACCTCCCAGCGGTTGATAGGCTTCAACAAACCGGGGCCATTGCCATGGATTCACTTCATCCCTTTGATGATTGGGGTATACACTGGAAAGACGATCACGCATTCTTTTCTGGTAAGAGAGTTTGGTTGGAATGTATTTCATTTGATGGGACTTCAGTGATGGCTAAGACGGTTTCCAATACTGTTCCCTTGGCGATCATGAAGTGTAAATTTCCTGATTGGGTTGCATCTTACATGCTGTCCCACCTTTTGCCTTTAGCACAAGTAATATGAGAGGTTTGGCTGGAGGCTCTGCTATCTTCTCTCCACTACTCGTTAGGAACACTTGTGAGATGCATCCGGATGACATTTCGCATTCAACCAGATATTGCGAGACACATGTCCAGTATCAGCCTCATAGATTTCTCTTTTGTGCAAATTTGTATGGGCCCACGGATGGATTCAGGTATGGGGATCCCATTCTTACCATGAACCGACTGTTCAACTATGCTGCACAAAGAGCGTTGCGAATTGTGGGACCGGCCACTATCATGGGTGATTTCAACAGAACACTGTGTCAACTTGAAGCATGGCCGATGCTCCAAGCGAATGGCTGGGTGGATACAGCTGTTCTCTCTTCAGCTATGCATGGCAACGAGTTAGACCTCACATCGTTCGACGCTGCCAGACATTCCTTCATCCTAGTGAATGGAGTTTTAGCAAAATCCTTGATTCAATGTAGGACTTCTCATGAGCATCTCTTCAGTGGACATCCTGTTTTGAGCGCTTCTTTTTCAATTTCCACCCTTTTGACGCCTCAGAAAGTGTGGAAGTTGCCTAAAAGTTTTGACCGATTCCTACATGACGTTGATCGTGCTGAAAAAGTTGCTTGCCACACCCTTCAATGATGCCAGTGCTGGTCGAAGTGAGTGACGAACAGCTGCCAGCGACTTCGAAAAACCTTTTCATTTGGCACATCATGGCTTTGAAGGCTTTAAGAATATCCCCAGGGACCCCGAGTGCATGAAGGAGATAAAGCAGCACACCTCTAGGCACCGTATTATAGCATTTGACAATGTCAATTACAACGCCCGTCAGAGGGCCACCATCCTTTTGAGCCTTTTCATCTCTATGTGCGGTCAGCAAAGCAATCATATCGGCTGCAACACGTTTACAGGGTCCTCCGATAGCAGAAGGGATATGCTTTGCCAAGAATACAGAAACTTGACGCCCTCGAATCTTTCCCCACAAACGATACATCCTCGACATTACCGTTACGCGTCTAACATCTTAAGGTCCACACGGACCTGCAACCTTGGGCAAACAAATTGTTTTTGCCACTGACCATTGTGAAGGCCATCTTCCACACTTTTCAACAAGAGTGAAAATGAGAGCAAGCAGCTCCAGAAGGGACTCAGCAGGTAGTTTTTTGAGATCCAATGTTGAGAAACCATCTGAGCCACGACCACTGCCTACTTTAGTGCTGTTGATCGCTTCCTTCAACAATGGACCATTGATACTGGGAAGTGAAGCGAGTTGACAGGTGGGAATTCTATTCACCATGTTAAGGCCCTCTTCATTTGGTTTGTCAATGCTTGAGGGGTCATCTCTACAAAAATAGTGATTCCAGGCACCTTGCAACGTTTCATGCATGGCGGCAGGTTTAACGGAAATCTTATCGTGTGAAAGCACCATAGCGTTGCAAGAGGCGTCTTTAAGGCGTACAGGCTTATCAAGAGTCACTTGTCCTGATGTAATAGAATGGATTGAGACAATTTGCCCTTGAAAGACAACTGGAAGGTTGGGATCCAGCTCGTCAAAAGGACCTCCTCTCAAAACATTATGTCCATCTTTAGGCCAGGGTATTTTCATTACTTTACATTGGACCTTATGTTGGATCTGATTCACAGGTGGTAACGCCTGCGTTTTGGTCTCTTTGAAAGCAAGTTTCCCTCCTTTTGGCAGATCCAATGCAATGTTGATGGCCTTGACTTTAGTCTTCTGAAGCCACGTTTGCTTTTCTTTATGAGAATGCCAGGCCTCAAACAAATCCTTGAGTTCGCAAATCAGCTCGTACGTAGGCAGAAACGAAGGCAAAAACAGCTGGAAGGTCACAGCAATCCAGTTACGAAAGCCTTGATGGAAGCCATGTGCATTAAGAATGGTCTGCCATAGATGTTCCGCCTGAAGAAAGGCTTTGTGAGAGAAACGAGAATTCAAATTACGGACTTGCCTGACAAGGCTTTGCAAACGATGCAGTTGCTTGGATCCCCTTCTCAGTTCAACTGAGCATTGGTCCATTAACGGCCGGTAGTCCCCATTTCTGGCTCTTTTGGAATGAGGAACAAAGTTTTGGACAGATTTGAATGGATCCAAGTTGACACGCCCACGATGTTCACCTTTCACACACTGAGGGTGACCATCTACTGTGACACAAAAATCAGCCAAAGTGTTCTCTGCAACACCTGTCCACAGAGTAGCAAGTTGATCCACATCACCTTTGGTCAAGGCTTTTTCAAAAGCCTTTTGTTTAAGAAGCGTCTGTTGGCGTTGCAATTCCTGCCATGCTTAGCTTAGGAATCTTAGCATACCGAATCCTTCAGATGGATAATCCTGAATGTGAGTGTGCCTTCTTTGCAGATAACTGGTCCTTATTTTCCAAGGCACCTGAGCAATTGTTAGAAGGCTTCACCACTTTGCGTAGGATTGTCCAAGCTTTATCAATGAAAATTTCACCCGCCAAAAGTTGGCTGTGGGGAACAACTTCGCATGCAAGACAAGCTCTTCAAGGTATCGTCCTCGATGGTGTTGCATTTCCGGTTGTTCTTGAAGCTAAAGACCTAGGGGCTCGACAAGTGTATTCCAAACGTAAATCTACCAAAGTCCTCCAACAAAGATTGACCAAAGCCAAATCTAAATCGGGCATCATCAAAGCCGCTAAGGTGCCAAGGGGGTGCAAGAAGCGTTTGGCGTTGGGGGCCGGTTTTGCGTGTGCTAGTTATGGTTCTGCTATTCACAACATTTCCAAAACTGACATCCATTCGTTGAGGGTTCACATAGCCAGAGCGTTCATACAATAGTCTGGGGCAAATAGTTTTTTAGCATGCAATGCTTTAGACTTTAATCTTGACCCAATGCTCAAATTTACATTCCAGCGTTTCCAACTTTGGAAGAGATTCTTGGTCATTTTCCCTGAGGAAACTTCGTATGTTCTCTCTACCATGTGTGTTTTGCGTAATGCGCTTGGCCAAAGCAGTAAAGTGGGGAACTGCCCAATTGGAGCACTTGTTTCAGCCATTCATTTCCTTGATGGTAAAGTGGTTGATAATAGTGGTAACATTGACTTTGGTTTCGGAACCCTTTGTTGGTTGCAACTTTCGTCCAAAAGCCTCTATGCTGCTTTGCACCGAGCATGGGTCAAAATAGTTGCAAAACAGTGCAGTGACAGAAAATTCTTTGACATTAGCAATTTTGATGTCCATGGAAATGCACGGGCATATGCCAAGTTGGGTTTTCAAGAAAGGTCCTTTGTTGATGCACGCATAACTGGTAGAAATTGCACCACCAACATTCTTTCCAAGTACATTCCTGGGATAACTGATGCCTGTCCGTTGTGTGGTGAATGTGACTCTAGGATTCATCGTTTGTTTGAATGTAAGGCCCTTGAGTGTTTTCGCAAACATAAGCCATCATTGAAGAGAGCCTCCAAATGGCCCATTGCTTGCAAACATTTTGGTCTTTTTGCCCAGCTGTTAGTCATGTACCACTGAGGGATGCAACCATCAGTAACATAGTCCCTTTTTCACTACCCATACCTACTCCAAGTCGAGCTTTCGTCTTTCCAGATGGCACTGCTTTTTTTGGAGACGTGAAGGAACTTGTTTTGGCTGCTTCTGCATTTGTGGAATGCGATAATCAGCAATATCAAATCAAATCGACGGGTCAGCAATTAGTCCCTGGTTTCGAACATAGCAGCTTCATTGCCGAAATGTTTGCGGTCTTGTTGGTTTTGAACAAATTCTACATTGTTTCCATTTACTGTGACTGCCAATCATTGTGTGATCTCATGGAAGCTGCACTGGATGGGCGCGAAAATTTTTGCAGTGGGTCGTGGATGTTTTCGGAAATGTGGCGATCCATTGTCGGGCACATCCGTCAAAGACCCCATTACAATACACAAGGTCAAGGCACATTGTGAGGTTTCTGGAAACATGACACAATTCCAACAATGGTGTATTTGGGAGGTCGATCAGCTTGCAAAGGACGCGATCCAAGTCTCTCACAGAAGCTTGTATTTGAAACTTCAGAAAGCGTATGTGACGGTTTGCCGTAACAGACAGGACATACTTGAAGTTTACAATTTTTGGGCTTTTGCAAGTGTCAAGATTTTACAACAGGAAGCGGTATCTGCAAAGCAAAGAAGACAGGACAACGCGTTTTCGCCGGAAGTTCCTGCTCTCAGTTTTGCATCAAGAGTCTCTTATTTACAGCGCAATTTCAGTGACGATCAACTCCTGGCCTTTGCATGGGGTCCGGTCTTTCTCTGGCGATTACAGTGGTGGTTTGCTCATTTAGGCTGGCCTACCCCTTATTAATCAGGATAGAGACATTTCCCTGCTAGAGCTGTACATTGATTTCATGCTGTCGACGGGCTCTCGTACTCCGAGAAATGTTCTTACAAAGAAGCAGTGCCGAGCGAAAGGTTATGCTGACTATGTACTTGACGATTTGGCGGGGCGAGCTGCGTGTTCATCAACTTTGGCACAACAACACGAGGTCTGGGTGAGAGCTTTAACGTGGTTGCAAAAACATGTCGTTGGAGGTTTTTTCCCGACAGTCTTTGTGGACAAGCCAAAGTCCCTGTCTGCGATTGGATGTAGCTTGTGGTATCGTGGTCTTGCTTTGAGGCCTTCTTTGAAAAACGGCGTTGAACCGTCTAAGATTTTGAATTCATATATTTTGTTAGCCCCACGGGCACACACAGGTCACTTTCTCGGGTCCTTGACTTGAAACTGCCTGTTGTGAATTTGATACATCCTCAACATTTGGAGGTCTCTCTTCAAGAACGTTTGAGGTTTGCATACAAGGCATCCAAAATCTTCGCCGAAGGTGATTTCATGGATGGCCTTTCATTTTTCTTATTGGTGTTTGGAGTACGATTTCTGACTCCATACACTTCCGAGATCGTGCGGAGCTAAGAGTGAAACCTGGAAAATTCCACTGTTAGTGGGCCGGGGAAACCCCAATATAAACAACAAACGACAGACAGCAAGCAGCAAACGACAAAGAACTCAAAGACTTCAAGCAAGTGTTCCATGTATATAGTACTTTGGTCAAAGCACCTAGATAGGAGTTTTCAAACCATAGATAGAAACATTTCAACTATATAAGGGGAATTCGCCATTTAAGAATTTTAACCTGACCTTGGAAAATGTTCTGCGTTAACCTGACCTTGGAGCTGGAGATGGGAGCCCTTTCCTTGGGTGAATTTTGTGACCATCTCACTGTCGGGGATAAAATCTGGTCACGTTGCTTGAATCACCGGGTAGATGTACCATCCAGGAAACTAAGATATCCCACTTTGGGAAAGCACTCAAAAATGAATCATCTTCAAAAGTGTCTTGGGAGGGGATGGCTGTTAGGTGCCACATGTGAATATTTGTCAGGACTTTTCCCTCCCACATTGCTGATGGCTTCCTACTAGTGGCATCATCTTATTTATTTGCTTTTCAACTTTCCAATCACCTTTGTTCCCCCCGGAGTTCCCTCAAGAGGCTATTTGTTTGTGTTTTGTTGGCAGTTTCCATTCTCCATGGTCCGATTGAGTTTTCAACCCACCCTTTCAGGTTGTTTTGGACAATGGGAGATTTTGGATGCTGGTGATGGTGGTTGCCAGTAATATGATCACTCCGGAACTTGATGGTATCTCGGAGTTGGGACGTTGGGTTTTTTATTATTCGATGCAAAAAAGACGCAAAAGGAAGTGGAAGGGGTTGGTTTTGCATACGTTGGCTTTTGTCTGTCTAGAAACGGTGATTTTATCCGGATTCGATCCCATGGGATTCATCACCATTAATTTCACTAGGTGCTGGCAACTCACATATTTTTGAAATGTTTCACCCCGAACTTTGGGGACGATTTCCAATATGACGAGCATATTTTTCAGATGGGGTTGGTTCAACCACCAACCAGGATGTATAAATCATCAATAAAATCACCCACTTTTTTTTTGGGTGGATAAACGATGTATATGACCTTGGGCAGTAATAGTCATCAGTATTTTTGTTAGCATTTTTAGTAGGGGATCCCTACAAACTTACATTTGCCACTATTAGGACAACCCTACCCGAGTTGTGTCCAAGCAGAATTTGCATCCAGATCCTCCCAATGAAATGAGGGTATTTTTTTTAGACAACAGTTTCTAAGTCGGAGCACACATTGACTGAAAACAACGGTAGGTCCAGCTGCAGAAACCAAGAAAAAACAAAGAAACACTAGCACCCCCCCCCCCAAAAAAAAAAAAAAAAAAAAAACTAGACTATATCTGAGTACACAAACATGTCCTCAAAAAATGTGTTTTTTCTGTTTTGTCCGGTTCAGTATTAATCCAGGTAGTTTGGATCCGTTTATGCCAAAACAGCATCTGGAAGGTTGGATAGACATGGTGCGACAACTTTTCAAGGCTCCAAGTCAATCTAAAGCAAATGCGGTACTTATTTCATTCAAAATCTTGTTTTTTAATTAAGAAAAACAATTCCTTATGGACCGCCCATTCTCAAGACTAAGATTGTCGCAAAACTGCAAGTAGCAACATCTATAGGAAAGGGTGCGCCATTGCAGTTCGGATCCAAGAGACTGAAGTTGAACTCAATCAAGAAAATCAAGACTACCCAACAAAGCAACGTATGTAAAATCTCCACTGCCTCTGTAAGTCTAGCCCAGTCAAACCCATAAGAGTGACTTTCCTTTTTTCTAGTACAATGTACTGTAATATACCAGCTTTTGTAAACAGCAGAATAGAATTAGAACTGAAAAGTCCAACATCTTTTTTCTATCTATTTTCCCTACCTCTCAAATACAATCAAGGACCTCTAAGCGTCATCCTACGTACAAATATGAATGCCACGTCCAAGGAACAATACTCCCAAAATATAACCTCCAGTTTGTAGCCTCAAAGTACATAGAAAATGGTTACGACACATGCAACGAATTGTAATAAGACTATAGAGAGAGATTTTGACGCATGGTGGTGGGATGTTGCTTGTATAAATCTACACATCATAATTTACATATACATGTACGTATATAGATATATAGACATGTACATTATTCGATGCTGCGGTTTGGATTGCTCTATGTAAAGTATCTTAGAAATAGCCCAATAGGCAACTTTCAACGATTTTTGAGCGCTCACAGTGCTGGCCCGTCAAAATACGTACCGTTTTTTGATTGGTTGGCTACGATCAGACTGACATGTATATAAGTATTGAACGAGCGTCTTTGTCCGACAATCGAGACAGAAGGGATTCACTCCATGTAACGTAGGGTGTTTCCGAGCGTATTGACGCAAAATCCCTTTCTGTACAAAGTTTCTCTGCAGGCACTTCCCCTCCGTGCCTCAGCATGGCTTTGTCTGCTGTTCGCAACCTGACATAGGAACTCTCTCTTTGACTCTTGTCACAGTCTGTCACAGAAAACAAATATCTAACTGGCTTTAGTCCGGACGAAATGGAAGCTGGAGATTGCTGG
>Ga0126337_10003533_pt1 | contig 10250 bp, 4 predicted proteins | sample DipCmetagenome_FD_92527 | JGI IMG/M metagenome (GOLD analysis project Ga0126337, IMG submission 92527) | Coral microbial communities from La Bocana,Puerto Morelos, Mexico - Diploria C A metagenome | ecosystem: Host-associated > Invertebrates > Cnidaria > Coral | place: La Bocana,Puerto Morelos... | reverse complement strand
TGTTTTTTTTTAGAGGTTTTCTTGACAAATCCAATATTTTTTGGTGTTTATCGTTTCCTAGTAGTTTTACGGGTTGTTCTGAACAATTGCCATCCCTCATTTTGAAAAAATTGGGTAATCTTTTACACCCCGGAAAATTAACATTTTGAACCAACAAAAATGGAGGTTTGGTTCAGATGATTATTTTCCTTTTCAATGTTCGGTGATCTTCAGGTTCAAAATATTACAGTAATTTTGCGAGGTGAAGGGTGTGCTTTGTCTTTGGCACACGTTTCTGACTTTTGTTTGGCGGAAAAGCTCTACAAGTGGAGCTTCAATCTTCAAGATATTTTGCTGCCGAATCTACTTCAAAAAAAGGAATCCTTTTTTTCAACAGACACCAAGGAGATGTTTATCTTGCATTCGCAGCGGAACGTAAAGGATAAATACTAGTGGTATATAGGAAAATCTGACATGGGAGCCCATTAAAGTTTACCTGCTGATCTTTCTTCCATCTCCAGGCATTGAAATCTGTTCAGGTTTCATCTACCAAATCTTCAGCCTCAAAGGATTGTCTTGTCAACTCAGGAATACTCAACCCTGTCAGAAAACAGGTTATAAGTAAATTATATGGTCTAAAACTTGAAAAATGGGATCCCCAACCCCCAACCCCCATGAATCAGCTTGGAAATTCTTCTGGTTGGTGGTTTCAACCCATTTGAAAAATTGGATCATTTCCCCAGGGATCGGGTTGAAAATCACGGGAGTTACACACTGAAGGGATCCGCACCTTTTGTTCACTTGAGCCAAAGCCGTACAAGGCCTTCGTTCTGCCCTAATTGGCAGATCAACTCAACTCAGCTTCACTTTTTAAATAGGGATACTTAAAAGAAAAAGGGGTGCCTGGTTCCACACAACCGCACTCCCCCCACTCTACAGCTTAAGCTTTCAGAGTGTTCAGTTAAAGCCTGGCAAGGTAGATCTACACAGGCTCCAAAGGCAAAAATAGGTTGTATCTTTCAACCCGTTTCAGAAACCTTCTCCCAATCTTCACTACCATCATCATTTTCGAACTCCGTATGGGAATTCTTGGGAGGAATCGGTAACTGCTGTGCGACAAAGATACCTTTATTGGTAATGGTATCCCGAGAGTAACCTTCTCTATGGGTTAACTCTCCACTCACAAAACTTGAAACAGCTCGGCCCTCCTCAGAAGAACCCTCATGATCACTTCCAGCAGTGCGCCAAAGCTGCTCATTCGACGACGACCACACTTGAAAAGGCACCTCTACCACGCCTTCAACTCGCCTAACCACAGAAGATTCCGCCGTAGAACTTGAAGCTCCAGCGGCAGTGCTCGCTCCAACCATAGGCCGAGTAACCTGAGGCGTCACGGTAGAAGAGAAAACCACTTCATCCTTTAATCTCAGGATGGTCCATCCCTTCCACACTTTCTTGGGGTCGGCTAAGTTGGTAGGAGGCTTCGTCCATGCATCTACTTGGATATCCTTGGTACCATCTTTGAAATAGCCAACCGAAATCCGCTGTCCAGTAAGAGATTCAGGTGGAATAGGAACAGAACGATGGAGAGGATGAAATTTCTTAACTCGCTCTTGGCCATGTGCTCGAATCAACCACTTATCTTGGAGCATAGTGGTAACCCAACGATCCTTGGACCAAGATGGGGGTGACTGAAACAAGTCCTTCTCCCAAATCTGTTCCTCCTTTCCTCCAGCTCTAAGTGCAGCGATTCGTGGTGCAGTCGCTGGATCCATGGCTCTCCTACCGGCCCGAGACTTTCCTAAGGGGCAGCCCTGGGGGCAGTGGTGAACTTTGTAGCCTAAACCAAAGGCCGACGACTCATCCTTCACAGGACTGGAATCTTGACAATCACCGCTGCACCTTGCCACTCCAACATTCTCCTGCCCGGCCGTGCCACAGGGGTTTAATTCCCCAAATCGGGGGTCATCATCCCTATCCTCAACCTCAGTCCCACAAAAATCCTTCAGGGATTTCCCAAAAACGACTTCAGGGGTTGGGGATTTTTCAAATTCCTGTTCACAGCGTGGTTCATCATCCCTACGCTGTCCACTACGATTCTTTTTGTTCATTTTTTCTTCTTTCTTTTGGGGATCTAAACGTGGTTCATCTTCCCTACGCCGTCCCGAATCCTTTCTTCTCCACATCTTTTCCAATTCTTGTTGTTCTTTCTTCTCTTGATTTTTTGATTCTCCTTGATCCTCAAAGTTCAATCTCTTGACTTTGTGAAACGCAGCTTGGACTCCGTCCACCGATTGCGGTAAGTATTCACTCACCCGCTTTTTCAACTCGATCAAGAAATATACCAAGAGAAGGGCTAAAGAAAAAACAAGAACAGTCACCATTTCCTTTTGATAACCAAAGGACCCGACTCTTTCGACCAGGCCCAAAATCACTCCGACTTTGGCGATTTGAAGTTTCACTTCATTCGTCTTTTTCAATCTACTGGCCTCGACATCTCGCGGTTCACTCGATCCATTGCCATTGTGGACACCCGAAACGCTGCTCATAGTCCACTCACCAGTCCAAAATTCCAGAAATGCCCAAAAGCGCTTCCACGAACTTGCTTGGGAGATCGGCTTCGTCAGCAAATCCGCCATCAAAGTAGTGCCGCTTTGATGTCTTACCTTCCAAGACCCGGATTCACACCTCAGCTTTTCCCTTAGACAATGAGATCGAAGCCTTAGGTGACGGGTCCGCCAAGGTCCGTCGGGATTCTGCAAAATCGCCAAGGAACTAGAGTTATCTCCATAAAGAACTTTCTCAAACGTGACTTCGGGTTTAATGACATTGAGGAGGGCTTCAACAGATTGGGTCATTTGCATAGCTTCAATTGCGGCCATTAATTCCGATTCCGCAGTGCTTAGCGTGCAAAAAGATTGTTTGTTGGCCTCCCACTGAACTAAACCCCCAGCGTAAAGGAGCAAGACCCCTTGGTGGCTTTTTTCTCCATTTGGGGCAAAACTGACATCCGAGAAAGCCTCAATCAAAGACTCATGTCGGGGAATTTGCAAAGTCCCTTCACTGCCATGGCTTTCCATGTCTTGCCGATACCATAAACAATGATCTTTGGTTGACATCAAAAACCCTAAGACATGCTTACCTAGCTTCACAACCCATCGAGGACGTTTGGTGACTTGTTGTCCCATGATGCTTACTGCGAAACTGATATCTGGTCTTGACCGCACAGAAGCCCATAAAAGCTCCCCCGTTATGGCCTGTGCCATACGAATGAGATCCGTGGTCACTTCTTCTTCGGGGTCAGCATCCAATTCCCACTTAGGCATCGGGGTAGACCTTTCAACAATATCAGTATGCCGATTCAACAGTTCACGCACATACGACCCTTGACCGATTTTCAGTGATGTCCCATCAGGTCCCCTTTGGAGTTCAAAACCACTAAACCTAGTCCACCTTTCAGATGTCACGGTTTCTGAGGGGGCACAATTCCATTCCTGGGTGATTCTTTCCAAAAAACCCTGTCTCACTGGTGGGGGACCCAAAACCATCATATCATCAACATACACCAACACGTGTCCAACTCTTTGGGGCTCTAAGTCTTTCCCTAAGGGGGTTTTTGGGGTTTCAAGGATTTCCCAAAGATTTCCCTCCGCCGTTTGCTTCATCCCATATCGACAACCATTCTTTTCCCATTCAAAGGACTTCATGCAACGATCTCGATATAACGCCCAGCAAGCGGGGCTAGAGGGGAGGCCATATAGCGCCTTTTGGATTCTCCATCTTTCGGTGGGGGAACATATTTTGGCATCGACCAAGATCCTTGGGGGAATGACAATAGCTTCTCGTTGATTTGGGGAGGCCACCCTAGGAGCTAGAAGGAACGCAGTTTTGATGTCCGTAACATCGCATCCCCAACCCGCCAAAACTGAGTGCCTAAGAACCGTCCTAATCAACGTGCCGTCAGCCCCAGACGCATACACCCCAATAGGTGAAGGGTCCGATTCCATCAAATTCCCGCAGATTACTCCTCTACATTTTTTCTTTCCCCCCTTTGGTCCCGCTTTCACCACACAAACAAGTTTACCCGGAACGAACTCAACCTGTTGGGGGTCCAAGGAGCTTACATCCACCGGAAGGATTGCTTGGGTTTCTGAAACAAGACTGTTGTACTCAGCCCTCATGGGTTCAATCCAAGCTCCTAAATTTTTTCTCACCTCCGACAAAGACATGGTGACCGTTCGAAGAACATCTTCGGGGGTTTCTTTATCTTGCAGATCCACCCCTTTTTCCACGGCTTGGATAGCACACATCCTTTGGGTTCCCATTTTTCTCATCCAACCCACTTCCGCCAACCCTTTTTCCAACATAATTCGGTTACTTTGCAACCTTTGAACCACTTCGCCTAGGGTAAGCCCGGTATCTGAGTCAAAGGGGACCTCTTCCAACACTTTAGTCAGGACATTAAGCAACCCTTGATGCTCATGTTGCCACAACCTTTCGATTTTTTCGACATTCACCCTTCTTACCATTTTTCTACCCAAAAAACTTTCCGTTTCCTTTCCGTTTCCGTTTCCATTTGCCCTCGAAAACGAATCCCCCCCCCGGAGAGTTTCTTCGGGTCGACCAAGTTGCTTGATGCCGAGAAGCCTTTGTCAACCAAGTTGCGATCATCCAAGTCGCTTTTTCCAACCAAGTTGCGATCATCCAAGTCGCTTTGAGCCAAGACGCCTTTTTCAACCAAGTTGCGATCATCCAAGTCGCTTTGAGCCAAGACGCCTTTTTCAATCAAGTAGCGACTATCCAAGTTACTGTTGTCGGCCAAGTTGCGATCATCCAAGTCGCTTTTTGCCAAGACGCCCTTTTCCACCAAGTTGCAACTCTCCAAGTCGCTTTTGGCCAAGACGCCTTTTTTCTTTAAGACCGGTCCCCCCGATCCTGCCACTTCCCCAATTTCATCCAATTCATTTGGAACATGTCTTGGGGAGGCCTCTTCATCAACCGTGCTAGGGGAATATTGATCATCAAGTGGTGCAACTAAGTCATGTGCAACCGGACCATACGTTTCAGGGTCAGGAAATTTCACAACTGGTGTTTTGGGGGGTTTTTGCTTCCCAATGGTTCGCCTTCTAGGTTCCATTTCTTCTACGGGGATAGCCGAAACATCTTCTTCTTGCAATTCGATTTCTGCTTGTTCCGACAAGGGGCTAGGTAACAAGGCCTCACGAACATGCATCACCCGATCGTCCGAAGCCTTCACTACCCAACCGTTGCTCATTTGGGGACTAGGGGCCAACAAAGTAGCATCAACGTAAGGGTTAGCTAAAACCCCTGGATCATGCCATCTTTTCCTTTTCACCAACACCTTCGACCAATACGGCAACATGGGGGTGACTTCGACTCCTAAACCCTGCAACTGGTTTTTCATTCGTTCCTCAGCAGCATATCTAAGGGCTGTAGGCCAGTTATTTTTATCGCCCCCCGCTTTCCTAAGAAATATCCGCAATCGACGTTTCAATTGGTTTATTTCGGATTCCACTCTGCCGTTGTTGGCGGCATCATCCCCACCCCCTAAAGTTCGGATCAACCCCTGTTTCGCACACCACACTTCGGTCTTCGCACTCAAGAGTTCTTTAGCCCTATCTCCATGTAGTCTATTGACACTGATTCCTAAAGATTTCATCCTAATGACTATCAGGGTAAGTGCATGCAACACATCTTGAGTAGACCTTGACGAAATCGGCTCCACCATAGTGACATGTTTCAACTTGAGGGGTTGGCTACACTTCTCAATTTCCGCTCCCAAGGCTTGATCCCTGTTTGGGGGTTCGTTTGGGGGTTCACCACTGTTTCCAACCACACCAACATCTCTTAGGGGGTTTTCCTCACCCAAACCATTCTTGGGGGGTTTCCCGTCGGACCCCAGAAAGTCTCCTGGAACGTCAGCCTTTTGGCCATTTTTGGGGCACTTGCTGGGGTCCAAAACACAAGGCTCCATTTTTGGGGCGTCAGGATTTCCCAAACCCAAATCCAAATCCCTTTTTTCGAGGTCCTTAAGGGTGTTTTCTTCCTCTTCCTCCAAATCCAAAGGAAACTCACTCTCTTCAAGACCCTCCCCCCAATCTGGAACTTCCACGTACTCTTTGGGTTCCTTTTCTAAAGGGGGTTGTGTTTCTTCATCAAACTTCGGCACAAGAGCAGTTCCTACAACCGCGTATTTGACATCTTTTCCTGTGATATCATCTTTTGCGTTCCCAAAAAGCACCACATCAACCCCTAACGACCATGCTGATGTTCCAGCATACAACCTCCGTCTATGTGGGGGCCCAGATGCCATGTCCAAAATACAGGCTCTACAGTCCCTCCTAAATGGACGGTGCCCTTGGAGTATATGTTGCTTCCATTGGGTAAGATCCAAAGCCCTCTTGCAACCAACATCAACCACCCCTTGGAGGATTCCCAACTGAACAATGGCTTGTTTGATAGTTTCCTTTAGCCTAACGGCCCATGCTGACCAAGACGCTGTTTGTTCCAACCGTTTTTCGAGGTCCGCTAGAAGTTTTTGACCATAATTCTTCGGGGCTTTTAAACCATCTAGCCAATCCATACCAGGGAGGTTCGTCAAACAAGAGGTTGGTTTCCTTTGGGAGTGCCCTACCGTTCCCTGATCGAAGGAGAGAAGTTTCATCTTTTCAGTTTCCGCAAAACCTATCACTTCCAAAAAGTGGGGGCTTCAGGCTCATCCGCATAGGTAGCGGGATCTTGGGGGGATTCCATGAGAAACCCAATCGGATAACGACCCTTGTGGTAACTCTTAGCCACCCGAAAAAGTCCCAGTTGTTTCAACATCAGTGCCGAGTCTGAATCTGTCATAGATTTCTCAGCTTCAGTCAAATCCGGGAGACCATACCTAAATTCATTTCTTCCTCGGAGGGGTCGGGGTCCAGGTCTTATGTTTCTAAGTCTGCTAACCGATCGACAAGGGGGTCCTCCTACAATGGCAATGACATTTCGATGTTGCACCAAGTAGTTCAAAAAGGACCACACTTTTTCGTCGTGAAGATTCTGGCGAGGGTTTTCAGTGATATCAAGGGTAACACATTCGACCCCACTCGGCCATCCTTCTCGCCAAAACTTTGAACCCTTCCCAGAGAAAAGATGAATGACAATGGCCTTCGCATTCAAAAACCTACGACGACACCTACGATTCCATGGAAGTTCTTCCCCCGGGGGTAGTCCATCGCATTGACCACTCATGTAGGAAACTACGCTTTCAGGCACTGACGGAAATTCCTTTTTCCACCAACCCTTGACTTCCTCTGAAACGTCTCCCCGAGCAATTTTGGGACCCTGCATTTTTTCCAAATTTTTCCTTTCGATATCATCGATCAACTGCAATGCATGTTCTTCCCTGACTACGGGGCAACCGTTCCTAAGCCAACAAGTCAATTTTCCATGTTCTGGGTGGTATATTTCGCAACCCCGAGCATCCCACTTAATCCGATATCCCAAATCAACAATGCCTCGCAATGGCACAATAGGTTCAGTGGGCACTCGAGTCAGGAGGGTTCCCGTAAGGGGGTTTTGATGAAGTTCAGTGGTCCCTGAAGCTAATTCCACCGTGACAACCAGGGAGTTTTTCAATTCCTCCTCGGACCCTACCCGCAGTGCATTCGTGGCCCCTCCATCCAAGAGACCGGTGGGGCAATCGTCCGATGCCACCTTGCACAACTGTTCCTTAGGTTGGATCGCCTTAATGGAAGGCCTTAGCGATTTCATCAAAGAGGCGGCTTCCTGAATGAGCTCCTGAAATCCGTCTTGAGGGGTATTACCACTTCCCTTAGATGAACCCTTTTGACCTCCTTTAGATCCACCCTTTGGCTGTGTTCCAGAGGTTTCTTCCGAGGTTTTTGGGGGCTCCGTGTTTTCCACCGTTTCGGCGCCGTTTCCAACAATTGGTTTATCTTTCCCGGAACCCTTTCCGCCATCCACCCCAGGTTTTCTAGTTGACCGATCGGACTGGAACTTAGCTACCTTCTTCTTCTGTTGATGGGGACATTCCCTTTTTCCATGACCCACCCCAGAACACTGAAAACATCTACCATCCTTAGGATCCAAAACAGTGTGGACAAATTTACATTTATCCCCTCGTTTGCATCCTTCATCAGTCAGCCAATACCGGCATGGGTTTTTGGAAGTCACTTGGGAGGAATTGATAGGAACCAATCCCTTTTCCTTGTCCCTACTTTCCCATCCATTCTCCTTGTTGGATTCCGGGGTGAACATCATTTTCACTGCTGGCTTTCCAGTATTCTGCACCGATCCCGTCCCAGATTGATTGGCCGCGTTCAGTGACAAATCTTCTGCTTCAGCCAACAAGTACTCGGCAAAAACCTTTACATCGCTGAGGGAGGGCCTTCCATCAATCGTCAATTTTTGCCTAGTAGATGATAACCTAAAGGCTACTTGGGAACCAACCTTGGACAGGGAATCACTCATTTTTCCCAACACCCCAGCAAGCACCATAGGATCAGGAAGGACTAGACCCAATTCTTCACTTCGGTCCAACCAACGCAACCATTGTCTCATGTTTGAGGCCATCTCTTGGGGGTTTGAACTTCCCTTGAACTCGGTAAGAAACTGCAACAAACTTGACCTTTCAGCCTGACCACCCGGTTGAAACATGCAAAACAATTTGAACATGAGTTGGGGGGTGGTCAATTTCCGAGAGGCCACCATCTCCACCCTCAACTTTTCCGGCAACGATTGCAGAAGCATCGCCAGAGCACGCTTCTCCGTTCTTGGCCACGCTAAGGCATTTTGGGGAATTTCCACCTTAAGTCGCAACCGACCTAGTGGATCCTCAGTCAGCCAAGCTTCATAGGATTTTCTTACCGTTTCCATGATTCTTTGCCACCATTCCCCACTACTATAGCTAATGTCGGCCATCAGGGGGTCTATCATAGCTAACCAATCTCCAAATTGAATAGCCGATGCTTCACTGGGTAATGGGGGAAGATCCACCGACCTCAAAGTTTCTGTAGCAACTTCACCAATAACCGAACCTTGCCCCCCACCAAAAGAGGTAGATCCTGGTTTCCACCCAACTCCATCCATCTTAGCCGTCTTTGGGGGCTGAAGAAGGTTTCCACATCCCAAACCCGGGGGTTGTTCCATTCCACTGACTCCCAAGTCGTTTCCCCGCAACTCTTCAACCGTTTTGAACGACCCCGAACTACCATCCGGTTTCTGGGTTAACTGTTGATGTTGCATTTGTTCAATTCCTTGAGCAAATCTTTGTTCAGCTTCCCGTAAACACCTAATCCGGAACAATTCGATCGGATCCATTTCCACTTCCGGGGATCGAGGATTTCCATTCTGGGCTTGAGTACGAAACCATCCCAAAGGATCCCCTCCCGGAAACAACCGTTCACCGACACCCGTCATAACTCGGTTCAACCCATCCTGCACCGCGTTTCCCAATCCCTGTCTCGCTTCCGTTTCGGCTTGACTAGGATCCAAGGCACGATGGGGGTCTCCATTACCCTCTCTGGCCCTACCCAAAAAACTCCTAGCTTCTGGGCTCCAAAAAGGGTTTCCATCCATAACAACTTGTTGGCGCATGGGAGTAGTCATTTGAGCCTGCACCAAACCCGGATCTATCCAACCTTGAGGGGGAGTTTGACCAAACCCTGGATTTCCTAGATGAGCTGGGTAACCAACAGGGCCATAAACCGTGGGGACCCCTTGCGGCATAGTCAGTGGTGGACCCCCCATCACTGGACCTGCCATGGTCTCTCTACCAGTTTCGCCTACGCCCTGATCAGCCACTTCAACCCTCCTAAGGCCAGGATTCTCACGAACTACTCCACCCATAGCTCCAGCCAAATTGACTGGAACAAGCGGTCCCAAATTTCTCAACAAATCCCCTTGGGCTCGATTTCTATCAGTAGCTTCGATGGGGGTTTCCGTATGACCCGCAGTTTGTTGACTTCCAGCGTTTCCACCACCACCGTTTTCACTAAGCCGAGTTGCCTCTACTGGCACCAGAAAAGACTCTTCAGTTCCAGTGGCTCCAGAATTCGACTCTCGGTTCTCAATGGCCGGCATAGTTCCACGCTCCATCAGCACTGCCAAAGGTCCAGGCCCTCACCGCTTTGGGCTCATAACCCACGGGAGTTACACACTGAAGGGATCCGCACCTTTTGTTCACTTGAGCCAAAGCCGTACAAGGCCTTCGTTCTGCCCTAATTGGCAGATCAACTCAACTCAGC
>Ga0126337_10003531_pt1 | contig 10252 bp, 3 predicted proteins | sample DipCmetagenome_FD_92527 | JGI IMG/M metagenome (GOLD analysis project Ga0126337, IMG submission 92527) | Coral microbial communities from La Bocana,Puerto Morelos, Mexico - Diploria C A metagenome | ecosystem: Host-associated > Invertebrates > Cnidaria > Coral | place: La Bocana,Puerto Morelos... | reverse complement strand
GACTCTTGATACACGTATTAGCTGGGATGTTTCGGTGTACAAGTGAAATACTTAGCCATTTATCAACTTGCAGCTGATTAATGAAAACTTAATACCTGCTATGTCGAGTTTGCGTAGTGTACTGTTCGCCAAGCTTTGCACAGTAAGGTCAGTTTCCTTTGACGAAGGGCTAACACTAGAGTCAGTCAGCTTCACTAACACGCAACTGCGGATAATTTCCTTCCACCAACTGTAAGTTGGCAAATTGCTTCATGTATGTTCTACAAAATAGCGTGCTTGATTGGGGCATTGAATCATACAAATTTTTTGTTATCCACAGACGGAAATGTTGGTTAAAACGAAGCTTAACTTCTAGATTGTCATGCACTTATAGTGCAATTTCACTGACAGGTTACAGCTATGTATAACAATATCGATATCATGGCAATTGTGCTTCGAAGTTTGAGATTTGACATCGTAGTTGAAAATGTCAGAATCACCCGCATCCCTGTACTTAAAGATGATAATTACAAAAAGCTGTCCTTAATTTGAAACGACATCAATAACTCAGATTGAGTACAAGAATAACATGTTGCTGCGGCCTTACCTTTCCTTCCCGTTTCCCTTTACGCTGACACATCATTAAACCCGGTCGGCACTTGGCTTCTACGACACCAACATATATCAACTGAGCTAGAAGTATCGTCGAGAGAAATAAGCCTCTTTTGCAGCTCATTTCGCTGTAATTCTAAGATCCCTTAGGCCTAAACTCGTTATGTTAAGGTACAGATTACCACTTGTTGTATGACGCGAAACGTATATTTCGGCGTAGCTTTAATAACGAGAATCACTACAATACGGAAAATTTCGAATTACTTTGGCGGCATTAAGAAATGACAGATAATCAATAAGTGTGGGGACTAAAAGGAAATTTTTTTACATCGATTGGAAAAATAAATGAGCTTGTTACTTGATCAACATTTTGTTTTAATCAAAACAGAAAAACCAATCTAAAAGAAGATAAAAACTCGAAAGCAAAATCCGGTAAAGAAAACGACGAGACAACTCAGCAGCAACTGAAAAAATATGAACCACATTGTCTCAATTGCAAGGACAAAATGTAATTGTTTACACGGCACAATTCGTCTGATTTACAAAAAAATGAGTTAATTTCGGTTATTGATTTTAAACACAGGACAATTTCCGTCCTTAGCTACTACATCAATAGTTTACATTTTTAAGATTTAAGGCTTTCAGCAAGTTATAAACGATGTACATCAATACAAGGACTTGATGATGTTAATCTCACTTTTATAAGTAAATTTTACCGTTGACAAACCTTATCTTACGTTAAACTCGACTTGTACTGCATGCGCCTTGTAAACTGCAATTACTTTGTTGACACAATAGAACTAAGTTCATTTTAATCGAAAAGCGTAACACATCAACCGCCCATTTGCCTAATATTCAAACAAGCAACAGAACACTTGCTTTTCAAAAGAGCCGACGACAAATATAGGATCTCAATATCCGAAGAACCTTTTTATTACACCTACATTCGGCGCAAGAAAATTTAATAAGAATCTGATCCTAGAGGAAGTGTTCGTTTATATGAAGAAGGTACAAAATTGACCTAACGGTTCTTTTTGTGTTACTCCCTAAAAGAAAATTTAAACTTATTGCTTTATCTGTTTGTTTGTCTTTTTAAGCCTCATAGTCAGATCAACGTGTGTTCAAACATCCTCAACATCGTCACAAATCAAGCACTCCTCATATTTTGAAAGTTTATAAACGCTCGCAATTAATCCACTGACGAGAATTTAATCAGAACATATAAGTCGCTCTTTACGTCTATCGAATCAGGGAAAAGTAGTCGCAAGGGTGTCTGGTGAGCACAGCTGCTAGTAAAGTGCTCGAGAGAGTAAGTTACTCTCTGAGAATTCACTATCTCCTCTGGCATACGAAATAGGATGAACCACTTTCTTTAGGACATAGTAACATAAACAGAAATCGGCAATGGCAAGAATTGAATTATGCATCAGTTTTAGCAGCGTCTTTGTAACTGCTTCTAAATGCCGTGATAGAATATCTGATCATATCTACACCGATCGAAAGGTTGAGAACGGGTCTTCGTCCTTCTTAAGTCCACTCACTGAAGAATAAAAGCGTTCATGTTATTGGGTTTAATCGGTTGTAATCTGCAGCTCTTATGACAATGAGGAAAACGTCTCTATCTCCAACTTTTTCTCTCGACGAAAAAAGATCTATGTCGCCGTTAATAACTAGGAAAAAATATTAATTATAATTCGACGTATTCCATGCCATCGAGCAAGATATGCAAAATACATATACCACAAATTCATCTTAGCCGTATCTTCTAGATCCCATGTTGGTTGTTTCAGCTGCAATTGTTAATTATCTTTAATTTCTAGAGAAAAAGAACTAGTCGTTGATTTTCAGTGTTGCATTGCTGTAAAACCCTAAACTAAATTCTCTCCCACGGATGCATGAACAAGTTTGAAGCTTGAACTGTTATTTCCTTTTCTTATATTCTTATATTCCATTCAATTCAAAGGGATTTCAAGGGGTGAAAATGTGACAATGGCTGCAAAATAAATCATACATGCATTGAGCTCATTCGAAGCGGATAATAATAATTCATCGCGAGTCCATCTTCCACGCGTTGTTCCGGTTCATCAGTGGATCAAGTGATTATAAAATGATAATGTGAATTTTTTTTATATTTTTAGTTTCCAACTTATACTGATCATTATTAGTTTTAAGTCTTTTTTCAAGCTTTGTATAATTTCGTCTAAGAACTATATTTATGTCACAATACTACAATTTTACGCCGATTTAAAGTTAAGTCCGAATTTTTCCTTAATATTAATCACAGGATAATGATTTTATTTTACTCTTAACTGCTTGGTTGGACGTTGTTAGATCAGTACCTTTCCCCCGATAATATGTTCGTAAAATAGAACCAAAGAACCGAGCAGTGTAAATCCGCGTTCAACGAAAACAGTTATGCGTGAAATAAGATTTGCCTCGTGGCAAAACGTCCACTGTGTAAGAAGTTCGCACTGATAGCAATATAGAACAGACGACTGTGAGATTAACCTCTAATATGAGCACTAACAACTCCCTTTTAAGCATTCCTGCGACATAATATAAAAATCCGTTTCATAAATGAAATTTACCGTAGATTAGGTGTTTTAAGAATCACGCCTTTCATGTAAAAGTGTAATTGTGGGTTGTGGGTTGTAGTTCCTGTAGTGAAGGCCATACATTTTGAGATCTTTAAGCTGTCAGGAAAGAATTTGGCCGATGATGAATGATGAGAAATCTACTAATCTCATGATGAAAATAATCGTTAAGCCCTCGCAATACTTGTTCTAAGCAAGAAATTTGTGAAAAAAAATTATTTTAAAAGAAAAAGTGTTCTTCAGACATTTGCTGTGAACCACGTTATATGAAACCCTAAATTTCGTTTGTAAGAGAAAGTTGCCGCTGATAATAACTACAATTTCTTATATTTACATTTTCCTAAGAAAAACTTAAATGCTTTAGATTAAAGTAATTGCGGTTTTTACTTACCCAGCAAATATAATTTTAATTTAATCATTGTCATACACGTTAAAAAAAACCAGCAATCAAGATCGCTCAGTAGTAGTTTTAATACTTGTTATGACACTAAGATTTCTCTAGGGCATTCTGAATGAAACACGGCTGGTAAAAGTAATATTTACATTTCAAGTCTTTTATTTTACTTTTAATTCGATCTTAATGAACTCTCCGTAATGACGGGTAGGCATTTAGAACAGGAAATTAACTCAAATTCATCTTCATGTTAGATTGAAGAGATGTTTGTTAATTGCTTCCATTTTACCGACTATTCTATTCTCGTATATTGAGCAATAGGTTGATATTCGCTCGCCGGCTTTTCGTCTGGCGGGAATAAGTAATGAATGCGTAGGAAAAGACAGTTGACAAACTTTGAAATCCGTATTCTTTGACGATATATATCACCTACTGAATTTAATGCATTATTTTCAAATTCGGAATTCTAATTGCTCATTTTCCTATTTTTTAAGAAATAATCTTTGCATTTTCCTCTAACGTTTGTGACAAGATGTAGATAAAAGTGAACAAGTTTTTATCTTGTCCTGTTTCCCTGTGAGTCTTGATCTTTACACTTATGTTTAGAGCTTCCCGGAAAATAATCTTTCACAAAGAAGACAGCGTGTGTTTTAAAAAAGAAAAGCAATCAAGATTGATGCATGTGCCACGCGCTTCCGTTATTATTGTATTTGCAGAAAACTTAGTACGTAGAGATAAACTTCGTCTTTTTATACCTTTCTAGTCTGTTAAAGGGAATTCATATTTAATATTGTTTAGGTTTACTATCGTATTGAAATTCTAAGAAAATAACATTATTACACCTTTTGCCTCTAGAGGCAGAAGTTAGTTTGATGGCAAAACGTTGTCGGAATCTGAAACGAATATATTTTACCATCTAAACCCTTTAACTCAAATTTTCGTCGAACGTCTTCCCCAAAGAGAAAAATGAACAAAGAATGAGATAATTTAGAAACTCTGGCAACGTTCTGAAGTTTGTCAATGAAATTTTAAGAAAAAAAGGCCTTATGTGGCAATTGAAAGAATTGAAACTGCTAATATCCCTTCTTAGCGTTATATTGAATTTTATGAAAGAAAATACATCGTAATCTCCGAAATGATTAATCATGAAACTTACCGAATCTTTTTTTTATGATAATAGTTAACGTTATTGAAGGTTTGTGCTAATATTATCCACCAATCAACACGCAAGCTCTACGTATACCTTTTAAATGGTTTGCCTTACAATAGCACCAGCGCATTTGGTAAGAAGGACAGGAAATTGAAAGACTTTCCTATGTTTGAAAGTTAATTAAACAAATAAATTAGTTGCCATGTTATCAAGGCAGGACAAAACGGCTAATTGCTTCTAACTACCAGTAGTTCTGCTGCCGTTAAAGTGTGCCATGAAAATTTTAATTGCAATTCATTCCTGTTCTAAAGAACGTCTAGAAGGCGACGCAATTAACACTCATTCATCTTCTTTTAATATTTCGCAATGTAAAATTTGATTGATTTCCAAAATTTACACCAGTAAGGCAATACCAAATGGCTTCCTTATAAAGAGCGCTCATAAAGGAAACATTCGTTATTTAACAAGAATATTTGACAAAGACGTCTAGTGCTTCTCCTCTCTCCTTTTTACATTTATTTTTTTTATGTGGAAAAAGCATGAACAAAGTAACCAAGGTGACTCTGTTGGGTATAATTTGTACGATTCTGTTATTATGCCAATCCTCTAGCGGACAACGACTGCGGTGTGGCCCGGGGTCAATGGTTTGTGGTGATAAACGTTCTCTTATTGCAAAACAGGTAAGGAGGAACGTGTCCATGCTGTTTACGACGCCAAGTCGTTAATAATCTTGATTTTAGGCTCATCATACTTGACTTGCATGTGCACTATAGCTAATCCAATAGATGGCAATTTAAAAGTCTTTTGGTTACCTAGCATTCTTTGAAACTCTCCTTCTTAGCTGAAGACCACTTAATTCCTTATTGACAGCGATCTGCGGCCCAAAATCTCTGAATTTGGCTTGGTTCGATTTTGAGAAAGGTTGGATTGATTCCGATAAGTATTCGGTGTTCAAGTAACCACAGAAAGCACTCTTTAAAAACCATGTTCCTTCTCGACTGGTAATCGTGGCAACGTACAGGAGTGATAAGGAGTAGAATTAAAGGTTACGTAATTTAATTTAGTTTTTTTTTCCTTTTTAAACTGCCAGAACGTTAAAATTTTATGTTTTCTCGCTGCACTTACAAATCAAACTTTGTTTACTTTCACGTAAAAAAGCACGCTGTTACAGAAATGCAAACTAAATAAACGCCCTTCATCTCCATGAAAACTTTTCTCAAGGCTAAGAATCGGTGATATGTGAAATAAATCAGCCGAGCTGAGTAAAATATCAATTAAGAAGGTGCTCCATTGCAGAATAGCCGTCAACAGCAAAGTACACTGAAAGCAGTTACTTTGGGCGGTGCCTGTTCAAATAAATTGCTTTTCAGCTTGTGTAGTGCGTCCGTTTAGGCCTTTAGGCCTCGTTTAAACCACGACGAGAAATTTCAAAACGCGGTTATCACTCTGAAAACGTATCAAATGTGTTACGTGCGCACAACGACAGAGAAAAACGCAAAAACAACGGTCATTTTTGATTTGTGTTTGGGAAATCGCATGATTATCGATAGGAATATTTCTACTCCCCCCTGGTTGGGATGCTAGTCCCATTAAATGGTAACCATTTATACACCTGGGTGGAGAAAGGCACTGTGAGTACTGTGAGAGTTAAGTGCCCATGAACACAACGCAATGTCCCCGGCCAGGTCTCGAACCCGGACCTCTCGTTCCGGAGTAGAGCGCACTAACCATGAGGCCACCGCGCCTCCCACTAGGCCGATAACTTGGCCATGTTTCTATTTATAGCTCCACAAATTCGCTCTGGCCATAAACAAATTTTCCATGTTGTGTAACTCACCAAAAAGCCGAATGGTTAATTCATCTTTTCCATTCAAGAAACTGAACAAGATGTAAAATTCGAACAATGCAAAATACGAACACAAAAGACCACAAAATGTAAAATCAGTTGGCTACGCACTGTCTTGCAGGGTCCCTGGTGAAAACTTTATTGTCTTAAGAGATATTTGTTACAAGTGTTGGTGATCTGAAATCAAGATCTAAAGTGTCGCCTACAGTTCAAATGCCTTTCAAGCTGGAAAAAATTTTGACCATTACCAGTCAATATTTAATCAATGAAAAACACATTTACCGCAGGCTATAATCTAGTCATTGCTTGTTCGATTTCACGTGCAGATCTTTCGATCTATCGAGCTATTCGAACGCCACCAATATAGACCAAACATACAAAGTACGCCTGTGATCTTTGATTATAAGTAAAAGCAAAGACGGAAAACGATTTTCTAAGAGTAGAATATCAAGAGCACAGTCTGATAGTAAGGGCTTAAGACCCCGCTTCACTAATTTGAAGGTCGCATTGTTGCGCCGTTTGTATTACAGGAGTTTGATAATACACCCTTTGGTCCTTCTACTAACACCACATGGCAGAGGAACCCCAGTCAGCCTCAAGCGTCCCAAACTTTGTGACCCCATAAACCTTGACTTTTATAACTGGTAACTTAGGTTGGGTTAAGTCATTTTCTATTGGCAGAGCTTTGATGGATTATCTTTTTCAATCGGTATTGTTTGGAACGGGCGGGTGCTCCAGATTCATTTCAAGGTGGCCTTGCCGAAAGTGGGAAGAACGCATCCGAACAGCCATCGGCAGGCCAGGTTATTCTCCTTAATTAAAGTACTTTTGGTAAGCTCAGGAAGAAGGCATTTCACCACCAAAAGATATTAACTTATCTCTAGTTAATGGAAATGTTTTCAAGGAAACGACAAAGCCGGTACTCCGGTATATCCAAACAGTAACCAGTGTACTTCCGTAACGATATTCTAGACTTATTCACTTTACCAGTTACTTAGTCGTTATCACTGGTATTTTTATTGTTACTAGGACATGGATTTAATCAATTTATATACTTGAAGAATCGGTACATATCCATTAATGCTACGCAATATACCAACTAAGCTACCATTTCTATTTTACTGATTAGAAGCATGACAGTCCACCAGAGGATGACAAGCAAGCTACAGCAAGAGAGCAGATACGATATACGGATCAGAGATCCATCGTACCCAACCTAAGGAGAATTCGCATTAGAAAAAACATCTAGCCATCCAAGATTAAAGACTGTCATAAACAAAAACGACGCAAACGAACTTGGAAATTGATTAATGATAATGAATTCAGTTGTTATATTCCTTATAAAACTGTAACATAGGTTTCAATCAATTCAATAAAGAATATTACGCAGCAAAAAAAGTCCACGGCTGAAGATAATCGTGCAAATCTACATGTTTACACTGGTAATCTCAATTCTTCTTCTACATAGAGGTGTCTTAAAACCACAGCCATTGCAAGTCAGTCTCAAAGCTTAGTAGGTCGTGCGAGTATGTAATCTATGCAGAAAGATAAAACACACAATAAACGTACGATTGACTATACGATAAGCATACGGTGATTTGTTCACGGAGGGAATTAAGTTACAAGAACCTGATTAAATAGCTTGTCGTTATGATATGCAAACGGTAGGAGCTATACTAAACGTACCTATGGGAGGCTATCTCAGCGAGTACACGACTGGTGATCAAGAACTCGATCGCCATGGTTGAGATTATCGATTGCTGATTGAGAATGTCGGTCGCTGTAATTGAGATAATCGATTGGTGGTAGAGATTATCGATTGCTGATTGAGAATGATGGTCTCTATGGTCCAAAGAGTCATTGACTGGCGATTGCTATGGTCGAAAAAGGAGTGGTGTCTGAAAACGATCGTTCAAAGATTGACGATTCAGAACGTCAACCGCCTTGATCGAAAAATTCGGTCGGGAGTGAGGAGAGTGGCCAGCCGGCAGATTATTCATTAAATTTTACATAAAGTACAAAGTTTTCATTATCCTCTTGCGTTAACAATTTCGAAATGGTCTTCTAACCTACTCCCTAAGTAGTCTAATGGAATAGAACCATTTTCGTCAGCAAGCGCCTGATCCACATAGTCAAGGCATTGTTTCAAGGACTTCCTCGATTTCTCGACTACTCGGATCACCCGGGAGGGTACTCCCAGAACAATTGGGCAGGGGCATGCGGCCCGCTTCCCAAAACCCCTGCCCTATTTATGACCTGATACCCTATTAATTTTATGACCTGACTCTTAGATCATTACCCTGTTTTAGACCTGCCTTGTAACTTTATCCCCAGTTCAGGCCAATGTTAAAGACAATTTTTATCTGCTTTTATTAGGTTGGTTACAAGACTGCATACACAAAGTTTCGAGCTCAGAATTTTAGAACGCCTTGTGGTTACTAATACACTATCTATAGGAACAACACAATAATGTATTTTACAAACTTTAACCTTCTAATAAAAGAAAAAAAAACAGGAATTTGAATTGATCGCTGTGTAATAATCCAGCAGTTGATCATATGAATACTTACATAAATTTACATTTATTACTTAAACTATGAAACATATCCATATTTCCAACAATTTTTGACTTAATTCTGGGCTGAACAGCTTAAATGTTGCGTATAATCCGGGCATATAATAGAAAATACATGAATTGATTACTGTCTTCTGTGACAATAGATACCCTATTTATGACCAAAATGGCGGCAAAGTGGCTAAATCGATATCCTATTTATGACCAAAACGGCTGAAAAACCATATCCTTTGGGGCCGCACATACCTATATAGCCTATATAAGGGAGTATCTCCCCCCCCGGGCTCCGATCACCAGCCGCCGTAGATCACAAAGTAAAGTCTTGGGATACTTTTTACTCGGGCTACCTGTAGCCGAGTCTAGGTTTCGGTTTTCTATCTATGTATCTACCTATCTATCGTCATGTCAAGATTATATATGCTGACGCAATGCATGCAATCGATACATTCACGAAAACGAGGCGACGCACGACTTAAAACGCATAGTTTAAGCAGTTGCCGCCTTCGTGGACAATTCCTCGCTTGATGTAAGCTAACGAAATTCGATGGCTATTACGCTCAATATACATACAAAGTCACACCCCGTTCGCGATAGACCAACACTAAAACTTGTGGAGCGTTTTGGGAACGGGTCGGTCAGCGAACTTTACGAGAGATCAATTTACGAGCGATCCTTTACGAGAGAACGTTCTATCGAGAAATATCAAGCGAAACCTGCGCATGTAAACAAAACCGTGTATTTAGACGTGATCAAGTACCCAGTAGAATACCAGACGTTACTCTGAGACGCCTCAGAAGAGGGGAAGGAAACTAAAGGAATTTGTTTATGAGCGTATTCGTCTAAGCATACCGAAGTCCTCTTGGGTACGTCATTATGTGAAGGTAAGAAGAGTTACAAAATATATTTGTAAGTTTCATACGATACAGTGATGCCTGGACTTCAGCGGCCTGGATGAACCAGAAAGGGTGTATAACATTTGCCTATTAACCGTCTATGAACATCGCTAAAAACACGCTAAATCATGTTATATATCCCAGAAATACTCAGGCATACAATCATGCCTGGACTTCAGCCTGGATGAACCAGAAAGGATATATAACAT
>Ga0126337_10003527_pt1 | contig 10255 bp, 5 predicted proteins | sample DipCmetagenome_FD_92527 | JGI IMG/M metagenome (GOLD analysis project Ga0126337, IMG submission 92527) | Coral microbial communities from La Bocana,Puerto Morelos, Mexico - Diploria C A metagenome | ecosystem: Host-associated > Invertebrates > Cnidaria > Coral | place: La Bocana,Puerto Morelos... | reverse complement strand
AACTGCCCGCGGCCTATGACTTCCTAAATATTTAATCAATTCAAATGATATTTGGAACAATAAAAGATGGTTACAAGACTAATTATTTGAGATGTTTTTATGAAGTATAAATGTCGTAATGAGGTCACTGTGTCGTCACAAATGAAGACTTTAAACTTGAGAAAGGGCCAACGGACAAAGCAAAGGAACCGGATCCTGGTGGATCTGATCAGCAAAATTTGGGATTCAAAGAACTGAAAAACAAAAACTGACCGTACGGTCAATCCAAAAGTTCAATCCAACCGTACGGTCAGTCGTCACAAAGCATGAAAATTTGATCATTTTTCAAGTGTTAATTACTTTTTGCAGGAAAATGCTAGTACTGATATAAAATGATACCAGAAGTTCACATGTTTAGTCATCGCCTATAGCCTGAGTATGATTTACAATAATTACAAACAGTTTAGATGCAATTTAGGGGAGGGGAGGGTGGGGACGGGCAAAATGACTGAAAATTTGTTTTTTTACAAAACCGCATAAAAAGGAATTTAGCATTTGTTAAAATGCTTTCAACGATAAATGTTCCTATTAAAAAGTCTAAAATTATTATTTTTCCGGCAAAAATTCTTCAGAAAACGACAAAAACACAGATTGTATAAGTATTGTGCAATACCGATGACGTCACATCTGATGACGTCATAAGTCAACATTTTTGTAGCTTTAGGCAACAAACATTAATTCATATCACCTGTGAAATAGTGTTGAATGAAGCTCAGAAAAATAGGGTAATTCAATCAAATTTAGTGGAAAGATGCTGTAAAATTACTGTATTTCTTGTCAAATAAATACACCTGTTCATGCCTAAGAATCAAATGAATACAACATTAAAGGCGTTTTAATAAGCGCCTCCAGTCGTAAAGAATGGTGAATTGCATATAATTTATATATGATCGCGTTAAGAAATTCTAAACTAAACTTAGTTTATTCGCGGAGATGAGAAAAAGGATTTGTTCGCAGCTATAAGTTTCATTCGTCGAGATCTGGTTGAGCGGAGTTTGTACAACTTTGTCCTCTGCAGCTGCCACACACCGCTGAGCATTCAAGGCCATGTTTCCTGCAAGTACATTTTTGAGAGCTGCAATCAGACTTGCAGCTACATCTAACGATCTCTAGCAAAGACGCATGCGCATGCGGCAAGTCTCCATCCCCAGTCTTGCGGTGGTAGCGCAACCCCTTTCCACTGCTGAACTTGGTGGAATACCCTGAGGCTGTGATAACCAGCGGCGGAAGAAGTTGGAGGGAGGTCTTCGGGTTTGACGACGCAATCTTTTGGCAAAATCTTGTGTAGCGCAGCAAATCTTAAGATTCGTTAGACCTGCCTTTGTACAAATACGTAAGCGCCTTCTCTCCGGCCGCAAGGATGTCAGTCTTTGACGCTTCTTTCTTGCTGAACACCAACGCCTGTTCGCGGAACACTGCATCCATTTTGATCTTCTTGAGTGCCTTCCCCTTTCCTATACCATGTAATGCAGAGGTTGTGTCGCATCCCACTGAAAATAGCATGTAGAAAGAGGATGTTTGTGCACATCTCAGGGCCGAGCGCAGATACCGTTTCCTTGATGTTCCAAACTTTCCTCGTGTTTGATCTTGGGTTTGGCTGCGGGATGAAGAACAGATCATGTGCACTCATGTCAACATAATGGCACAGTAAAACAAGAAGGTCGGTGTCGTCTCCGACTAACACTATTTTGCTTGATTTAGAGGACTCCACTGCAGCTTGGGCGATCTCTAGGTCTGCGTCGAGTGATAACAGGTCATCCTGTCAGTTGGAGTTGCTCTCCAAGAAAGTTGATGAAACGCTGCTTGTTCTCTGGATTGCTAAGCAAAACATCTTTCTTCAGCTTGAGAACCATGTCACAATCGAAGCTCACTGTCGGACCGCAGACACCTTTGATCTCCTTTGATGGGCGCAGTCCTTTCGGTTGTATCTGCGTTTGACGTACTGTACGTAGAGCGATAAAATGTGACTTTATGTCGAATTGCTTGACCAAGGAAGCCGATGAAGGAGAGCTCCGCCATCGAGGACATAGTTGACATCTCCTGTGGGTTCTAGCGCCGTCTGGTTGTTCTTTGTCCGCGCCCAGATAGCCTCCGCCAAGACAGGCTTATTAGCCTTTCGAGGAAGTAGTGCAGAGTCAAACAAGGCTGGTGGATAGCTGCACATCGCGAATCTAAAAAAGGACTGAGGGTTCTCATACTGTCCACAAGTTGCCACAAAACTAAGCCTTTGAAAACTTGAAGTAGCTGTGGGTCAACTTGGACAATTCCATCACTGAACTTGACAGCTGTCATGGACGCCATTGTGATGACTTGGTCTTTTTTACGAAAGGTGTACTCAAACGCATTTTTGCCCGTCATAGATGGCAAAATGCTATCTCCGATTTCTTTGCTTTTATCAGCATTCACCTCCTTATCTGCAACCACGCCTGTCGCTATGCAACGGAGTGCCCGATCGCCTGAAAACGGATCTCTTTGGGATAGGTAGTCGACAAGTTCGAGGGTGTCATTATAGTCACGTAGTTTCCTCGCCATTTTAAATTTAAGTTTATTGTAAAACCTGATTTCAATGCCCGTGTTAGACTGCGAAGGAGTAGCTTTCCGACGCCCACCTTTTTGGGGGGAGCGGGGCAAACACGGCGAAACTTACAGTAAAAGTAAGGAGAAAATGGGGAATCCAATGTCTAACAACTCCCGCGCTGAACATTCGAGTTCTGAAGTATTTGTGAATTAAAAACTAAAGATACCAGGTAAAAGAATTTACTGATCACATTGGAGGGAAATATTCTTGCTAGAAAAGCTATCTGATTAAGGTTTTACTTTTCCACGCATTTGCTTGTAAAACCGAACAGGCCTGTCCCAATTGTACACGGCAACATTTCAGTAACTCTGAGCGTTTAGAGCAACTTTTGAGAAAAGAAAGAGTCACTGAACGATTTCATAGAAAACACCAATTTATGGGAATTTCTTTTATCAACGTTTTGAAAATTTACACATAGCCTCTCACTTGACAACGTTTCGCAGTCCTTCTTTTAAAGCTAAGTTTCAAGCTCTTTTTTCTTGACCGATGATAGAAATTATAATTTAATAAAATGAAATAATATGAAATTTAGGTAGGAGCTTTGTCGATTTTTGGCACCTTTTTTTAGCAACTTTTCATCACTTTACGAGCACAACCGGGTCAGGCCTAAAACCGAATCGCAATTCACGAGAAAAGTAAAAAGTGCGATTCTTGCGGCTCACAGCAAGTGTTCTTTAAATTCGACCTAAAACTCCTGCTGGGCATTTTTTTCCATGTATATCATAAAAGGACTCGGAAAGTCAATCACTTTCACCTTTTTGGGCGTCGAACTGTTACCCTTTCCCATACATTTACTATAAATTTTCCTGTGTCTGCCCTCGGAGAAAGACGGCGCCAGAAACCGTGAAAGGTGTATAAACCAAATGGCATTTGTCTTGTTTCGAAGAGACATGGATGCATTTGTTATTACAACCATAGCTTGTCGCTGGAAGGGGTCCATTGGATATATGTCGGGAATCGCGAGTTGTCCTTCAAATCCGGAAGGGCGGGAAGGGAAAAGTGCCCTGTCTGACAAGGTGTCTGGACCACTCCTCACTAGAGCTTGTGGTGCTACGTGACTCCGCTGACAGAGAGCTCCGCCCAATCATGCAACGCCTCCTGGGACCGCCCTGGCCTTAATCACCACTCGTTCTCAGACCGGACACGACACAGCAGTGGAAGTCGAGCCAAAACCCCCGCCCAAGCAATCACTTTCAACAAGCTAAGTGACTGTGCAATTTTCTGTTCAACATCATTATCACTCACATACTCATAAATGATGGTTAAGAGGCCTATCTCTCGCCCACTCACTTCCTGTTACTTCGACCTCAAATTACCGTCTTGAATTTAGCCTGTAGTAGCTTTCTGGAAGTAAGGGGTACTCCAAGAAATACCAAAAGAGAGCATGCAGAACTATCCCGTTCACTTCCATAAAAACTGCATGATGATAATATTTCTTTTAGTTGCAAATGCCTTTATCTTCTTTTTAAGTGAGTCACATCTTTGATTGACTAAACGGATTGTCAAATTAATTAAGAATTTAAATTAATTATAAACCGGAAACTGCCGAGTTAAGCTCAAAAGCAATAAGATGCTCGCCGAGTAGAGCTACAGAGAGAATCAAAACGACCGAATTTGCAATTGTGGCGCTGATATAAATGTTCATTCTGGCCATCCGATGATTGTTTATGAGCCGGTTCCTATTGTATTAATACTGATGCTGCACATTTACAACAAGCCAGAATTTTTAGTTCAGGATCAGTTTGAAACCTCAATGATAATGAAACTATAAGTGGATACCGCCCACGGCCGGCAGCCCACATAGAGCTTGGGGACTCGCACTCAAGACTCTCAAGTGTCGAGTTTTCAGCTACAGTGAAATACCGATTTCTCGAACGTTCGATTTCTCGTGCTATCTCAGTGATGACTCTAGTTAAAAGACGTTTCTCTTTGGTTTGTTTGCTTGCTTGTTTGTTTTTTCTTCTTTATAATTTAAAGCCCGGTATCTTGAACTCTCAATTTATACTGGAACAATTTTCATTTTCCTTGGAGGATGAACGTTTGAGGAGTCAGGATTCACAAGTACGACAGGCCGCTAAGCGCCTGGAAATTAGTTAACCTGAGTGGTCTAGTCTGTCCCTGGTTCATGGCATCGTCGATGAAAGTCAATTGACTGACTGCGGCACGAGGATAACACTTTTTTTTTCTTGAGGATAAAAGTATTTCTTTTTGTGAGGATAAAAGTATAAAGAGATGGTTTTGCACCAATATAAATGTTTGCATTATGAATATAAAAAACAAACAAACAAGCGCTTTGATACCATAAGAGGTTTAAGGTGCCCTTCCGGTACTTATTTAGACACACGAAGTCAATTTATTTATGCCACGCTTTGGAAGGAGTAAATGTCAGAGAAACTTTACTTTTGGGGGCAAAATTTTCATCGTGAACTTTTTCAACATTTTGTTTTCTTCAGGTAGAGATTTCAAGTCTGCAAGAATTCGTTTTCTAAACAAGTGTTAACAGTGCCATCAAGTTAATTTGATTAAAATCAACTAGGACCAGCTTAGCACAATTTTTCCAACAGGACTGATGAATTTATGATTGATGATCTTTCATATGTTCACATGCAAAACTGATGAAGGCGTAAAGCTAAATTTGGCTGCCAGTGAGCACGGGTTGTTGGGTGGGAATTTAAGAGGAACTGTTAAATCTCTCTCTTAAGTATTTTTAAGTACTTTAGAGAATAAGATTGGATCTTATTGTATTTGCTGCGTGCTAAATGAAAGCCTTCCGGACACTTATAAATAAAGCGTCTGGCTGACTCCAGAACGTAACTTAGTATGTTTTTATGTAAACCTGTAAACAGGTTATTTTATAAAACTCAATCAATCACACAGTTCTATCCTGTTTGCAGCTGGCAAACTTCGTAATTTGATAACAGAAACTTTGCCAAAATTCACGTCCGGGGCCACTAAATAGGAGTTCGAACGTTGCGCAATCTTGCACACACCAAGCCTTTACACCTACAGGACCTCCGTGCAGGTAATTTGTATCTGTTGAAAGGTGAAATTAGACAGATCTCTATTTAGCTGGATGTCTTTCGAGAGATTTCTCGTAAGCGTCCCCGACCCAAATACATAGTTCACGCACATTTCCGTTCTCTTTTTTATTTTTCTGCCAGGCAAGAGGACAAAACTACCACAAAAACCTTATTCTGCGAGACAACCGCACGTGCAATTGAATTCGATTATTCGCGTGACTAATAGGCTGTGTTTAATAATATATTTATTTTTCTTTATGCCGCAAAAGAATAAAATAAGAATGAGAGATAATACTGTGGTAGTGCTTAATTGGTCTGTTTGTTCAGGAATTTAAATTTATTTGTTAAGCCATCAGTTGAATTAAGGTTAAAAATAAACACGTGGGCAGAACAACTGTATACAGGTCAAAAGGCTATTGTAGCTAAGCGTCCTGTTGTTATACGCGTGGGTGCAGGGTGGTATGGTCTCTTGCACGCGCGACTATCTCGCGTGACATTCCTGCGTGGGTCGCGTGCCTGAAGTATCGTTTCGTGCCGATGGGAAAATTAATTAGATCGATTAAGATTTCCCGACTTCCTTGGAAGATTACGGATGCCATCAAATAGGCTGTGATCAAATGTAAACAGTCCCATTTGATATTATTTACACAAGCATATCTGCCACTCACGAAAAGTTCCTCTGCTTCGTGGGATTCCACAGCAGACTTAATTTTTATACTGTTACACATGTTACACTTTCGTGGATAAATTAAAAAGAAAATTTAATTAACTCGTCACTGATTCCGACCTGTAAAGAAAGACCATGAAGGTACAAGCTGTCGGACTTTACGGCGGCTTGTCGTGATTCCGTCATGGTCCTGGTAATACCCACAACCTAAAGGCCATGCTCTCGGTAATGTTAGGATGACCCACCAGAAGGAATTTAGCGCGAATTTCCGTTTCCCGCTCAAAAGTGAATAAGAAGCGACAGGCCTTCAATATCCAGTTTTAAGTGAGCGCCTCGCAGATGTGTTCCACATTTGGCAGCCAAATACAAACTTGTGCAAGGTTCTGATAATTAAAGTTAAAAAAAACTCCAGATATGAACGCCACCCATATCAAAGTCAATCCCTCTATGCAAACGGGGTAAAACGACAAGTTGCCTGCACCAATACTAAAGAACGGTCGGCTGAGCAGATTATGTGCCTTCTACGAGGACAGCCGGAAGAAATACTATAGCTCTGTATCCCTTGATGACACTATTTAAAACGCCTTAATAAAGCTAAGGCAAATAAAACTTACTTAACAACCGAGGTTAGGAGGGCAGGAGCCCAGCCAGGTAATAAGCAAAATAGTTTTGGCGTCGTTTCCTAAGAAGAAACATGCTAGACTTGCAAGCTAAGCGAGGAGTTTAAAATGAATAAAATCTTTGTCGGAGGGAAACATGGGTGGCCAAGGAACAGAAAAGAAGACCATAAGGGAGTTTTAGCGAATGGGTAGCGTTAAAAAGACAGTAATGCTTCAACAGAAAAGGGAATGCGAGGGAATTTTTTTTAACACGTTCGGTAATTATTCATAAGCAGTCCATACCGGCTGTTTGTGTTTCAGTCTCGCTTATGCTAAAAGCTTGCGAGCGCTAGCGTTCTTGTTTATTTTACAGGAATCCGTTATTATCTGAGGATTACTCAGTGAAACGATCTAGCCGTCGCGGGCAACAGCGAAATACGCGCATATTTGAACTCGAAATAAAGATAAGTATGCGTTCTTCGGCCAAAGAGCTAATTAATTGGAGTCAGGATCTTTCCTTTGGATAGAAAAAGACAATAAGTCTCTATGTTTCCACCAGTCAACTTACAGGCAAATAAAACTCTGTTTCCTTTTGTTTCAGTCTGTTCTGCCCCGTCTAGTTTGCTTCCTTGCCGACACTCGGGAGTCGGCCGGGTATTCCTCTCTAGAAACGAAGCTAAGTAATGTTGCAGGTAAGCCGCAAAAACATTGAAGTCGCTTCTCAGTAGTAGCAGGTCGACAAACCCGGGAGGTAAAGTGCTGTGTAGCAGAATTGTAGATCTTATTAATTACCAAGTGCTGTAAGAGAGATAAATTTCGGATTCCTAAGTAGGTTTTTAACTCTTGGGAGACCAATCTAGAAAAAAATCAAGAGGCACATTGAAATTTTGAAATCATAAACCTTAGTTTGAGTATTTTGATGTCTCGTGAGTAATGATCATTGTCCAATGCCGATCGCTGACTTCAGTGAACTTATTCTATGTATGAGGACTCCTAGTTTTATTGAATGTCGAATCAATAAAGAAATGCTTTGGATGAATTTATTCGACTTTCGACTTTTTCAGGCACTGTCAAGAGAAAATGATTTTAACTTCTTCCACAACTACTTAAGCTACTCTCTTTTGAAGTTCTAACATTAATTCGCTTGGCTTCTTTTTACATCTACTGCTAAATTCCCAGAGCTCATGGCCAGAAAGAAGGGGTCCATATAAAAATGGCTGTTTGACCGTCCAAAGAAAACAGTTAAGTTGGATTGGTTCGATGTTCTCTAAGCCCAGATTGGCTGCGAAAACAAAGTCACGCAACGTTCTCAATAAGCAACCATGAATACCGCTCAGAAGCAAAGTCGAAACCCAGTTATGATTTCCTTCCCTTGATACTAGTTCCTTGTTTTTCACGGTTAGCAAAATTTACACATTTTCCCGCCCTTGAGACTGATTGCATGTTTTCCCGCTCTTAAGTTGTTGAGGAACACTTGTTTTCCCGCCCGAGTACTTGTAGCGCGCCACTCTGACACCCACTGTTCGTTTTCCCACCTTTGGCACCAGTTGCACGACTTCTTCCCGCGTTCGGTATTGCTTGCATTATTATTGGCTCATTGCAAAATTTTCCCTTAGTGTGATTGGCGAGATAAGCTGGATTCGTTTGGTTTTATAAGAAAATCGTTTTATCACAAAAATCCCCAGAAAATTGTTGGAAGTCAAAAACGTCTTCGTAAAAATAAATAATTTTATTATAAAAATACTTCGGAAATCAATAAATAAGATATTTTTCATTCTTTTCATAAATAAATAATAAATAACTATAAGTTAGAGGCCTTTGGCCATGAAAGTTAATTTAAAAGATAAGGACCTAAATAATATAGATATTACAAAGACAAGTAGTCATCAAATAAATACTACTAACTATTTGAAAAACGAGTTTTACAGACGAACATATTTCAAGCTTTATAAATAAATGATGTATATGAAAAGGCTACAGCTAGTTTGGACAGTTGATAACTTGTTCCTTATCTTTTACATCTTTGAGAAAAAAAGTGTCTCGTATAGTAAAATCGTCTGGGACAATATCTTGTAGTTTCTCTTTCGATCAAAGTAACTTTTTTTTTTCGAATATCGAATACGCTGTACAACATACAAAACGTTTTAGAAAATTTTTAATCAGATAGCTAAAATGTGATTTTATATTATACCTTATTTTCTCTAGTTCTGTTTTTAGCTCCTGGCCTTGCAGGTTCTCTGAAAGTTAAGTTGCGGCCATAAAAGATCGCCATAACACCCGGCACCGCAAGAACTTGTATAACGATCATTGAGATCGCACCAATGTGATATTGACTATATATAGTCTTGAGAATACAATGTCTTTTTGTAAACAATAAATATAAATTCTTGAATAAATAATTTAAATAATTTTACGAATTTCATATAAATAAAACCTAGACAGTAATCGTGTCAGTTCATTTCTATAAACTGTACAGATCTCTGCCATGGGTGTGTTTTTCTTGCCGACTTTGTTCTTCCATCTCTTGTTATCGCCAGGTACCACTGGGCGTTAAGCTTTGAACGAAATCTCGTGTATCCCTTGGACGAAAGATCTTGAAAAAACACGCAACCTTGATTTGTTTTGGCTTGATGGGACGGCTGTGGATCAAAACAAGAGTTATTCATATCAGTTCTTTAGTCCTGTGTTATTATCTCGTTTATGCATGCTGCCAGTTTGGGGGATGATACATTGGGTATATTGATCATGGGAAAAGAAGCACACTCACAGTATCAGTGACCCTAGCTCGATGCGTGGCATATAGAGGTACGCCAGTTTGGTCTAGTTTTTATAAAAATACCTCTACCTCCTCCAACCTGAAATCGCTCTTGGATGGTAGAAAACGCTCAATATTGTTGTGTGTTTGAGATTGGTTTAAATTTTTTTTCTTGATCCTCAATACTTCTGCTCCGTCCATGCTGTCTTAGTACTCGACTAGACGATATGATCCGTCTGGCTATCTCATTGCGATTACTCACTTAGAACATGGATATTGAATCGTTATTACAATTAAGTACCCGGGCAGACGATAAAGTATTAAGTAATTTTGTCTCACAATTACTAATCGCTGGGTCTGTTTCACTGATCCGTTTACTGACACTTTTCTACAGGTAGCATGGAGGATATGACTGGATTTATTCCTATACTTCCCCCTCATCACGTACTTTATCCATACGTGAACCAGTCTTCTTTTGATCCCTCTTCCTTTACCATCACCTCGGTTGGTATCCCTCGATATCCCAGCCCACCGAATGTCTTAACTAGAAAGTCACACAGGATGTTTCAACGTTTGAGGTCACAAGTGGTCTAGGTT
>Ga0126337_10003526_pt1 | contig 10255 bp, 5 predicted proteins | sample DipCmetagenome_FD_92527 | JGI IMG/M metagenome (GOLD analysis project Ga0126337, IMG submission 92527) | Coral microbial communities from La Bocana,Puerto Morelos, Mexico - Diploria C A metagenome | ecosystem: Host-associated > Invertebrates > Cnidaria > Coral | place: La Bocana,Puerto Morelos... | reverse complement strand
TTTGGGCTTCTTCGACTTCAAATAAACAAGTCGCTTCAACCTGCAACCTGCAAAACAGAAATTTCTGTCGGATTCCAATTGGAGGGAGGGATTGTCGATAGCCAATGAAAAACAATAAGGATTTATCTTCACGGATCGAAGAGAACGACTGACTCACTGTGCATAATTTTCACGGCTCGGTAATTAGTTTGATTTACTGTTAATCTCCAATATTCAAATTTTCACGTAACGCCACAGTGTTAAATCCGAAAGAAATATAACGAGGAGCTGAAACCATACAATCGATTACTTGGATGTAGACATCAGTACAGCACTTTTAAATAGCGATCATGTTAAACAAGCGATTGTTGAAGGGAGTTTTTTTCATCACAGTGACCTACTTTACAGCCTTTCTCGGCACTTTGGTCGTAATGGGCCCAACGTTAATTCTGCTGTGGCTACGGCCAGGTTTGTTTCGTTGGATGAATGATCGACTCATAGTCTGGTGGCTTGTCCTTCCAACGGTACGGAGCCTTCGATACTCATCGTTCGTATATTTTACCTTTCCAGCTTGGTTTGTGAATATCAATATCATGTTTCTAGAAAAATTATATTCAATCTCATTCCTTGCTCTTTTAAATAATTCACCTCAGCACCATTTTGTTTGTATTTTGGTCATAAAATTGTTGCAATATTTCTTTCTTTCATGGGTATGTGTCGCTGGCTGTATTTTGAATTGCGCAGGCTCTGTTAGGTAAGTAAGTTGATATTGCCTTGTACGACAAATTAGTGACCTGCGTTAGCTGTATCGGTAAATTTTCACCTTAATACAACCGATCATTTCGTCGACTTTATGTATATATTGTATATTCGTAACGCGCCAGAGAGTTTGAGTTAAGTGTTGAGTGCAAACGCAGTATTTGAATTGCATCAAACGGACCGTGTTGAAGACTTGTTTCTAGTATTGATACTGAGTGGAGGGAAAACAAGGCTTTAAAGATAACAGAAGTCTTTGAAGTTGGTGATTCTAGGGCATCCAGTAGATAAAAAGATGCATTGATGATGTTAAAAATACGTACCCCAAGGCACCTGCCAACTGGGTCTTGCATTCATTATAAACTTAGTTTGAAAATAACACGTATCACAACGGGCGTCTTGTACTAGTTAGTCACGTCATTCGTTATACTGAGACAGCTTTTTAAGTGTTTTCGCATGACGTCACGATATTGGTCATTGTCCCAAGCGGGTGTCGCAACCAGTCGTAGCCCGTGGTAGTTAGGAATCAGTTTCCGTTGCTCCAATAAATGGCTCCTTTCCACACTGAGTGGAAAGGCTCTATTTCAGCTGAATTGAAACTCTGTGTGTACATGATTTTCGTGAAATACAAAGAACATGCCGTGTTCCTATAAGCCCGACGACGGTGAGGTTTTATGACATGAGGAATTAGAAAGCTTTTTTTTGCCACTAGGGTTCTTTTTATTGCTGAACAAAAAAGCCAATTTCGTTAGATTAAAATTCTAACTTGACCCCTTGGCTTGAAGGAATGAAACAAAAAAGTATTGTTCATCCCTCGCCTTTATGCGATTTTTAATTTCCCTAAGCCTCGGAGCCAAGCAATAATTTTATTTTATCAATATTAGCTGATGAGAAGGCCTTGCAATTCAATTTAAATAACGTCTGTAAATTATCCATTATTCAAAGCAAAATTTTCAAATCTAATTAATTGGTTATTACCAGGTTTTATGTGGCTAGCATTTATTTGACAGTAGTTTACGTTACATACCCTCGGTATTGGACAGTTAACGAGATATACGCTCTGTATTGGACAGTTAGCGTGACATACCCGTCTAATTGGACAGTTAGCGTGACACACCCGTCTGATTGGACAGTTAGCGTGACATACCCGTCTGATTGGACAGTTAGAGTCTCATGCCAGGCTTTATTGGAGTTGTAAAGTCAGCCCTAAGGCTACAGTAGCCGCCCCATACCTGGTGAAACTGGGCCAGTATGCGTCAAGTTACACGTGAATGGGTTCCTGAAATGCTCTTATCCGCCAGAAAATTAAACCCTATCGGCTTTTTTTTTGTTATCAGTTGTTACGATTCATTGGTGATGACTACTCGGCATTCAGTTCAGCCTGTATTAAATCGTGGCTCACTGGGCCGGAGCTTATCCCGATTTCCGTAGCATGAAGCGGCTAGGAATATTTCGACTCCTCCCTGGATGGAATGCTGAATGTTACCCCCAGCATTAAATTCGCCGGTACCCATTTATACACTTGGGTGGAGAGAGGCACTGTGAGAGTTAAGTGTCTTGCCCATGAACACAACACAATGTCCCCGGCCGGGTCTCGAACCCGGACCGCTAGATACGGAGTCGAGCGTACTAACCATGAGGCCACCGCTCGTGATTAACTTCGCGATCGTTCGCATTTGTTAATCACTTGCATGAATGCAAGCTTTAAAAGCTAATTTCACTGCCAGTTTTGCATTCCGCACTTATCCCAATGCCGAGTCTCGTAAGAAACGTGTATGCTGAAAACTTCATCATAAAGGAACTAGACTGAACGGAACTCAAGGCACGTCTTTGCTTACGATTTTCTGCTTACGGTAAAAGAACCAATCAAATTCACGGATTCAAAATAGACTGTGGCAACAGTTTATATTTCTAGAGGTGAACCCAAGAAAATATTAAATACAAACTATCTTATGGCTGTATTAATCTTAGGGTTATTTTCAAATGCGCTACAAAGATAGAACAGGATAGGATCAATCGTTCGTCAAAAGCTGTGTAAATCTATTTGTTAGGACTGCCAGGATGTCTATATTGGAAAGACAAAATGTAGATTACGTGACAGAAAAACTGAACATTTAAAAGCAATCAGGACTGAGCTGTCACGCTTTTGCTATTACGTCAACTGGTCAAAACTGAGATTAAGACCACTTTGATATACTATCAAAAGGGCGGTTACATACACATTGCAAGAAAAAACCCACCCTAAATTATGCTGTAGTAGTAGCGAAAAGCGTTATCTTTATTAGTTTTTAACTCTTATTTTCAATTTTTTCTCAGCTTCTGCAATTGTTATTGTTAATTAGTTAGTTGTTTTAAATCAGTTAAATTAGTTGTTACATTTACTTCAGACAAGTCACTTCTGAAGATGTATCCGAGTCGAAACCGTGAAACGTCAAGTAGATGGTTCTTGGATGAACAAAGTTTCTTTAATTTTACAATGATAATCTGTTTTACCAGAAGCTAGAATATAAAAATGATCCCACTTGATGTTGTGACCTGTGGCTTTTATATGGTCAGCAATGGCTGATGTGGGGTCATTCTTAGTGAGAGCCCTGAAATGTTCCGTTTTCCCGATCATGAAGCCGTCGTTTTGTTTTGCCTATGTAAAAGTCACTGCAGTCCCAGCAACCAGCTTTATAAATGACTTTAGATTTCTGTGAACGGTTTAGACGGTCCTTGTATGGAAAGAAAGATTTGATTCGGCGAGTGCTTTGAAAAATTATCTTGAGATTGACAAAACAGAAATTGTATACACATGATTTCAGACGCTTAGAGAGTTGGTCACTTTGTACACCAAAGTAAGGTAATAAGATGATAATATCTTTCTTCGGAACCGTAGAGACAGGGCTGCTTGGCTTGTTTCTGTTTCTGTTTAGGACGCCGTTTATGTTGTAAGTGATAATGCCTTGTGGGTAGCCATTTTGAAGCAGGAAAACTTAATTTATACACGGTATCAATTCATATACATGCTCCTCCATTGAGTCGTGTTTTTAAATTACAATATATATCTGATTACTTAATTAAATTATCTAACTAACTTAATTTAATTATCTATACGAGGTTATACTAAAAACTGGTTATACTAACTAGCGTACGGCGACGATATACCCAAGATACACTGCACGCCGCTGTCCGAGCCCGCGTGCTTTTAAAGCCAGCTGCAGTCCTGTGATGTCACATGTCACGCTTTCTCGATCTTTAGCTGGTTTAACGATCTTAGCGCTTTCCTCTTTCGATCTTTTGGACATCTTTGGAGTACTGAAGCTGATCCAGGATCTTCAAAATGCTCAGAAGCTTGACCGGAGGACTATTTTACTGCCTCGTTCTTTATTCCTGTGCATTTTTTGGCTCTATATTCCTCATGGGTCCGACAATGCCTCTGTTATGGATGCGGCCGCGGTGGTTTCGGTGGATTAACGATCGATTGATTTCATCGTGGCTGCTGTTGCCCCCGGTGAGAAAACCATTTTTAAAACATTCTCCTAGTGCTTTTCGTCTCCAAAATGTTGTTGAAGTCATTGTTCTTCGTGGCATCTGATTCGTATTGTGTATCTTCGTTAAATAACAAAGTACTGTTTATTTTTTCCTCCGATCACCAACATTCGCCATATCTGATGACAAACTGCTCTTGTTTACATACGAAGGCCCTTCTGGGTAAGTGAAGTACCTCATTGTGCCGTAATAACTCGTTGTTGCGAAACTTAAAGTAATTCAGGATAGATCTCCATTATCGATATTGTCCTAAATATTATTTTTATTTTTTCCTGGTAGTCTATCTAATTGACCGCACGAAGTTGGCTGCGTGTTATATTTGTGGGGGGATAGAAATACTGCTTTATATAGCTTTTTGTTTTCATCGCGAGTGTAAGGGAAGGGTGTTGAAATCTGCCTGAAGATAATGATGTGTGAAAAACATTGAGTAATGAGTATGATGTTATGCACCTTATGTGACTTGCATTACACACCACATGGTATTTCAGCTCAGGGGAGTTTAGTTTGACAGCTATCTTGTGGATTACTGTTAGGCTCTGGGCAAACAGACTTGCAAGAAGCTGCAAGTTTATCTTGTGAAGAGACTTGCATTGGGTGGCCAACTGGACTCGCAAGTTCCCTCACAAGTTCACTCCAGTTGTAAAAAACCCATTTAAAGGCTACAAGCTACATGTATATACATATCCTGTGTTTCATTGGCTAATGGGTTACTATAGCAATGAATGGATGTCACTCAGCTTGCGTTGAATTGGGTTGGGTGGCCAAATGGTGAAAAACTTGCGTCAAATTGCATGCAAATTTGATCTCGACCAAACTCAGTGGAAACCATTACAAGTGCAAGGCCTGACCAAATGAGTCTTTTTACCTCTACAATTGGTGCAATTTGATATTTTCCTTTAATCTAGTGTTTGGAATTATATTGTAATTTATGTCAAACAAAGGAAAATTTGTACAAATTGTACCAAAGTTAATATTGAATCACTACAAATACATTTCATATCTGAAATCTTTTGAATTTCATAGTTGGACATTGGTGAAATTTGGTTGGATAATGATAGTCAAATAACATTTTATTCATGTTTACACTGGTGACTAATTACCCGTACTTATTTTAATTTATTTTAATAACTGGTTGTATTTCAATGTCTCTTCTTCTTTTGATCATATTAGGTTTTTCTGAGAATGACATCCAAAAGTTAAGCAACCTTAGCCCCTTCCTTACCACAGCTAGACACATTGTCCAACTAGCAGCCATATTCAATTTTTAATGAGATTCTAAATTTGTCTCTAAAATAGTCGGTCTTGCTCTTATCTTGTGACCCGGCTGGCACAGTTTGCCCTCCCTCCCCCTCTTCAGCATCCTTCTCTTACTCCACAGTTGCTCGTACAGCTCCACATACATTCTTAGGTTCATTTTCATCTGCTTCTTTGCCACTTTCGTCTTGTTAGCCTTCATCTTCTTCCTCCTCCTCTTCAGACTCTTCGGAAACACTGGACTCAAATTCACTGTCACTAAAATCACTGGCATAAGAGTCTTGATTGGCAAATTTCTGTTCATTCTATGTTTGCGCAGACGAGGTGCCATTTTAAAACAGTAAACAACAAGTAGATAAACAATTTCATCTGGTCAGCAGTCTTCATAAAATAGCGCCAGTCCTTTCTCAACAAATAAGGATAATTTTTTCAAGCCATTGTGAACAATGATGATATGTACATTGTAGTTAAAAATTAAATTCAAGTAAAAATAATTCTAACCTAGTTCGATTCTCAATTTTCTTTGTCTTCTAACCCTAATTATTCATAATCAATGAATAAGAAGGGTTAAGAGACCAAGGAATTTAATTTTTAACTACAACATGTACGTCCTCGGTCATTGTGTGACAAAACATAGGATGTAATATATATAGTGTATATATTACATCCTTGGTAGGGAAAGGGTTAGTTAATATAATGGTCTGGTGCTAATAATATTACCGGTACTTTATTATATAGGTGAAAAGATAAGCTAAAAACAGTGGTAAAGTAGGTTACATTACTTGCAAAAATCTTGGATGATTTTAATTTCAGACCAGAAAGTGTCTGAAAATAAAACTGTTGGAAATTTTTATTTGTCAAAATATTGGTAGCACAGCATATGCAACTTTTAAGTATCTAATTAGCTTTAAAGTTATCTTAATGGAGCAAACTTAAGTTGAGCTTGAGATATGTGACGGCTTGATAGAATTGTATTATTTTCTCGTTGGTGCATCTGTAAAACCTTAAGGATGCAGTAACACGATCATTTTCACAGATTTTGTTTCCATGTAATTTGTCTTTTGTAGGCATAAATTTACTTTGGCTGTTTGATCAAGTCTTGAAATTTGCCTGAAATGAGATAATAAGTGTGCGATCATTTTTCTAGTGATCCAAATGCCTGTCTTGCCATACACTGGAGGATAAAAAAAAAACATGAGAAAAAACACAGCCTTTTCTGACTTCCATTTAACATTTTAATCGCCTTCTGTTTAAAATGTTTCAGAAGCCATTTCAGAGACAACAGCACATGTTGAAGGTTATTTAAATCTATTAATTTATTGCAGTCCATCTTCCTCAATATCAATAACCCATGTCCTATCTTACTAATTACTAACCCTTGTGTTTTCCTACTTTTTAGTTAGTCCATGTTTATTATTTTAATAGCTAGGTTTCCCTGTATTTGAAGGTTGAACTTTGTCTATCGTAAAAAAAAACAAAACAAAAACAAATATTACTTAACATTTTGGTGAGCTTGAACATAAGAAAATAATAAAACATGAACTGAAATGGGTTTCAGATGATTTTTTCTGCTGTTAGTTGACTTGAGGTGTAGTGCATTTGCTTCTGCATTGAGCAGTCTAGGTTTAAGCTCTGGCCAGGGATGTTGTGTTGCGTTTGTGATGCAAGACACATTACTTTCACAGTACCTGATTCCACCCAGGTCCATAATTAGGTACCAGCAAATTTAGTACTGAGGGTAACCCTGCCATGTTGTAGCATCCCCGTTAGGGGGGAGTAGAAATACTCTGAAGTTGCTTCATGCTACGGAAACCAGTGATAACCCAAGACCTGATGGGCCACTTGGCTTGTATGCAAACTTAACCTTTGCCTTTCTTGACACAGAGCTGATGTTTGGTGTGAAGATCGTTGTGACTGGCGACAGGGTACCTAAGGGTGAGAATGCTGTCATCGTTATGAACCACAGATGTCGCCTGGACTGGTTGTTCTTTTGGAGTGTCGTGGCTCGATACGGCGAGCTAAAACATGAAAAGATTATAATGAAACATGAACTGAAGCACATTCCTGGCCCAGGTGAGTGATACAATAAATGTGAAAATAATTATCATTTTGAACTATACTTTCTACCTAGTAAAATGTGGTGCTTCATGTCTAGCAGTTAGCTACTTTAGCATGTAAAAAGTTATTAATTGCAATGCGCCATAAGCACAGAATATTGAGTTTGGAGGACGACGATGATGGCAACAGAGTCATGCAACATGGCAGCCATACACCAGCTAATAGGTTAACAGAGACATACAGCCTTGGTTTATAGTGTCATCCATGTCAAATTGACACCTGTCAAAGCAAAGTATCACCTGACCAGTATCATGTGATTAAATCACAGCTTAAGTTTAGAGCTTATTTAGGTCACATGTTTTTTGAAGTGGACTGCTGACCAAGTGCTGGCGATGGGGTTGTTCACTCCTGTCCCGTTTAACTTGTAAACAAAGCTGGGTTGTTTGGAAGTGGGTTGACACTAACCTATGATTAGAAATCAAACGAATAATACATTTTTCTTGACGTATACAAATGTTTTCACTGCTATTGGTTTGTGTATTTTGAGATTATTCAAACTCAAAACAGAAAGCCAAGCAACATACAGAATTAAGCCACATTGCAAAGTTACAAAACTCAGATCGCTTATCCTGGGTTAGCTTAATCAGGCGGGGAAGGACCTGGCCACTTTTAGGCTTGGCTAAATTGATGTATTATAGGAATTACATATATATATCCTTATAAACAAGACATGCGTAATAGGCCATTTCTGAATTACATGTACCTTTAGCCTCTTTCTCAAAGCAAGCCTTGGTGCTCGTCCTTTCATATGAAAATGAGATTTCATTCATTCATTTGAACTCATTTTCATTTGATTGGTTGTGCACCAGGGTAACTCGGAAAAGTTGTGTATATGAACGCACTTGCGTGTGAGTGCTAATGAACCAAAACTTGTGAGCACTGGGGATGCACAATGCAATACCGAGGTATCACCTTAAGAGACCATTTTAGGGTTCTCCCAGTTGCTATTAAAGTGTACAAGGCTGGAAAAAAAAACATTACAGGAACAACATTTCATAATTGTGCCTATCTGGGAAGAAATAAATACAAGCCATCTGCATCTAAACATTTTCGTTTTGCATGACAAGAGTGGCATGCATGCAAACTTTTTAAAGTGTTGATTTGAGAACCCCTGGAGTAGCTGAATGCATGTGTGAAAGACTTGAGGATTTTTGCTTTTGACAAGTTCTCTGGCAGAAATATGTTTGGTGAGTGAAATGCACAATGAGTAAAATATATTGTCAGTAAATCCTCAAATTTGTGCTACGCTTTTAATAAGAGCCCCCTCCCCGCAATCCCTCCTGGTCAATGACCAGTTCACATAATTTATATGGATGAGGACATGGAAAAGACTGAAATTATTGAATGTGATCATGTTTGCCAAATTGCAGGTGATTAAAAGTGTAATAAATGTTGCAGTGTTATAATAACAAATAACAACTCTGCTGCTATTAAACTTACTTGGATCAGCTTTGTATGCTGTATACAGCTTATGTTTTCATTGACATGAACATACATTTTATCTGGCTGCAAATTGGGAAAAAGTAAAGTAAGCAACCCACCTCAATCAAACGCCTCCCTCAAATACAGCCCTCCCCCGTTCTGTCTTCTCGTAAATTTCAAGTAAGCACCCTGGGTGCTAATTCCAGGTCTTGAGGTAAATGAAGAAATAGTGTAACAAACTGTTGTTTACTTGTACTTTTTATTTACATGACTATGTTTTAATATTGAATGTTCAAATGTTCTTAAAACATTTTATGTTCAGAATTATTTTTTATGGGGATACAGTAAATACCATGAGACATGTACCAGATGTTAGCTACATGTGTGAATGGAATATCCTTGAAATAATTGATTTGTGTTCCTTTTTTCAGGTTGGGCCATGCAGAATGCCTTGTACATTTTCTTGAAACGTCGCTGGGAAGAAGACAAGAGTTATCTCAATTCTGTTCTTAGTTATTTTGTGGATTATTCTGACTGTTTACAACTGCTTTTGTTTCCTGAGGGAACCAATTTTGAAGATGGCAGTAAACAAAAAAGTGATTCATTTGCAACAAAAAACGATCTTCCCTTCTATAACTATGTACTACATCCTCGTGTTCGCGGCTTCACCTACTGTGTAGAGAAACTGCGTCAAGGGAAGCTCGATGCTATCCATGATGTTACTGTTGGCTACTCTGAAAATTATTGTTTTGAAGAACTGGATCTTCTTCGAGGAAATGTACCAAGTGAAATTCACTTTCATATTCAACGTTTCTCCAATGAGGAGCTTCCGCAAGACTCTCAGGGTCTTGAGAAATGGTGTTGTAATCAGTGGAAAGAAAAAGAGGACAGATTGAAAAGATTTTATACTGAGGACAAGCAGTTTGGTCCCCCTTCTGAGTTGGCTCAAGAAAAACGGGATGAAGTTGAAACCAACGTCAAGTTTCTGTTTGTAAAAGGCCTCATATTCTGGCTGGTGTTTAGCATCAGTATCTCATTTCTGATGTACATCTCGTCACTGGTAAGGTGGTATGTCCTCCTGTTTGGAGTGGCGTTTACTTTGTTGTCACTTTGTGGCGGAACAGACAAAATATTTCTTAGTCAGACCCAGAAACCTTTGAATATCAAGACCAAGTGAGAAAGATAAAGACCAAGA
>Ga0126337_10003525_pt1 | contig 10259 bp, 10 predicted proteins | sample DipCmetagenome_FD_92527 | JGI IMG/M metagenome (GOLD analysis project Ga0126337, IMG submission 92527) | Coral microbial communities from La Bocana,Puerto Morelos, Mexico - Diploria C A metagenome | ecosystem: Host-associated > Invertebrates > Cnidaria > Coral | place: La Bocana,Puerto Morelos... | reverse complement strand
TCCTCAAAGGGTCTCAAAGTCAAATGGACGAGTCCGTGAACAGCTCGAGGATGTCACTTCAGATTTCAAGTCGGAGGAAATCGTCGTATCGAAATGATATCCAAAAGAGAGCTGCCCATCCACCCTTAAGCAGGAACCAGGAACGGCATGATGTGCTGATCCGCGTATCCCAGCATATGGCCCGTAGGCACCGTAGTGAAGAAAAGGCAGTCAAAACGTACTCATGAGCAAATCAAAAAGGAGAGCGGCATCTTGAATTCTTCCTTTGCTAACAGATGGAAGTTCTGCGAAGCAAGAAACAGCACCCACTTCTTGAAGATAGTGTTGTAACGTATCGATATTTCGAAGGCGCATCTTCCAAAGTAAACGAGCAATTTCTTCATCGTTTCTATAAGCTGCAATGGCTCCTCCGCTTCGTAATGAAGCTGGAGTAAGACCTGTCGAAGGGGGCACCCTGAGAAATTTCAAAATTTCATCCCACCGTTTACGGTACGATGAGTGCGACCCAGCATACAGTTTCGTCCCACTCGTAAGCTGACCAAAAGCAAAATCAAGATAACGTGAAGTCTGCAGGTTAACAATCTTACAATGCTGCACTGCTCCGATCCCTCGACGTCTTCCTTTCGGATTGCAGATTCGCAGAAAAACTGAAGCAGGATTCTCTACCACCAAATCTCGAGCCAGGAGCAAGTCGCCTCGAGTGGCATTAAGTGGCTCACCTGGCCGGCAAATTCCCTCAAACGCCAGCAAAGTAATGCCCACCCAGCGAAACCATTGCCATTGCAAACCAACTACCACCATGGCTCTAAACATTACTAGCGGCAGGGGGGTCCTATGCTTCAGGGGCTGAATCTGCTCCCACTTACTCACAAGTTGCCAAGAGGCAAAGAGGCTGCCACGACTCTGAGGAAAGGTCCTTTGAACATAGGTTATCAATTGTCTCAGAAGATAGAGGCTTTGGCCCGACTCAAAAAGATGGCACCCAAATGATTCGATTAAAAGGCTGAGTAAGGAGGGAACCCTAATCAAAGAATCAAAAGCACTAGGAGCCAACTGTAGCTCACACCAAGCACGAAAAGCCTTCCAAACTTTCTCTCCTAAAAGGGCCGTGGTCGGCTCAACTAACTGAACATCTAGCAACTGAGTAAGGGGTCTACGAACACGGCTACCACGTCGACGTGGGCCGGGGTTGCTTGCTTCTCCTATTCTTCCATTTGTTTGCTTTGCTAGAAGGGCCACATTTAAACGCCTCCTAGCTGGAAGCAGTCCTGCATCAATTAAAATGGCATCGGCTAACCAAAAACATAACCTCTTTGGATATGCTTGAGCTGCTCGTGTCCAGGCACAACCGTGAATCCTTGACCAGCCTACTAGTCGCCTATGAGTATGGAGTCGATTACAAAATGCTACTTGGCCCGCTAGATGCAAATCAGTTGCAATCCGGGTACGTTTGCGCCAAGCTGTACCACAGACACAATAGTCAAGGCGGAAGCAAGAAGATGCCTTACGAGGGGACAGGAAAGCAAAATCAGGCATCCACCAAAGAAATGAAATGTCAGGGTTTTCCACCCAGAAATGTACTGAATGCTTTTTACACAACTTCAGGATTCCAGCGAGCCAGGTGCAATGACGATTCCCTAACTCGACTTTTTGCAACATGGCCATAGAAATTCCTTTTACGCCTTCGGGATTTGAAGACGTCCTCACTGGAGGGCGGACAGCTCGTGAAAAGGAACTGCAAAAGATAGCGGCACCTAAGGTATGAACTGCCCCAAGAGTCACAAGGCTACGAATGATGCGGTTATTTGTGGATGACATTACATCTTGTGACGGATCATCTTCTATCTCAAAAGTGACCCCCCAACCCAAACCTTTTTCAACCACAGCTCTGGCTACCCCCTTCTTTCCTGAATACAAATCCACATAACCGGCAAAGGAAGGACGCCATTCGTCCGGGACATTCCATGACTTCGGAAATATGAATTGCTTTCGGGGGATCTCCTGAAGTAAAAGTTTTGCCTCAGGACTCAACATGACAGCCCCTGGTGGGATCGGGACTTCAACCTCCGCAGCAACTCCTTTCATCTCTCCAACTGGCATTATTTGAGGGCGCCCTTTTTTCTTAAAAATTGGTCTGGAAGGGGAAGCAAAAGGGCACCCATTCCTTTGGGGAGCAGAAAAACTATTCCTAGGTTCCGAGGTAGGAAGTGGATCACAGGTAGATTCCCCACTGCTCATACACCAGCGGTCTAGGACATGGGATGAGACAGCGGAGGCACCACCTGAGTCACCACAGGCCAAGGAATCCCTAGAAGAAGGTTGGTCAACATTTTCCTCAGCTACACTGGATGTATCCACACTCTTCGTAGTTCCACTGGACTCTTCCCTGCTTGAGGCTCTTTTTGACAGACCCCATGTAGAGGTTCCAAAACGACCTCTGAAACGACCCGTCTTAGTCCAGTCCCGTTCTTCGACATAAGGCCGACCAAGTTCCTGCAATGAAGGAAGGCCGGACATGTCCCAAGGACCGCACTTGTACTTTTCCAGCCACTTATCTAACTCTGCTAACCTGACCTCTTTTGGACACGGAACACTTTCGTCCATCCAAGGTTCTGGCACCTTGGAAGGTTTTCTCAAAGCAGCAAAGCGAGTGCGATCGTCTCCTGGGTTGAATTCCGACGGAAGAAACCCGTTTGAGAAGGTGACCCCGCAGCCTAAATGAATTGGAAGAGACTGCTGTAGAATGGCATTCAAACCGACCGAGCTCGATCGGCCCTTTTGAAGTACCCCCAAACCAACTTGCGAGTCTGCTAAACCAAAACAGCGAATGGGAAAACCTTCATCCAAAACAGCTGATCTCTCCGTTTCAATCATGCCCACTAGTTCATCAATGTTTATATGACGACCCTCAGGAGTAGCTTTGCTCTTCACAAACTGAAACTGAAGGACTCGGGACATTTCAATCCACAGAGGATGACTCGGTAAAGGCACACCCTCTGGGAGCTCGTCAGCCTCGGGTAGGAGACCTTTAATCCTAAGCAACGACTTCAGGGGAGACAACAACTTTGCCCAAACCGATTTACGTAGCCGATGACGATGAATTTCGTCTTGGAGGAAAAGGGGCAGGGGAGCCTTCACCACAGCCCAACCCCAGGATGAAGCATCAGAGGCATAAACAAAACGGCTATCTTTTGTTCGAAGGAAAGTTGCGGCCAAAGGAGCCAAATTTATCAAAAGCAAGAGTTCCTCTTTCAACTCCACAGACAAACGAAGCACGTCCCGCTTATGGCCTCCTGCCTGCAAAGCAGCGTAACAAACTTGCAAAAGACTAAGCATTCTTCGACGGAAAAGAAGAATTGAGGTCCATGAGCCAACGATCGTCTCAAGGAGTGAGATAGTACACACACCTAAACGAATGATGCCGATGGTGGCAAACAAAACTGGGAAGACTCGGCGAAGGGAAGCACGAACAAATCCAGAGTCTCCTTCTAGGTACGCTCCCCAAAACTCAGACTTCTTCTGGCTAAAGAATGTTTTGCCTGAGTGCGGAGTCAGACCAAGTTCTTCAAATCGGCTAAGGGCTTTTCTGAGATCATCTTCGGCTCCAGAAGTGAGATGGCTTTGACAAGAACCCGAAACCACAAATTCGAAGCAAATGAGATCGTCGATGACGACTCCTATCATTTTTGGACCACGCGGCAAAGCTTTCGTCATGGACATCAAATTTTCTTCGGTCACAACGCCTAATTGATAGAGGATTCCTACATGTGCAGTCTGTGCCAATTCTACTGCACAACAGTCCCCCATTGCTAACGTTCGAAGGGCAAGAAATACTTTCCCTTGATGGGCCCGAATGTCATTAGTACAGCACTTAAAACCAGACACTTTATCGACAGTGGTGCAATATAGGAGGCTATTACGGATTAGTCTCTGGTGGTTCACTTCAAAGCTGTAATAAAATTCCCTCAGGTCCGTTCCGGAACAGGTCAAATCTTGATTTTCTTTCAAGTGAATGTCTGTCAAATTCAAAGCTGAAGACATAGACGCCACCCAACGAGCTGGAGGAGATTCCAAAGTGTTGAATGGGCGTGAATCGAAAATTAGACGATCCTTAGAAGAATCTTTGCCGACTGCAAATAACCCTGCTTGAAGGCCGGGCAAGACTTCAGTGTCTTTTACTATCCCTAGACGGCCTGTTTCGTCCAGCTTCTTGAATAATTTCCAAATCTCAGCTTCTTGACCAAACAACTTGACTGGAGGTGGCTCAATACGACTGTCTGATGGCGAACGAGCAGCTTCCAACGGTCTGTCAAAAATGAATCGCCCCTGTTCGTCTAAAAAAGGGGAAGGATTGAAACTAGGTCGGCCTCTGAAATCAATCCTGTCAGCAATGATCGGCTTCGCAACCACCTCTGCGGAAGATTCCAAAGACCCTACAACTTCTCCTGGACTAGAGGATTGCAGTCCAGGCGAAAACTTTCCACGTGCAGGCTTCGATAAGGCAGGTCCGCTAAGATCGGGCTGAGACTCCTCAAACAAACGCTCAACACCTGACTCGAAACTTTGCAACCGCTCAAGTGCTGCTTCAAAGCTCTCAACCTTACTAGCTGCTCTGCCTAACTGCTCTACCGAAACAGGCTCAAATTCTTTCCAAGCGGTCATGGTCGAAGATATATGTCTTACAACCCTCCACTGAATCCGATTAAGAGGCACATGCAAAACTACTTCCAAAGGGCAACAACTGGGTCGTCTCAAATGAACCCAATCCAACGTTGCAACACACAAATTGATGGCTCGTCGAAAAGACAACTCCAACGAGTCAGAACTACCACCACTCTTCATAGCCTCAGGATAAGGGAGGGGCATCGGCCAACAAACCGCCGTACTCTCTGAATTCAAAGACGTGGCTGACTTCCTGAAGAAAGATCTAAGAAAACGTGCAAAAGAACCACCCGAAGCTGAGGCAACACGAAATGACGACAACCACCAGCTCTTCGGATGAAATGATCTTGGCAACTTCGAAGATGAGCTGTTGCGCTCACCTGGCAAAAAAGCAGGAGGCTCCTCACGAACTTCCTGCAAGGGATCACCACTCATTGACTGGGAGCTGAGGTCCCTTCCGGACCCTTCCCATCCTTTCCCTTCTTTCCATCCTTCTTTCCACCTCCTTTCTTCCCCTCCTCTTGATTCTGCAACTGGGGATTTTGATTTCCTCCTCGTCGACCCAGTCTGGATCGCTTCTCCACAAAATCGTCGAGTTCCCGAACCCGAAACATCATCGCCTCGGCCCACACTGCCGGCCAAAGCTTCGTGTGCTGTGGTTCCAAATAGTCTGGTGGAGAATGCCTTGTGAAAGAACTGAACGGCGGGGGGTCCTCTAGGGACCCCTCCGCTGCCAGGACCCATTGTCCTCGGTCTACTGCTAGTTGATCCATCTGAGCTAACAACAAGGCTAATCTCGCCTGAGCCTCCGAAGAACGACCTTGCTTCAGCGAGTCGAGAGCTCCACAGATCCCCCAGCACATCCTCACTGTCGATGGGATGTTTGGAATTTTGGAGCGGTGCTCCAACCACCCCCGGAAGGTCGCTTGAGGAGTGCCTTGTCCGGGCGCTGCTTCTTGAGATCCAAAATCGGCAAGCATTCGTCCTTCCAAGACTTTGTACAACTCTTCTGGGGAATCTCTCAGGGCAGCACGAAGGGCACGAATCACATAGGCATGCCGCCGACTGCTGGAGGACATGCTGCTGGACGAAGACGCCTCCCCTGCTCCCAAAGAATCGTCGAAAAGATCTTCTAAAGGGCGTGATTTCTTCTTGTTGGAATGCAGCACCGAAACGATCTGAGTAAGCTTGACAAGGGCTGAAGCGACGGGATCTTTTGGATCGGAAACAGGATCCATCGCAGCAATCAACTCTGGCTCCCCTTCCTCCTCGCTTTCCCCCAGCACATCGAGTTTCTTTTTGGGAACTTTGGCTGGACCTGGAACATCGGGCAAACGAGGTTTCTGGGAATTCATGAGTTTCTGAAACTGCTGCAAATGCGCCACCTCCACACCCGCAGCTAGAGCAGATTGAACCACCTGAGGGTCCAGCTCGTCCAAACCAGACACGACTCGGTCTCCAGCTTTCGACCTGGGAACTGCTTTCGAGACCTCTGGAGCTTTGGGAGCCGCCCCTTTCAAGGCTTCTTTTTGAACTAGCTGTTGCAGGGAGGTCTTCATGCTCACAATGGCTTCTTCGACTGCAGACAATCTTTTTGCAGTGGGATCGACAGCTTCTGCTGCAGGCATTCCGGACTCGGCCGACAAAAAGGTGAACTTGTCGTCCGCTAGAGCTACTAGGCCCTCCGAAAATGGAACGAACCCTTCGGACCCGTCTCGGGTGAGAAAGGGATGATCGATGGGATGATCTACAAAATGCAGGCATGACTCAAATTCAGGCTTCAAAAGGCCGACCCAAACACGAACGAAATCCTGTCCTGTGAGATCGTCACGTTGGTCAACAGAAACAGCTGAGACTTCTAAAAATACAGGTTTTGAAAGGCAATCAGGATATTATATCAACCTCTTAGACCTAGTCCTATGCCACACTTCGGCCGGCACAGCAATAAGCAACTGGGATGATACTTCGGTGATTATTATGGATGCAACGAACAAAGGATCAGCCTCACCAAGATCGACTTGCAAACTGCCGACGGTGTAGTAAGGATCAGCTGAACCGTCTTCTTTCAGCAACGCAAATTCACGAGGGTCTTCGCCCTCCCTACCTTCGTCGTCTGCTTCTACCTCAGCTTCCATTGTTCCAATCAGCTGGCCACGTGACGCCTGCTGCTCTGCAAACAATGGATCCCTCTTCTACCCCGGGAAGGCCGATAAAAACAGAATCTTTGCACTCACCTGCAACTTTTACCAACCCTGTGATCTGATGATACTTACGGGCAACAAATACAGGATCAAACAATTTGCCGTGCACCGATCGGAAAACCAGATAGATAGTGGTGCCCTCAGGTAATTTCTCACGACCCGAAAGACCCCGTCGTTTTCCCAAAAGGCAATTCCTAATCCAGGCGCCGATTTGAATGAGGGTCTGATGGCGATCGGAACAAACAAGGGAACCACGATCAACAGGCAAAACCACCGACGACTCAGCAGCAGGTGGGGAAGCCACGACCGGCCGAGTGCTCTCAGAATCCGAAGGATACACTACCTGAAAACCAGACTCACGCTCTGCTTCTAGCTCCGCAACCCGGAGCTCCAATTGTTCCAACCTGGCAGTGACCAACCGCAAGTGCTCCTCGACACGAATCTGGGCACTAGTACGACTTTCACTGGGCATCAAAGGAGCCGATACAACGGTCCCGAACGATTACCCCCCAGCAATTGCCTACGAATGATACCTCCCCACAACTGACGAAGCAGGCAAAGGGTTTCAATGATAGGGCCCAAAAGCAACCCGATGAGGATACCACAAATTAAGGAAATCCAATCAATGTGAAATCGGGGCTTAAAATCAATCAAAGGGCAATTGCAAACAGGTTGATCAAAGATGGGTTCCTGGAGTTTCTCTGAAAGGATCTGCCAAGCAAGTGTAAAGAAGGATCCCCCTGCCGCACTGATAGCTAGAGGACTACGGGACATGTAGGAGCTTGATCCCTCAAAATCTTGCGTCATCGCACAGATGAACATCTAAAGCATCCAACCACGCTATTCAAGAACCTAAATTCGGCAACAACCAACCAGATTTGGCCAAGTCCCTTGCCCCAGAACAGGAAACACCCAATAAAATAATTACAGAACAAATTGAGAGCGGAATGGTGCCAAAAAGAAATGAAAAATTAAGTGTAGCTACCGGACGCATTTGTGCGAATGCATGGTCGATTTTCCACCCGACACAGGGGATAACTAGGAACACGCAGGGAAGACTGTAGAACGATAGGCCCCTTTTTTTCCAAAAGGGATTAACGTCAAGTGCATTGCAAGTTGTCATCGTGCATGACCAAAGGTGTTCTTACGTTGTTCTTTTAATTCATCGATTGAAACTTCGGAAACACATATTGTTCAAGATTGCATAAAATTGCAACAAAATTAGTTCTCATAAATATCAATCATGTTTTGCATCGCCCCCGGTTTGGTCAAAGTGAGACTATGCTGGCGACCTTCGTAATAAGGCGATGGCGGATTTACAACATCGGATCGGGCTAGATCGCCTGGATGAAATTCAGCGAACGTAACATAGGGACACACTTCCATCCTATTTAGTCCCTTACCATATCCATTGACCTCGAATCACCTTCACCAACTCGAAGGTGCGAGAACCCGTATGCTATGTTCAATTGTTGGATTGGCATGATGCAGGAAATGCATAGAAAATTGGAAAATGCATAGCAAATTTTCAATATGAGATCATGGACTGAGAATTTGTTGCTTAGGGGATTTGTTGTGCAACGAAAATTGCATCTGGAATGACTTCATGACCCTCCCACACAACTGCATGGTATCCCTACCAAGGGTGGCAAAGGAATTACGGCGTGGAACTTTGTAAACGAATTGGTCGCTCAGCGAAACATTAGGATGATCAACTACAATCGTTTGCACACGGAATTTTCCATTCGTCGTGTATGAAATATATTTGTTCCTCTTCGATTCTTTGATTATGTTTTGTTTTTCCTCGACCATCCCTTGATCCCTTGACTCTATGAGTCTACTGTTCTTTGACTCCTTATTTCTTCTTCACTAACCTTTTGCTCTACCATTTTTTACCGTACCGTTTGTTTACTCCTTTATTCCTTGCCGCTATTGCTCTTTTATCGTATTGTTTTATATTGTTTTATTCTGGTTTTCTTTGGCTCTGTTGTTCTTTGTTCGGGGCTTTTATTTTTTACCTTTACCATTCTTTGACTCTGCCATTATTTGACGCTACCATTCCTCGACCCTGCTACGCGTTGATTCTGCTGATTTTCTTCTGTGTTACCCTGGGATCCTCTTACTTTTTGATTTTGGGATTCTTTGACCTACTAAGCTTTGGCCCTAGCAATTTTTTTGACTCTAACATTTTTTGTTCTATCATTCCCTAATTCTATTCTTTGGCTTTGCGATGTCGTTCGGATACCGGAACCTTTCAACCAAACAATTTTTATTAATGAATAAACATGTTGCAGCACGTGAAGCAAGGTCCCATGTGGAACTTCGACAGCAATGTTCCTGTTTTCCATTATTGGGAGCAAGGCATTTGATTTTTTATTTTTTTCCTCACACCTTTTTGCCGCGATAGGGTCACAGGGAGCTGTTTTACTGGTCAGCTTCCAGGCATTGGGACTGTTTTTAAACTGGCCAGTCTCCAGATGTGCAAAGTCCAAGGCAAAGTCCATTAACGAATCAGGGAGGATGTGGGGGTAGTCGGCTGGGGTCTGTGGGGTCTGGGGGGAGTTGCGCAAGGAGGTCACTGGGGGATGGGGGCTCGCCATCGAGATTGTGATGGTGGGTTGGGTCCTTGAAAAGGCATTTGATAGAAACTATGTTTCTGTTTTTGGCTCGAGACAAAATTTTTGTGTACCAGTCGGACCGGAGGCGTTGGCAGGAATAATCCGGCAAGAGATTAATGCGGCAGTTACCCCAATGCATTCTCAGTCGTCATCTTTGCAGGTCACACTTGGCGCTAGGATGGACCAAGTCGGAAACGTCCTGCACAAACATGACTTGCAGATCCCAAAATTCGAACAATACATGGCCGATACCATGGACCAAGGATTTTCCAATAACGTGGCCCAAGATGTTGAAAAGCAATTGCAAGACCTCCAAGCCCAGATTGATGGTTTGAAGGAACCAGGAACAGCAATCCAGGCAGGTTCGGAGGACTTCTGCAAAACTATGGTCGTTGGTGGCTTGGTTTGCCTTCGTTGCCTGAAGATCGCAACTGCATTGTCCAAAACATGTTGGAACTTACATGAAGAGTTCTTCGTTTCAAGGCCTCATGTTTTTCAAGTTCAAGAATGTTGATGATCGTGATTTGGCCGTAGGAATTTTGAGAAGTGCACGGTTGACGAATGTTTTTTTCATTCATTCGCCTCGTGTACGGTGACACATGGGCAGGGAAAGCCAATGGCGTTATTAACCTGGCGGCAGAAAACAAAATGCGCGAACTTTCGACCGCCACTTAGCGGCGTCACGGAGTAAATCACCTAACATGTCAAAACCTTCAGCAATTTCCACTGCCATTCTATACACTTCGGAAGCCCATATTTGTTTGGGGCGACCCCGGCG
>Ga0126337_10003524_pt1 | contig 10260 bp, 4 predicted proteins | sample DipCmetagenome_FD_92527 | JGI IMG/M metagenome (GOLD analysis project Ga0126337, IMG submission 92527) | Coral microbial communities from La Bocana,Puerto Morelos, Mexico - Diploria C A metagenome | ecosystem: Host-associated > Invertebrates > Cnidaria > Coral | place: La Bocana,Puerto Morelos... | reverse complement strand
ATCCTGGGTAGGAAATAAACACCGCACCGAAAACCAGGTAAGGCCAGGGTAGTAGGAAAACTCATGTAAGTGAAAAACGCCAGCTCTCTACAGCAAGTGTAGAGAGCTGGCGTTTTCCTCAAACCTTCACATGTGTTTCGCACTATTTAATTTATAGCAATATGACATGCTTGCCTTTATCTCCATTTCGCACAGAAGCTTTATTTACTATACGGCAGTTATTTCAATCAGTGACAAGGTAAGTTAAATTTTATTGGAACTTATCAAGTCTAAAATGCTTTTCGAGTCCTTTGGTCATGACCTATAAGCGCATGACGATAATCGACATACGCATGCGCAGTTAGATGTTGATAACAGCCAATTTCTCATTGTCGTCCCCAGTGCTACTCGTCTTAAAATCTCGTTGCGGGTTACCTTTTTCATTTGCATTGCATTGCATTGTAATCCCGAGGTAATTTCAGGCAGAAACTACAGAATATTGCCTGAAATTGCTTTGAACACTTTAATGGATTACTTTGTAAACTAACCATGAAGAAGAGATTAACGCCTTTTTAAGTCGTTCTGTATCTGCATAAGTCTTACGCTTATGCGCTGTTGAAAATCAGCCTTTACTAAACAGGAAAGCGCATCAAGAAACGGAATTCCTTGACATATTTTTACCTTTTATTACAGTCATTAGATGTTTTAGCAGTACAAGTGACTACAGCCTGAAACTCTTGCCGAAATTTGTGTTATTAGACGTTTTAGCTCGTTTTGATACGTTTCCGGCAAATTTAATATATGGTATATTGTAAGGTTTGGCAAACCTTTCAACATAACATATATTAAATTTACCGTAAAACCTTGCAAGTAAAATTCAGTGAACTCAGAAGTTGTCGATTTATTTATTTTATCATGACTGTTCTATTCGAGTGGTAGCCTGTAATTCCATTGGCGAGTGACTCAGCTTCAAGGGTTTTTTTCTCTAAACCTAAATTTCTAGTTTAAGGTTTTTCTTTAAGTTGCCCGCTTTAGCGTTTCACCTTGCAAGGTTCAGATAATCAAAACGAGGTTGATCGATATTGGTTACATATCACTTTCTTAGACAGCATAACAAGCAGAATATAATTACCTTTTGTAAGCTAAATTAAATTTTTGCATCAATGTTCCTTAATATTATATCAACTCATACATTATCATAATTTCACGTTTTCAACGAAAACCTGTCATTTAATTTAAATACAGATGAAGGAATTCATTGGTTAAATATCATATAAATCATGAAATAATTCTATTTATAATCAGGCTTTTCGACACTCCGGCAAACCTCTTTTGTCTTATTGGGGAGCTCTAGAAAAACACTAAAATGAACAGAGGAAGGTGACCGGAATTTTTTTTTTCTAATAATTGTAAATATTTATAAGCTGTCCTTTCTAAGCCTCCTTTAACTTGAGATCCAAGTCGCGTTTAATCTTGATAAAGTTTTAATGTTCTCCTCTTTCCTGTGAAAATACTGTCGAACAGTATCCGTTGTATAATAAAACCATCAGTTGTTGGCATTTTCCCGATGATTCCGCTGACAATAGAACGACGCCTGTCATTATTAGCAAGCAGCAGCAGTGCGCATTACCAAAGATCCCATACAAAGTACTAGACACCACCCAGGTGAAATGACAAGAGAAGACGCCTCATTACGAGCCTTTTTATTTTCCCTTGCCGTTGCTTCACCTTTCGTTTCACCGGGACTCTTCTCGTTATTTTCGTTGTCTTTCTTCGTCTGGGTATGGTCTGGGGCCGTGGTGAAGGCCACGTTTCTTACATCTGAAGTCGTTGTTAATTCCTGGTTCACTAGAAATATAAATAAAAATAAGATACAACCTTTTTGATGACAAATACAATTGCATCTTCTCTTACCCTGGCCTGGCTTTCCATACGCGTTGGTGGGAACCGGCCGTTAAATTAATTGCTCCAGTGAGCATGTAGATCAAAATTGACTTAAGCTTTGTTCTCCAAACGATTCTATGGCGAGACATTGGAGGCGTCACACATTCTTATCAATACATCAACTCTTTTTCGAGTCAATTTGTTACTAAAGTTATTGGTAAATGGAAAACGAGGACTCTGGACTGCGGATTGCGTAGTGCGGACAGAGGGTAAAATGAAGACCGACGGTGAAATGAAACCGCAGACTGCGGACTAAACTGAATCGTGTTACTAAAACCGTCATCGAGATCTAACCGTAAGCAGGCTGACAGGTCGGCGAGTTGTTCAGCCTAAGAGGACTTACCGTTATTCAGGCTAACTGGAGTGCAGACGCCCACCGGCTACGATTATCATTCATTACCTGATCGTTCGCAGAAGCGGCCATAGTACCCAGTCCTCTTACAATCGCACTCGGTTTTTACCACTAGATCGACACAGAGACCTCCGTGTTTACACTTGTTCTGTTCCGAACTTGAACACGCCTCGCCGCTGCAGTTTTCCCACACGCCTTCTGACCCCAGTAGCTTGACATTCTCGAATGGTTTAGCCTCGCTGCTGTATCTCAGTAAAGCAATGCATCCTTGGAACCAGCTGTCAGTAGGAAATACGCAATGCAAAATGATGCTGTTGAAATGTTTTTAAACATTGCCATTTATTTGTCTAAATTCTTTTCGGGTAACAAAAACAAATGTATGAAAAAAAAGACGCAATTGTATTGTAGGTTTTCCAATTCGGAAAAAATAATTTAAGCCACAAATTTGGAAACAAACTAGCTGACATGAGCGAGTCTTGTAAGCAACATGGCATCCTCGACGCAATTGTGTTGCTCGACACGTGAATGGTTTGGCTTTACAAATTGGAGTGGAAATCTGCGCAAACCGCTCTACTTTAAAAAACCCAAAGTGTTAATCAATAATTCATGGCTTCTTCCTCTTTTTAAACAATGTCTTGTTGTTGTTGTTCTTCTGCACCTTGGCTTTTTGTGTTTTGCGAAAATGCAAGTCCTATGGTGTTTCCGGCGCCTGGGTACCCTATGTTAAGTTTATCAATGATTTCTTTTCTCCCCAATTATTTGAATACATTATTTGAATTTAAAATATCAAACACTTCAAAATACAGTCCCTTATGAATACAACTGTTCAGTAAAATATTGCAAAGTCAATATCTTCGAATTACAATTTATATCAGTTAGCTGAACTGTATTTCAAAAGGGTCGGTCCAAGTACGAAAATTATTCATAGTCCTATTCATTAATATTTCAAAGTAATATGTGGGAACCAAGTCTAAAGACTGTGTATGTGTGAAATGTCTGTAGAAAATCAAAGCACCACTTCGAAAATCAACTTGACCGAACGTTTGAACCTCAACAGATTTCTAACAACGAATTTCAGTGATACTGCTTTCAAAATTCTCATCAGTTTGCAGCTGTCCAGAACAGACGTTTGTCTCTTTCATGTCCACAGTCAAGATGCTATCTATGGTAATTTCGAATAATCACATTAGCAAGCAATTACTCGTAGTATTACAACGAATATTCTGCTGAAACAAGATTCTCAAACTTACTTTAGATATTTTTGGTATGAGAAAGGTTAAAAGGAAGGACTGCAAAAACTTGGCACATATCACAGTTTCATGTTTCTCACCTGCTTTCTTGTAGTATTTTGAGGAATAGCCCAGTTAGGGCCCATTTCCCATCGGTAGAAGTTCCCTGGGGATATTCGAGTGGAATTCCTCCCATGAAAAGGGAGCTCTGAGCTTTCCCATAGCGTCCAGAGAAACGCGGCGGCTGAACACAGGTTGTGTATTCGCTTGAAATGTTGTCCACGCTCAGGTTGAGACGAACACCGTGTCGTGAGATTTTTAACTTGTGCCAGGAGTTATCAGTGAAGTCACGACGAATATAAAGTTGCATCTTAGAGCATCCATTACCTCGGAGCCCAAGCCGAACGTAGCCATGTTTTACCAGAGACACCTCGAGGTAATCGTTCGTGTAACGATCAACGCCATTGTCCTGGTAGAGGAGAATGGCGGACTTTTTTGAGCCTGTTTTGAAGTAAAACTGCAGCTCGCTGATTTCTGGCATAGGCCAACCGGTAAACTCAGCGTAAGACCTTTTGGAATCTGCATTGAATCGCAGTCCTGCCGTGGAATCCACAAGTGCGACTAACATGGAAAAAAGTACAAGCAGGCTTAAAAGCTTGATCATGTTACCGATACACCGATAATATTCGCACCATATAATTACGCTTAATGCGATCAGGTTCCTTTTTGTTAATATCAAGCCTGCATTAAAGTGATAAGGATAACTGACGCAGCTCTGAAGCTGAACACACTTAGCTGCCAGTTCTACCAGACAAATGAAAGGCACAACGTTTTTTCGTCACCAAATGAAATAAAAATGAACAAAGAATCATTGATCTCGTCACAAAACCACAGTTCATTTTAGCTTTTATTCGTTAACTGTGTGTTCAATTGCGATGCGAGATTCTTATCAGCCACCTTCGTATGCAAATCTAAACTCGTATGAAGGCATTAATTTCATATGATTGAGCTAGTCAAGATGTGCTAGACAATTTAATTTTCAGTCTTTCTTTCTTTCTTAGATTTGCGGAAAGAAAACTAGTTATCTAGTTTTTTTTTATTGAAGCTGTTTGAACTTGTTTTCTCATTTTAGATGGTTTATATTGAAGATCGTACACTGACAGAAAACAAAACACAAAGGAATTGTTGGGCATTACATGTCACAATGAAGAGAGAACATTTTCTACGGACCTCAGTTTCCTTTCCATTGGTTTCCAGGTAAAGTCTGACTTCAAATGGCAACAACCGAAAGATCAGCGACATGGTAAACTGCATGTTATTTTAGTAGCGTAATGAATATTACTTCGACCTTTAATTTATTAATTCAACTACTATATACATTTTATATTTTATTATCTCCTCTATTCATGAAGCAACAAGTCTAGAAAATCTCTCTTACCACGAGAACAGTTAGGACCATTGAATCCAGTTCCTCTGCAGTCGCACTCTCTTCTCACAATCCGGTTCACACATTTGCCGCCATTGTGGCATTTCCCGCCAAAACTGGGAGTTTTGCACGCGTCACGACATCCAGGGATTGTACGCTCGCTTTTCAACAAACGGGCCCGGCGTAACTTTTTTTTGCCTGTAGCGAACTTAGGAGTTTTCATACAACCTTCAAATCTAGGAGAAAGGAATAGCAGCTGGAGTTTGTGGAATTGAATTAATCTCTTTATTCCCGCCATGTGTTTTTCATTATTAATCTGAACATGTTCCTTGTTGTGCGGGATCTTTATGTCAGCTGTTGTTATTTAAGTCAAAATCATCTGGTATTTCCTTATTTAACAATTCGTTTGCCTCGAAAGTAAAGAGTACAAAGCGTGTTTTTAGGAAGCGTCCACACTAATCCGTCACGAAAACGGAGCTTTTCGAAAACGCTCTTCAAACTGGAGGAATTTAAAAACGCAGCTTTTCGTTTTTGTGTGGACGGAAAACGTTTTGAAAACGGAATTTTCCGAAAACGATGGCGTCACGACTCATGATAAAGATGTGATTTCCTTGACCGAACAGATTCAGAATGACCGGTGCTGTTGCGTTTTTAAATTCCTCTGTCGTGTAGTGAGTACGGAAAACATTTGTTGCGTTTTGAGAGGGAACTGCCCCATTTTCAAATTACCTTAGGGGCTTAGGTAGAGAAGTGGTTGACCACAGTTTGTTATAGGTTTCTTCAGCGGCTCTGCAGCAAGTTAATTGCTTAAAAAATCAATGCAAAGGTAGTTTTGATCAAGCAACAGGTGCAAAACGATAACCAAGGAGGTCTCTTTTCTTAGGTCGCGTCCGGACTACGTCATGGGAATTTAAAAACGGAAGTTTTACTCGATCTGAAAACGCACAAATTGTTTTGCGTCCACACTAATTACCGGTCATTTTGGAAACGTGTTTGAGAAAAACCGGCGGGGCAAGGAAATCAGATGATTCTCGGGACGCCAAAAAGGTTCTATTTTCAAAATGTTTCCGTCCACACGAAAACGAAAAGCCCGCGTTTTCAAATTCCTCCGGTTTGAAGAGCTTCTTCGAAAAGCTCCGTTCTCGCGACGGATAAGAGTGGACGTGTTTTCAAATTTCTCCGACGTAGCGGGCTCCTGGACGTAGTGTGGACGCTGTCTCAGTTACCAACTGGCTTTATCTGTACGTTGTACTGAGAACGAAACTCACGCAGACTTACTTGTGCAATGAAACGATCGAAAACCGCAACAGAATCAGTAATTGAAAGTATGATCAGATATTGAATCATCATAACTATCACCTGTAATTAGATTACCAAGCTTAATAAATTCAAATAGCCTCCCCGCTCCGCTTAGGATACCGGGAAGCTAACGATGTCCCTTAAAACTGGGTCGGGTTAAAGTTTTTTGGGAAGGAAAAATTATGTATGTAGAAGTGGTTTCAAGTTATGTGAGTAGTCTGTAAGCCTTCCTTTGAGGTATGAAAACAACTAATAAATTTTTTTTTTTGGGTTCGTCAAATGTCAAAAAGCTGTAGCCGGTGGCTAAGAATTTACTGGCGGTTTGTCAACAAAATGAAAACCCTTCATATCTATGTAATCAAGAAAATTACAGCACTTAGACCGTTTAGTACAATACGAATGGTAGAGAAATGGCCACTATTTTTAGGGAATCAATAAGGACTTTCCTTTGCCTTGAAATAATGTACTTAAAATTTTAGAGAAGGAACGAAGGAAAAAGTGATGAGCATTTCATTATCCACTGCGATTTCCAGAAACTTAAGACACATACATCACTTCTCTCAGTTTGCACAATAATCGCTCGCATCTTGATAAGTTATGTGCCCTGCCGATTTTTGTTTTAAGTTAATGGATTGAACCCACAAGTATCAGTACTCAGTGCCAGCTGCTGCTAAAAGCAACATTTAACCCTAATATTCAGTTCTAACTTGTATGTCTGAAGATGAAATCAGATGAAATTAGCCTTCACCGTTAAAATTCATTTTAAAAAATAAACTAACTAACCACAAGAGAGGATTAACAGTACTCTCATGCTAGTTTTTTTTTTTAATTTCAGCTGCTTAGTGGCCTTTCGAATTTCTTTTGTTAGAAAGAAGGAAAGGTTATAGAATGGTTAAAAATTAAAAAAGTTATGATTCAGTAATACCAGAAAGGGTCACCCTAACTTGCCAGCCTGACGTTCCTTAATAATTTGATGAAAAGCTCAGCTTAATAAGATTTGAACCCAAATTTTTGGACACTTAAGATTTTAATTAGACTGGACATTTTTTCTGTCTTTTTTCACTGACAGCCAGTATATGATTATCAATGTGGTTTTCTAAAGTCAAGATGGCCATTATGTCATGCTTATATAAAAAAAAAACTTAGTAATAAACTGTAGATAGTAGCCATCAAAAACGTTTGGTTTCGAAATTGCTAAAATCGAGTTGGTTTTCGGAACTCCTAAGAACCTTTATTAATGTCCTGACAGAAGACTGAACTGACTTACCCGCCGTGTCTCAGCGAAGTAACGAGGGAATCCCTTAAGGCCCATTTAATGTGGGACCATTCATAGAACGGAAAGTAACTGATGTATAGAGGTCCTTGTTTCTTGAAGTCAGTTTTTTTGACTCCGTGACAAAGCACGTAACTCGGAGCAATGCTGTCCACCGTCACAAGCACAGACTCAGAGCTTCGTTGCAGAGTTAGTTTGTGCCATTTGAGGTCAGCGAAAGAGCCGTTTAAAAATCTTTGCTTTCCCTGGCAGCTGCCCATAGTGATCCGAATTCTTAACCTCCCGTTTAGCAGGAATGCATCGATGAACTCTTTAGTGCCTCCATCGTCCATGTAGAAAAGCATTCCTCGCTTTTTCGTCGTCTTGAAACGCAACACAAGTGTAGAATTGTCGGAAAACTCAAACGAATTGTAAGCGGAATAAGCGAACTTGCTGTACTTAAAAGTGTCCGTTGTGTTTTTGGGAACAAGTCGCGAGCAATATGCGATTTGGTGGCAGATGGCAATCACCAAACAGATTTGTACGCCTCGCCAGACTTTCGACATGTTCAATAAAGGCTTGGTGACAGTGTGCCTCATGCAATCAACAAAGGGCAAGGAACATTACCGGCTCCAATGATCTGAGCTTCAGCAAGTTTGATAAAATTCCGTCCAAGCATAGCAAAGGCGTTTGCAGCTAGCATTCCTCAAAAACGATAAGACTGCGGTAAGAAACAAATTTGGAATTCAAATGACCTGGCATTGTCGCCTTCTGACAGATAGATGCAGACAGGCTAGTGTTGACACGGATTTGTAAGTAATTACCAAGATTAACTCTTCCTTTATTTCAACATCCAAGCACGAATCAAGCTTCGTATTATCTAGCATATTGAACACTTGGCAAAATGGACTTTTAGTTTACTAGATATTCTTAAGGCATTACCGCATATGAAATTTTGTTCTTCTCTAATTTTGTGGCAAATCATTTTGCTAATTCACTGACAGGGCAAATCTTCGGTTATCGTACGATCTTCCCCGAGTGAATCCTCTCTTAATTTCCTATAGCCCTTTGCATATCTGCTCTTCAATGCTGTGTTTGTGTTTGCTAATTCCCCCTAATAGATGGCAAACAACATTGATGAGTTATAATTAAAACTAGCTTCACACTTCATTTTTTGGTTATCAGCTGTTTGTATGGTTGGGATCCAACAGATTTCAACAGAAATTGCAGACAGGAATACTATAACCTTGTTATACCTGTCAATTACAAGTTTGATTTGAATACTTTAAAAATTCAAGGAGCTTTTTTTAGAAATTTACTTCGATTATGTAATTTCCTTTCTCTGTACAGTTTTAAAATCAGCATAAATGCGTTAAGCCTTAACGATAAACATCAATCTCTCTCGGCTTGAACACTTAACCTTTGTAGTAATTATATCTTCAGTCCCGGGTCTTCAGCACTGACGTATTTTGAGCTATTCGGTTTTTTTTAATGCACATGCCCCAAGGAACAAAGTTCCGCATTGACATCGCACGATGCGTCATAAGATATTAAACGCATTTGCGTCAAACTCCACAATGAGACGGCGCAGCCAGTTGACTCGACTTACCTCTAAGCATGAATAAAATTGTTCGCTTGGTTTTCCCAATTTCAAGAAATATTTTAAAAGTATTAAAGGTCTGTACCGCAAAGAAGAGATCTCTTAAGTCTAGCTTTCCCTATTTTTAACTCTGAAAACCTAAGCCTGCGAACAGGCTCCCAGTTGGGTTTAGTGCGAGCTAGCCGAGTGTGTCTAGGACGAGCTGGGCGAGCCGAGAGCAGTCTGGTGAGCAGTCTCGATTTCGTCGTCGAATTTTTTCCCGCCCTCGCTAGGAGCCTGTTCTAAGGCTAGGAAAACTTAGGCCCGCATCAAATGTTTTCCTTTCACACCGCGCGGAAGAAATTTGAACACGCAACCCACCACCAAAAACTCAGGCAGTATACTGTTCCAGGCTCTCGGTCAGTGGGGACGATCGAAAAAGCGGGCGGGTGATGAACGGGATCAGCAACTAGTGGGATCCGCCTGAGAGTAAAGGAAAGGGCGTGAGACCTCTCCTTTTTGTCTACCAGACCCCGCTCGTGACCTCTCCTGCCTCTATATCGGACCCCGCTTCTCGATCGTCTGCTTATTCCGATCGCCCCTACTGATAGGGAACCTGGAACAAGCTACTCAGGCAAAGGAATATCATTATTACCGTAACGTTATCGCTTTTGTAAAGCTTTGTTTTCAAACTTTTTTCGGTTCACACTCAAACGCGGAGCCGCGTTTTCAAATTCTTCCAGTTTAAAGAGCGCTTTTGAAAAGCTCCGTGTTCCTGACGGATAAGAGTGGACGGAAGGCCTAATTGTAGAAATAAACCTGCGTTTTCAAATACTCCAACGTAGTGTGGGAGACTTCCAGTGCTTCAAATATGATTTCAAAACAACAGGCGACGCTTTGCTGAGTTTGTAGCTCTAAACAAGTTAGGTCTTGACAGACTGTTCCACTACATATAAAAGGCCGTGGAGATCATTGACTGAAGGCCGTGAATGTGTGGTCAACATGGCGAAAAGAAAGATAACTTATACCCCATTCACACCGAAGCTAAAACAAGTTTAAAGTCTGTTTAGTTAAACACGGTTTAAAATTGATTTCCTCATAGAAATTGTTAACTGATGTTTGTCGACCTCAAATGTAGCACAGTGAAAGCGCAAGTTAATGCTTACAGGAGCCCTGTGTAAAATTAAATCTTTTGGTTTT
>Ga0126337_10003523_pt1 | contig 10266 bp, 5 predicted proteins | sample DipCmetagenome_FD_92527 | JGI IMG/M metagenome (GOLD analysis project Ga0126337, IMG submission 92527) | Coral microbial communities from La Bocana,Puerto Morelos, Mexico - Diploria C A metagenome | ecosystem: Host-associated > Invertebrates > Cnidaria > Coral | place: La Bocana,Puerto Morelos... | reverse complement strand
GTTTTGGAGCCATTAGGGTATTGAACATATCTAGACAATTGTTCCCAGCTAAAATATAAAATAATTCATTTTTGAATAGGCATTGTCCTTGCCATCATCGTTTCTTAGGTTCCCTAATGTCCTCCATGAGGACTTCGCACCAGGTAATCAACAACTGCGGTAAGTTTCTCAAGTGTTGGCTAAAAAGTGTTAACTACCGGTATGTTTTTCCTATGATTGTAGTTCCAATGTCCGGTCCAGAGAGCGGAGGTTTTCACAGGCCACAAATTGAGCAGGCAAATCTAAAGGTGTGGACTAAAAGCCTGCCTTTTTTTCTGCTTGTATTGCAAGATTGAATCACTCTTGTGCCATGTTGCACTGGTAGTAAAATTTAAATAAGGCCATGCCATCATTATATGAGTAGCAAGGCTGGTTATTGTAATGGGAAATTCAGTAATGTATTTGGTTTGAGTTGGGAAGGCCAGTGAATTGCGGTCGTTTTGCCAACGAGTTGTTTCGCCAACAACTTGTTCGGCAACATTCTAAGTCATTCCGCCAACGTCCTACTGGTCAATTCGCCAACATCAGTATTTTTTGGGGCTTTTTATATCAGAAAGGTAAGTGTGATGAAATTCACAGTCCTGATTTGTTAACGGGAAACATTCATATTCTAAGAAGCCTAAAAACAAAAATCACACAGACAACGCTAATTAAAATGCAACGCTAATTGTTGTCAACTGTAGTTTGAGTAAACAATAGCGAAACTTTTGATTTTTTTTCAAACAGGAACAGAAAGATTGATTACACACACAGGATAAATGAATGCTGAATACTGTTTAGATTTTTACTGAGGAAATCTTAGCGGGAGGGGTAGCATAGCAGAGAACTGTTGTCGTAAATGATGAGGTGATCTTGCATGGAAAATAAATGACAATGGGAATAAATGACAACACACACAAGCGAAGGTAAACTTTTATTTAGACGTTGGCGAATTGGCCAGTAGGACTTTGGCGAAGCAACTTAGGATGTTGGCAAATTGACCTAAGACGTTGGCGAATGAGTCGTTAGCGAAACGACTTGTCTGTGAAACGACCGGATACCATGCCAGTAATGTGGGTGGCAAGGTCAGAAATATAGTTTGTAATGTTGGTAATGTTGGTGGTAAGCTAAGTAATGCAGGTGGTTAGGTAGGTTATGTAGGTGGTAAGGTTTATAGTAATGTTGGTGGTTAGGTACATGCTGGTTATGTTAGTGGTAAGGTTGGTAATGCAGGTAGGTAGGTACATGTAGGTTATGTAGGTGATCAGGTTAGTAATGCAGGTTGTTAGGTTGGTTACATAGATGGTGAGGTTGGAAATGTAGGTAGTTAAGTACACATATGTTATGTAGGTCAAAGGGTGGTAATATAGGTTGTAAGATCAGTAATGTAGTTGGTAAGTTTTGTACACTGTGATGTGTGTGAAAATTTGGAAATGTGGGTGGCATGGCTTCTTATTCAGGTAGCAAGGTCAATGATGGCATAAAGCAGCATAACTAAGCAATTTATCTTACACATGCTCAAGGCATTGATTACATAGCAGCATTGATTTGCTTTGTTTTATCTTCCATTTAAGGTTGCAAAGCCTCTTCAGAATCGCCCAATAGCTCCAGCTTCAAGTTCACTTGCAGGGATGCATCCTAGTCATCTTGCACCGAGCCTTGTAACAAATAGCATGCAAGGATTTAGTTCAGGCCATCCTCTGATAACTTCAATGATGAGGTTTCCACAACCTGTATTTTCTCATGTTCCTGCAGGGGCTGCCGCTGGTGCACTTGCTGGGGTGACACCCAGGAATACTTCTTTACGCAACCCAGCAATGTCCTCTACTGTGAAACCTGTAGCACTAACCAGTCAAGCTCACAGCAGCGGAGGTCAATCACAAGCACATGCGGCTGCGACAACAAGCTCGTCATGCCCATCTTCTCCCGGGACATCTAGTTCTCATGTGGCTGCTGTAGCAGTAGCTACATCCATGCATCAGCCAGGAATGGAACACAAGGCAAGTGAAATGCGTGAGCCAAGATCAAATTTGATGTCTGATTTGGCAAGGAGAGGGGCATCACCTACTGTCCAGCCCTTAGCTGCAACCCACCCTCCTGCTTCTGTTAGCAACAAAGTCATATCGATTGTGCCATCAGCTTCTCTTCCTCAAAGCCATCCAGTGCAAAAACCGTTGGTTCCCACTTTACCACCGCATCCCAGCTCTGTACATGCAAGTGGGCCTGCTACAGGTGTCGGGGCCTCTGTCAGTAGCAGCATATCTCACATGCCGCCATCAGCTGCTGTTGGTATGTCTGGTCTTCCTCCGCAGTCAAAGATGCTTCCATCCAACACTGTCAGTGTGACCCCAGCTATGTTGACAACTACGGCAAAAGTCTACACTCCTCCTCATCATCTGGCTTTTACTGCTCCAAGACAACCTCCAATTTCAACTTCTGATTCTACCATGGTATTTGCTTCCACCTTTTTTTGCATTTTTGTTATTGTACAAATTATACTCTGACAAAACTATTACTAAATACCTTTATGAGCTATTTTCTTTATGAAGCTGGTGAAAATGCCATGCCAATGCCCACGTATGTGTGGTTCTCTATCAAGCTTCTGTGCTAATGTTTCCTTGTAATATATATTTTGTTAAATATAGAACCCTGCAGATCACGCAAGATTAAATAAACCCAGTGGGTCAGCATCCCTGACAACAGTATCGTCTCTCCATACCAGCACTATTTCCACAGTTTCACACATGGCAGGACCTTCAGCTAACTCAGGTACTTCATGTCATGTTGTTATTGTTGTTGTTTTAGGCCTTGAAAACATATTAAATTATTATTCACTGAAGTGGAGGTGAATAGTCGTGGATATTTACCAAGCCAGAATGCAGAAAAGTCCATCATTCGTCTTAGCTGCATTAACTGCGCAGGGTCAGTATCGTTCTGTGATTCCATTCACGAGAAGAATTTTTTGAAACATTGCACTGCCTCTTTAGTCGAAACTAGTTTCTCTTGCTCACCCTCATCTTCCTCGTCGCTGCATACACTCTCTTCATCAGACTTTTGCGGTGAAGTCGGGCGCTCGTTTTCCAGATGAAGCCAGTCTTCCTTATTCCAAATTCCTGAGCCAATTTTGTTCCATTCTCTCCTTTATCCAAATGTGAAATAATTATCTGCTTATCTTTAATCGATAAAGCGGCTCGCTTTCGCTTCGTAGACATGTTTTTCATTTGAGTTTACAATCGCTTGCTCATGTGTTTACATGTACATCACCCACACGGAAGGAACTAATCAAGCATGAAATTCCCTCGGTAACAAAACAATTGAGCCAATCAGATATCAGCTGAACACATCAGAATATTTCTTTGTCTCGTCAAACTTGCAAATTTTGAAAAGCGCATAGGATAATACGCTGTTTCAACAGTCTTATTGGGCTTTTTCTTACTGGATTTATTGGGCTTTTTGTGACTTTGAGTTTTCAAGATCACAGCTAATTAATATTCATGAAAAAATTGGGACCAGAGAAGAAAGTCCTGATAACTGAATAGTCCAGATAATCAAGGTCCGGATAATTGAGGTTTGACTGTACTTCCTGATGTGACTTAACAAGAAAATGAGCTTCATTGGGTTATTCATACCATTTGAATCATGGTCAGCTGTGATTGGTGGATTTTAGCCCTCATCATTCTAGCAAGAGTGTATTCCCTCAGTAGGAGGTAATGGCACTGATGTTTTAACTCTTGCTGTGGAGTTGACAGTACACTCTTACTTGTATAGGTAGAGGTTTGTATGTACAAAAATTGCATAGTACTTTTTCCAAGTACATGTAAATGCTGTGGGTTTTTTTTTCATTTACAGTTGTTGGAAGTGAAAGTCGAATGGACAGGTAAGGGATCAGATTCAGTTGTCTCAAAGAATATCTTGTTGTATATTTACCTAAGTAGTATTTTTCTTACTGCAGACAGTACTGTCTCGGCCTTCTGGGCCTCATCAGTGCAGTGCTGAAAATCTAGGATGGATAATATGTACATGTAACTTTTAGGTAGCTGGTGAGCTGCCACAGCCTTGGCCCGTAATGTCTGGGCTATGGCAGCTCACTCGCAAGTGTATCTTATTTCATCTTATGTCATCCTGCCTCGTCTTTCAATCAGTCGGGATCTCTTTGGTTTGACTGTGATTTGTGGTTTCTGTACATCTCTAACTTCAGAGCACATCAAGCAATACCACAGTTTCCATATCACCCTGGTATGGCTAGCATGGCGGGAATGGGTCTGTTTTATCAGGATGCATTAGGTGGGTACATTACATAGTTCGCAATTTCTGTGCCTGGTTCAGAATAGTCTGTGTAGCTTGGCAGGTTAAGAAATTTTTTAAGCAATTTGAGTGCGTGCACACAAAGTGGCGAAGCTGCATGGATTCTCAGTTGTCTCTCCCAGGCCCGTTGCAGCTTTGCTGCTTGTTTATGCAGCTTTGCTGCTTTCTTAGGGCACTCAAATTGCTTAAACCAGTAAGCTTCACAGGCTAGGTTCAAAATAACAACTCTCAATTGTGGTTGCCATCTGATTTAAAACTGAAAATTTTACAAAAAAATGTATGGCCTCATTAGTAATCTTGCCACTCCTAACCTTCAAAAGCGACTCTCTCCTTCAATATTACACTCAAAGAGCTATAAATTTGACCAGTTATTAAGTTTCAAAATGTCCAAATGTTTGGAGTCAATATTTATCCAGTAGGATGCTTTCTTTATGCTTTAAGTTCTACCCTGATGAAGAAAGCTGTAAACAGTGTTCAACGTCAGCAGAGATCCCCATTTTGCAAACAGAAATAAGATCTACCCACAGAATTCCCAATAACTATTTGCATGTTGTCTATCTCTTGGTTTACCACAGGACACCCAGGTCTTCATGCCCAGTATCACCCACCAGTCTTTAGTCCAATGCAGTCTCTTGCTAGGTCACAGAGTGCTGCCACTTCAGCAGCAGCGGCGGCTGCAGCTCAGGCAGCTGCAGCTCAAGTTGCAGCAGCAGCCGCAGCAGGAGTAAATCCTATGCAGATTATGGATCACCCAAGACTCATTTTTCAGCCATCAGCCGCTGCACTAGGTGTTGGAGGTATGTTGTAGTGTGGTTCACGTTCACTTCTCAATGTGCCAAACCTTTAAAAAGTGGAGGTACTGTGCAAGAAGTTGAGTTACCGAATGGAAAATGATAGTTCACAATCTTATCAAGCCCTTGTTTGTTGGTCACTAAAATTGACCACTTGATACACCAAATATAAACATGGTGGACTACTCAGTAAGCCCAGGAATAGTTGTATGAAAGCGAGGCTAATAAGGCCTCAGTGATTTGTTTTGGCAATGCATATCCAGAAAAGTCTTGCTTCATCGTCGATCTCGTCTGTTCTATTTCGCTAAACCCAGACAGGTAACATAAACATTGCCCCAATTGCAGTTACTGGCCTATCTGTAGTGGGACATGCAGTGGTGCAATGATCAGAGTGGTCGACTCTGAATCAAGCGATTTAAAGCTTGAGTCCTAACTGGAGTCATTGTATTGCGTAAGGAAGGGTGGAAAGGATCGGTAAGCCTGCAATTGACTAATATCCCATCCAGGAGGAATAGAAATATATCTATTTGGGTTTATGCTTCAGGACCAAGGATAAGCCCTGGCAGCATGGGGCCTTTAGGTTCGATACAGACTTAACCATTCCATTGTCCAGAGTTCAGAGTTTTTGTGGGTCAGGCTGTAACATTTTTTATCTTTTTATTTTCTGTGTTCAGCATCAGGGATAGCTAACCTGAGTGGGACAGACACTCCAGCGACGGCAGGCATTATGGACATCAGTGGTGCAACCGCCGGCATCTACAGCGTGCCAATCTTTAACGTTCCTCAACCAGCTGGAATGCAGGCCGCGCAGCTAACTGCTCCTAATCCCAATGCGACATCTCCAAGGCCAAGTATCCTGCGCAAAAGAACCTCAGAAGGGTATGGTGAAATTTACTTTTTTACCTCAGGACCAATTGTAGTTGGCATGGCCCCAGGGCCACGTCTAGTCAACTGACCAGTATCAACCGGAACGAGAAGGTCGTGGGTCTGTTTCTCGGAGGAGCGTGGGTTCGTTTTCCGAACTCGCTGGTAATTGAGCCCAGGTTATTGACTGAATGGGAAGGTTACACGGGGAAATATTTGACCTGTGATCGTTGGGTATAGACCTTACTTCATTCGGTCTGTGGAAATGACGTTTCTATTGTGGATAGGTGAAAACGGAGGCTTTTGAAAACGGTGACGAAAAAAGCGTCGTATAATGTCGCTTTCATCAGCGCTTTCGGACGTATCAGTATGAACAGTTGAAAACAAAACGAAAACGCTTGAGTGAGCGAAATTATTTTGCTTCACTTTCGTTGAGAAAAAACGGATACTTTAAAAACCCACTTGTGTGGTCGAGGACTAACGGTTACTTGTTATCGTATAAGGTTACGTAAACCACCAACCCAATTACCATTCACTGCTGAGATGCTAGTGACGACTCAGACTGAAGCAGCAGCAGCTAGTCCCAGATCCGACAGTACACTATCAGCGCCACACTCAACCCAAAACTCACCCAAACCTGCAAGGTATGTACCGGCGAGGAACAATTTCAAGTCGATGGCGAATTTCGTCCTTCGATACCGCAGTAGCTATTTATTCACGTACTTACTATCTAAGTTTTCGAAAATAAATTTTTTTTATACATTATTAAACATGTAGGTAGACTCCTTTGCAGATTATACGTATGGCTTAAAATATTTCTTGTTTGCCAGTAAATTGGAAGAAACAAATATTCAGCACTTTAAGTGCATCTTATGCTCAGCTATGTCATTTTAATGACTTGACATTCACTCTTCAGTGATTCTGGAAGTCAGTCGAACGAGCCCGCTGCAGTCACAACGACCAACGTCACAACAGCAGAACCACCAGCTGTTAGTCAATCCGCGCCGGTGTCACCGAACAAAATCAAGAGAGAACCTTCCAGCGAGGCTGCGCCCACGTCGAGCGTAACCACCAGTGCTGTGATGAATGGAAACGTTTCGACGGCTCCTCCCGCGCCTTTGCTCGCCAACGTTACCACAACGAACAGTGATGCGGCCTCGCCAAGGAAGAAACCACGGAAGCAGAATATGTAAGTGTGTGTGCGCGCGCATCGCGGATCAAGTTGGGTTATGCTGCCATAGAGAAATGAGCCTGTGGTGTTTGTGCTAGTTGCTTAGTAACATGAGGTTTGCTTTTGTGACAGTTGTCGTCGGTGTATTTCGCGAGCGCTCGGCCAGTTGCGCTGTTTTGTGATTGGATAACACTATTCTGGCACCTCTGAAACTTGAAATTGAAAAACGCGAGCCTCTCATCTTTGATTCTGTCCGTGCAACAATCTATTTCCATCCTCACGAACGTTACCATCTTCATTTCTTGATGGATTTCTCTCATCTATGGAGATTTGTTCTACAAAATTAAAAGCGTCATTCTCGGGTTTTTACGATCTTGGTACGATTTTTAACTTTTCGAATATCTTTGGTTTCTCTATTTACAGGGTTGCCACAGAAGATAAGTATGGCAGTAATGTCAACATGGAACCCGATTCGCCCACTGACGAAGATAAGAAAGCGAAACAAGATGAAGGTAAAAATAACTTTCTGCCTGATCTTTCTGCCCGTCCTGATCACTCCGTGCTTAAGTTCATATACATACGGTGATACCAGTTCATGGTTAATTCTATGTATGGTCGTGATTCCCTAATTACTCGAAACAAAATGCACCGACGCGTATAACGTTGTTTTGATCCCGAAGAATTTTCGTTTTTGCCCTTTTCGACCACATTGTATCCTTGTGAAAATTATTATTCTAACTAGTTCTATATCAAAATTGAATATTTCTCATCTTGTTTCCAACAGCAGACGAAGATTTGAAGTTCATATTACTGAAGAGACCGAAGATCTCCATCGTTGCTAACTACAAGATAAACACAAAAGCGGCTCATAACCATTTCCAGCGGTATTCTGATGTCAAGGTCAAAGGTCAGGGGCAGCTAACTACAATTTTACACTTGAGAAACCGCTACGTTAAGGAATAGAGATGCCTTCACGAAAATCTTCTTCCCCGTTTTAGTTTAGAAGCAAAGCACCCAAAGACACACCCCTTCTGCACTTACTCCCCGGGCGCTCTTTCCTTACTAACCTTAAATTTCCCCCTCCCGTTTCCTCCCCTCCCCTACACGAATATAGTATTGTATTGTAGTATTATTCCCAAGGGCTTTATTATAAAGCTTTGTTCATACAAATTGAGTGTTTATCCGACAAACGTGCAGTTAATGTTTTCTTTTTTTTAGTCCAGCATGCGACTAAATTTCTCAATATGCTGGTTCTTTTTCAGATACAAGGCCAGTCATTTTTTAGCCTACTTGCAAATAATCTCTCTCCTCCTTCCCCAGAAATAAGTCCCAAAAATTACCATTTGGCAAAACTTACTCCAGGAAATTTTACTCCGCTCGATATCTGAATTTATAAAAAAATTTACTCCGTTCGATATCTGAATTTATTATTAGTATTTGTTGTTCCTCAGAGGAAAGAAAGCCCTCGATACAAGAGATTGCCAGTCAGAAGGGAATTGTACAGAGAGCTAACGGCTGGCGGGTCCAACACATCGCCGGCCAAATGGACGAGCTGGTAAGGAGGAGACTAGGTCCCGGTTGTGAAATCTTCTTTCGACTCTTCAGAGTTTTAATCTCACATTTTTACTCTTTTCAGATATCTGCCGAACAAGAAGTGCTGAAAAAGATGGGAGAACTTAGAGAGAAAATCCCGAAGGTTAAACCTGGACAGAAAACCAAATTCCAGGACGATATAGTGATGTTAAACGAACTTCTTCAGGTGAGGACTTCAAACACTGGAATTATGCGTCAATTTTAAAACAGAAGTCAACTGAGCTTCCAACACAGAAAGTTTTTTTTTTTTCAAACATCTGTTAATTTATGTTCAGTTATTCATAAATCGTGTCACTTTTTTCCCTTTTTTACAGGGCAACATTCAAAGATCACAGCTTGTTGTTGAACAGCTTGGAGACTCAAGAAAATCTATGGTCAAAGTAAGTGGAAACATGCTATTGCGTTGAACGTTTGGACAAGGCAAACGAGACATCGAAGAAGAAATCCATGCCTTTGTCAACGTTATTGAACGTATCTGATTGGTTTTTTTTTTCGCGGCAAGATTCAAAACCTAGTAACAACCAATCACAGAATGATGTCAATACGTCATCAGAATGGAATGTTTCGGGCCATCCGCGCGAGAAGAGACACTGTCTAGAGACTATTGTTAGCCGTTGATAAATTTATAGTCGGTTCCGAAATTTAATTGGTATTGTTTTTTCCCTCAGGTGCTGGATCACAGGCAGCGCGTCATGGAAATAATTCAAAAGCAGATGAACAAAAGAAATGCCAAGAAGAAAAGCCAATAAAAATGGTCATTTTATAGCGATACACACCGGAGACAGTATTTTTATATAAAATGTGAATTACAAAGCAGAGCGCTTTTACATCTTATTAATGGTGCACCAGCTCATCATGGAGATCATCGCGCTAGTTTCTTCAAAATGGAGATTGTAAATGCTTATTACTTCAAAGAAAAGAGAGAGTCCTTTTACGGTTTACCAAATGAATGGATTCCTCTTATCTTCCTTTATACCTGGACACTGGAATATTTATTACTTGTGAAATGGAAAGTGTGAGCAACGTCGAAGCCATTATTTGAATGGTCACGAAACGAATTTGCAAAGGCAAGCGTTGCGTGACACCGCAAATGAAGACATTTGATTGCCTTATTATGCGAGGAGATCAGCGCACCAATAGAATGAGTGCTTGGAGTAAACCCTGCGTGACATCGTACTTTATTTTGGCTCTGCTAAGCTTCCTTTCAATTAGTTTGAGTATACAACTGTCTGTCTGCACTCAATTTTTTCTCCCCTTGAGAGAGGTGTGAGACTGGGCCTGAAACATTCCATACTGATGACGTAACACTAGAAATCCGTGTCCTTTCTGATTGGTCGTTACGTGCGCACAAGAATCAAACAACTAATCAGAAACGCTGCATGGGACTGTAAAAACACGTGATCTGTATGGTGTGGAATGTCTTGAATGATCACGTGATTTGAGACGTCACTTGAACTTGGGCGAAGTTTAAGGGTTCTCTCAAAAACATTTCACTCATTTTCTCCTAGTCTCGGTTGTATTAGT
>Ga0126337_10003520_pt1 | contig 10268 bp, 10 predicted proteins | sample DipCmetagenome_FD_92527 | JGI IMG/M metagenome (GOLD analysis project Ga0126337, IMG submission 92527) | Coral microbial communities from La Bocana,Puerto Morelos, Mexico - Diploria C A metagenome | ecosystem: Host-associated > Invertebrates > Cnidaria > Coral | place: La Bocana,Puerto Morelos... | reverse complement strand
TAAAAACGAAACACTTAACCATATGACTTTTCATATTGTAAAGTGTTTCATTCTTAAAGATGCGTTTTCGAGTTTTGCTTGGTCTCCTATACGCACCAAATCCATTTGGCGCGTATAGGACACAAATTGATTACCGTTACGTAGACCACTCTACTCATACAGGAGAATCTTAGGAAACCAGTTTGTCAGTGATTTGTCCAAATGGGAAATTTCGTTTGATGTGGGCGTGCACCATCATGCGCTCTAGCTCAAGTTTTCTCTGAGATCAGTGACATAAATCATTCAGATGGTCTTGCAATAAAGATCCAGATTTCAGTTAAGTCATAAATAAATCAGTGCCTGCAAATTAGTGCGTGCTTGCAGTGAAGTCAAGACTTAGAACTCCCTTCAAACTCGGGATTAAAGGCCGTAACTTCTTAGCTTAAAGGGTTTACGAAACTATAACGTTAACATTTTATAATTATGTTTGGTACTTGAATATTTATTTGCAGAAGAAGTCACTTACTACGTGTCCTCTTTCAAAGGCAAAGACTTCCGAATCTCCACTGAACCCTCCGAACACAGTCTCTACTCCGAAGAATTCCGATTTACTCTCGAACATCCGCGAGGAAATCCGAACGAAACACCATACTTCATCTACTCGCAAGCATCCGACGGAGAAAGTTTCATTCAGCCAAAGTTGGATGTTCTGGCGGACTATACAAACTTTCCCTTAGGTGTTGTTGTCTTAAACAATGAGGAACTGCGGCAAAATTCCAGAAGAGTTTATATGATTGAACGGAGTCAGTATGGGCCGATGATAAGCCTTGATGAGCACGAGATTGCAAATTGTTGCAAGGCAAAACTAAATTCCTCTTTTTATGCGTACAATGTTACAGAATCAGGTAAGAGATCAAGAAAAAAATTTACCTAGTCTTGAAAATACACACCCGGTTTTGATAAAAGACGTCAAACAATTGACGCTAAAAAACAATAGAAGAAATAATGACACAATAGCCACGTCACCGAAAACAATAGAAGCTACGGGATAAGAGAGCGAATCAAAATACAGGTCTGGAAGAGGGACGGGATTGCAATTGAGCGTGGCAAAGTTTAACTAAACAACCATTTTTTTTTTGCAGGAAATCGTTCAATCTCTGGCTGTAAGCCCGGCTGGTTCAAAGCCACCAACTCGTGTTATTTGTTCTATTTCCAATCAACTTCGATTTGGCGCAACGCGCGAAGCGTATGCCATAGATTAGGCGCTGATCTTGTGGTCGTCAACAACGAGGCTACAGTGGAATTTCTAGCCAAACAGAGGAAAGAAATGAAGCTCGATGGCCACAATTTGTACGTTGGATTAAGCAACAACCTGCGCTGGATCTGGCTAGATGGGGAAAACGTGTCTGACGGATATAATTTGTGGGGTCCTGGACAACCGGACGGAGACGGTAGATGTGGGACGCTATTGAACTACGTTATAGGGAATTTAAAATGGCTCGGATATGGATGGCGTTGGAACGATTTTAGCTGTACGAGACAGCAATACGTTTACGGATACATCTGCGAACAGCCGTTAGGTATGCTATAGGAAAATATTTTGTTAAAACAGGTTTCATTTTCTACATCACTAATGAAGTCATGCATCAAATTCCCGTGATTGAGCTCCTTTAAGTGATATTAAACAATTATTGGATGAGGTTTTTGTGATATCCAGAATAATCAAGGTCGAGGTAGGGGTTATCAGCCGAAGCCGAAGGCTAAGGCTGGTAACCCTTACCGAGACCTTGATTATTCTGGATATCACAAAAACCGAATCTAATAACTGTTTTATTATACATTGAACGAAACAAAAAAAAGTCATGTTTTTGCTTCTTCACTGACAGCAAGCAAGACAAAATGAGCGAACTTGACATTGATTACCCCCAGAAATCAAGCACCGCGGTCATACATGACATGATTACCCGTGACCTTGAGTGTCCTTGACATGATTATTGTACAATCTGGAGTTATGACGTCACTGTACGCTTTTGGCCAGTCAGAAACGAGATAGTGAGTTCAATGTATAATCATTTGGATTATTGGCCACTGATTACTTTTAAAATGAACAAAATTTTTCAGTTTTCAATTAGTTAATAAATATCAAATACTGAACAACTGAGCAAGATGTGTATTCGCTATAAAGTAGAAAGGGAAATATATATCATTAAATATGAGAAGCTCAAATAATTAATAAGTAAAGCGGGAAGTCCTTTTACTTTACTTTGAAATAAGAAACATGTACCATGTTGCTAATGAGTTTTAGTATATATCTACTAGCGTTGTATCACGAATGGCGATCTCTGGTTGGCTACGTTATTCACTATGTATTCTGTTGTGGATTGTAAATAGACAAGCAGCGATCGCTTGTTGTCAAAATGACGGCTACTTCTTTGCGTTTTCCAAGGGTATGCGAGGACTGAGTAGTAGATTTATGCTAAAACAATTAGATTTAATACTCGCTCTCGAGTTCTAGAAACACAAGGCAATTAGTGTAAGTTTTGGAAAACGAGAAATGTTCGCGTTATCATTACGTCAATAGTTCGTGCTAGTTTTGTGTCCCTATCGAGTTTTAGTAGAATTCTACTAGTACAAAATGCAAATCCCGCAATCTGATTGGATGAGCTCCTTGTACACTATCAGCCATTCGAGTGCAGTGGCTGTGGATCCGCTACGAAATGGCGACGTTTTCTCGTTTTCTTGAATTTGTGGAGGAACATATAGATGGAAATGGATGATTCAATTCCTGCGAAGACTGAAAAAAGGTCGCTAACGGTGTTTTGACTTACAAAAACTTGAAATTATTGAACGTATCAGTGCGCCCGCGTAAACAACTATCGAAAGCGAATAATCCAATTGTTCATTAGGAACATGATTTTAAAGCAATCAGCTAGCGCGGGTATTTTCTTTCGGCTATTTTCTAAAAATAACTAGTAACCATCAGAATATGGGGAGGAATGAATGCTAGAGAGAAGTAAAAGGAAAATATGCAAATGAAAAACTTAAAAAACTTGTTGTTTTGTTGTTTTGTTCTTCTTCCAAGCTGTTCCCCTGCCTATGGCACTGTTTTTACTGAGTGGTACCAACGGAACTGTGGACAGGAGTCCAAATGGAGCCACTAAGGCTGTGTCTTATAACATCAAACTTGCACCAGGTCCTTATGGAAATCCAAATGGCTCCTCCTTCTTCAGTGGTGATGAAAGCAGCTACGTGGAACTGAAAAACACTGGAGAACTAGATACTAGGTTCTCAATCAGTGTTTTTGCATGGATACATCTTGACAACAGTGATGGCCCGATATTCGAGTACGGTTGCTCGATGTGGGTTTCTCACTTGACCTTAGGAATTGAAGTTCGATATATGGACAGGAAAACGTCCAACATTTACCTGCTTCATAAGGAGAGCGTTCTCGTGGCAAATGCTTGGAATTTTATTGGAACCACATACGACTACCACACGGGTATTGCAACTGTGTGGGTCAACAACAACACTGTCATGTTGAGATCTATCGGAGCAGAGATGGAACTAGCAACTCAGTCTGACGTTAGAGTTGGAGCTTCGAGCCGCAACCAGAAGCGTTTCCGTGGAAGAATCTCGTGTATACAATTCTATGATCAGGCGCTCTCGGTGGACCAGATTACTGAAGTTAAAGCGAGGTGTAATAATACGAGTAAGTATACTTCAACAGTAATGAAACTAGAGTAATAGTTCAGTTAATCGTCAGTTCATTGAGTTTTAAATGCACTCGTGAAGTTTTGTTTTCTTGCGTGCATAACTCGATGAATAAACGTGCATGGTTCATGTAAGGACCCTTAATGTTTCGTTAAAAAACCCTAGTTTATCGGCAGAAACGAATACATGACCCGAGACGAAGGCTAAGTTAATTCTCCTTACTGAATAGCGCAAACATAATTTTAATGACTTTCACAATGTTACATTTAAGCCCACACTATAATTTCTTGCTAATTAATTACCTCACTTGCATGTTCGTTTTGACTATTAAATGCACTAAATGCAAATGTCCCTTGTTTTTTTTTAACTAACAAATCAGTTGTAAACGTAATGCGTGTGGTATTAAGTAAGCTTACTGGTTACCACATGACTGGTTGATTTTGACATATTGTTTTTTCGCAGCAACTTTGGCCTGCAATTCAAACTTTTTCCCTTTCCATGGTGGCTGTTTTTCAATAACTAAAAAGTACTCTATAACGTGGAAGGATGCTCTTTCACAGTGCCGTCTTGTCGGTGGTACCTTGGCCAAGATATCGCGGGAAGGTTTGAGATACGCATTTTCCAAACTGTTGGAAAAACAGAAACCAGTACTTTACAACGTGCACATTGGTCTAACATCTCGTGATGATTGGGTTTGGATAGATGGCAGCCCGTTGAATGCCTCTTTTTGGATGCCAGGATATCCTACCGTTTCAAGTGAGATCCCGAAGAGCTGTGCTGTTTTATCGGCTGGTTCGTCAAGGTTAAAGAATGTTTACTGTGGGTATACAAGGTATCCCTTGTGTCAAAAGAAATCCGGTAGGTTACAATGAGCTGCTTCCCTTCTTAAAAGGGGTATTTGATTAAGTTTTGTGAAATAGGATGAAAGTTGGAAAGGAATAAAAACTAGGTAAATGGCTGCGAGAATATTTCAGGTTGGAGATTTTCGTGTCTAGTTATCAATTGTAATATCTTGATTTTATTGAAAGCCCACGTTAATTTTTTATTTGACTCAAATCCATCAATCCTGCCGTCTTTCCTTTCCCTCATAGACTCGTTTCAATCATTGTTAAATACCTAAAATTTCATGGATCTTTACACTGTTAACCTATTCAGGTATAATTATTTAGATTGGCTGAAACCTAAAAGAGACGGACATGTAACAGCGGCCGTAAACTTTTAATGGACCAATTTCGATATATTAAAATTCAGCCTAACACAGTAGACCTCAACATGAAGCTCTGGGAAGTAATCCCCACTAGTTATTCCCAGAGCCTCATGCTGAGGTCTATTGTGGTAGATTGAATATTGATATATCGAAATTGGTTATCATACTTATCGTCATTGTGTAGCAGCTGTTAACTATTAGACCAGCTACCCGACCCTAAAGAGATCATGAGACAATTGTAACAAATCGTATGAAAAAAATGTTGCATTCAAACGTACTCCGCCCTTAGCCAAATTTTCATAGACCTTAAAATTGTCTTCTTAGTTGTGGAAAAGAACGAAACATTCATGTTCCCATCATTTCTAAGCTTTTGTGACTTACAATATTCCTGATGCCAGCAATTAAGCAGTCTCCAGTACACTTTTCTAGACCTGAGCAATCACACTTTTTACTTTTTCTACGTAGTCAAGTTATCATTTTATAAGTTAGATTAATTATATCTTGTTTTACTTTTTGTCAGATAATTCACTGTCACAACGGAGTTTGACGCAAAGCTCAAGCGTGTTGCTGGATTATAATCCATCTCTGGTCATTGATAGATCTTACACCACTTGCTTTCGTTCGCAGAAGGTAAGCTAAAACACAGATGAAATAGATTATATTCGGACTAGAATCATTTCCGCTTTAATTTTTTTTTTTGGCTTAATTTCAATCATGCTTAGTCTCGGCTGAAATTGTGCCAATAAAATGAAGGTCTATTCGACCTTTACATCTTCCTTCCGTACTCTCCCCTTTTACAAGCATAATGTCCTAACTAAACAGCATAATCATGATCTTTCCTCTCCTCATGCTATCCTTACTAATCTGTTCTACTTCTTTTTGTCTGTTACTGTACTAGACTGAGGTTTACTTGAAAATAGTTCTCTTGTTATCCTCCTCATCAGTCTGACTCGTCCAACAAAACATGGTGACCATTCCAATCGAGCACTTGAACGGCATTTCAATCACTCTTTTTGTGCCCCTTAGACTTTCACAACTAACCAAGATGCCTTCATGTACATGTCACTAAAAGACGCATTACAATTCATTTTAAACAGCCACCAAAATTAACTTGTTTCAACTAACTGCCCTCAACGCAAACTTCGAACACGGTTTCGAGATACCATAGGTCGTTGTTACTGCAACTGCACAGAAGGCTTGATTCCTTTTCTTTTTTATAGTCCCACCTATTTTTTGTATATATTTGTAGTCATTTCATTTTTACACATCGAAGGCTGTATTCTGACAGCCGTAGCCTCATTTTTTTTTTAACTTTATATCGCCAGTGAACATTTTTTTTTTACATTTTTCATATGAGAAGATTTATGTTGCTCAGTTTTCCGATACTAAGCAAAAGTTTCATTGGGTTTGTGAGGGTTTTGTCACATGTGTTGATTGTTTAGATGTTAATTCTTTTAAATGTTATTTATCCAGGAGTCAAATCCATGGTGGCGGGTCACGCTTGAAAAGCCACTTTATGTTGAATCTGTTGTGATCACCGATAAAATTGATTGCTGTCCACGTGACATTGGAATGATTAAAGTTACTGTTTCTACCAATCAGACCGGTGATCTATCTTGTAAAAAATCATTGAAATACGGCGCAACCCACCACTACAAAGTACGCTGTTCTCCCCCTGCGCGCGGAAGCTACGTGACAGTAACGCTCACTGGGGACAATGTCACGCTTGTTCTCTGCTACGTTGTCATAAAAACATTTGGTAAGCAACACTGCATGTACCTCGTTTCTGTTAAGCTACAAATGATGCAACATGCTGCACATAACTTATGTGTTGACAAGTCGAGATCTATTAGAATCTTGAATGCTAACAGATTTAAAACAATGAAATAGCTGGTTTGCAGTGTCCCGCCATCGACAATAAAAATCGTAACGATTCTATAAATTGCGTATGCCAAGTGTATAACTAGAATGACTAAGTCTTATTTTGAGGTCAAATTGGTGAAACTGAACAACTCCTTTGTAAAGTCACATAAATTTAGGTAGAAAGTACATGAGTAGTGATGAGTAATGTAAAATATCAAACACGGGAGACGGTGTTTCATCACATTTGCAAACATCGAGAAGCAAATGGAAATGTGGTGAGACTGTCTCAAACAGTATATACGTCTTTTCAATCAAACTCATTTGAAACTACGAAGAAACCGGACAAATATATTAGTAAAAGTTTATATCAATGAAGATCATATAGCGATGATCTCCTTGGCTTAAATTGCTCAATTTACTAATAGTCTATCTAAGAAGTCAACCGCCAATCGGGGTTGGCGTAACTATTTGATATGCCATTAACGACCTGGCTTTTGGCTCTGGTTCAAAACGAGTCTCCGTGCGAACCATTAATATGAAAATCTGTTCCGCCTACTATACAGATTCATTTTTATGCAATCAAATTCATTTTCATATGAAACGTTTCGCACGAGGACTCGTCATGAAACAGAGGCACAATAAATAGAAATGTGTAACTCAGAAATAGCCTATTCGAGTTACATGATTGTTCACCATTGTTTCTCATGTTATCTGTTGTAGAGTTCGTTAGAGATGCTCGCGGTGTTTTACGTGAAGGGTGGTATGGTGTAAATTACAACTCCAAAATATCTCCAACTATGCGGGACAATCCCTCTTTTAAGAGTGCGGTAGAAAGCGAGATCATCCTGAGGGATTTCGAAGCACCAGTCAATTTGGGGGAGAACTACATCCAGCGATTGACAAGCTATTTACAGGTAGAACCTTCACTATAACGACACAAATTACCAACCGAACCCTAATTCAATGCAAATTGATAGATTATGAGCTCGAGATTTCTATGGCGTGTAAAACTCGAGAGCGAATGATCTAATTGTTTTAGTATAAATCTACTGGTCGTCCAAATCTTCATCTAAAACCCCTTCACAGACACTTTGAAAACGCGAAGTAGCAGAGGTCCGTTTGTTAACAAGAGCACAACAGAATGGACAGTGAGTAGCGTAGAACCAATCAGAGCAAGGCATTCGTGATAGAACGCTGGTAAATTTACAATAAATTTAGTTAAAATATCACTTTCTAGGTTCCTGAAACATGGCGACTATTATACATTTTACGTGTCGTGTGATGATTTCTGTGAGTTGTGGAAGCATGATATTTTAGTATAAATCTACTTGTCGCCCAAAACTTTATCTAAAGCCCCTAAATCCTTCCGGTCCGTTTGTTAACAAGAGCACACTGCTAGGCTCTCACTATCCACAACAGAATACATAGTACCGTGGCCAGTCAGAGAGCGGCATTCGTGAAAGAACGTTAGTGAATTTATAGTAAATTTAGTTATAATATCATTTTGTAGGTTCCTGAAAGCGGCTATTATACATTTTACGTGTCGTGTGATGATTTCTGCGAGTTGTGGAAGCATGATGCCAATATCTTTGAAGAGGATGACAAGAAAACTGAGAACAGCAGGCAACCAATCGTTACCGTGAAAAGGTCTACTTGGCATCGTCAGTGGAATAAGTAAGGAGGGAGTAAGCGATTCGAAAGCGTAACGAGGAGAGATTGATTTTGTGCTGGAAACTTATAACTGAATTTCCTTTTTACTTTGATTACTGATATCAATCGTTTTTCTTGTGTTGCTGTTGAAGGTACCCAGCACAAATGTCGCAATCAATCTTACTCGACAAATGTCGATTGTATCGAATGGAGGCCTTTATGAGGGGAGAATCGGGCGACGACCACATATCCGTGGGCATGCGTAGACCAAATGGCGAATATGAAAGACCTATTCCAGGAACAAGACTGTTTTGGACTAAACCAGGTAACGTTGACTCAGCTTGAAGCTAAGTTAGCAACTTAGGCTAAGTAAATTTTATTTGACGACAACCTCGATTAGGAACGAAAATGGACAACGGAAGGCTTGACTTGCAAGAAAGCTCTACTGGCATCTCTTACAGCATAAACGACAACTACGAAAACGAATGAGGTATAATCATTTAACTGAATACTCGCTAACCTGATTGGAGTTATTTGCTGTAAATCGAGTGTATGATGTAAAAGCTGTGTCTTACTTTGAACAGGAACACGAAGATTAGAGGTGACTCTGCGGGATCAGAAAACGCTGCTATCTGGCTTTGTTGGTTCAGATTTACGTATTTCAGGTTGGTTTTTCCATTTCTTTCTGCTTATAACTTGGCTAATGGACAGTGATCATGACAAAAGATAAACGACTTCAAATGCAAACTTTTTTATTAATATTGTAAGGATGCGATTAAAAATCCAATTGCGATAAAAGAACCTTCGTGGAAACCATTGTAATGCAAAAATAGTTGCATGTGTAGGTATGTTTTAGTAGCTGTCGCAAAGAATAGTCAACCTTTAATTCCTGTTACCTGGATACAAAGAGACCAACCTTTGCTATTCTTGAAAAACAGGTTTTGCCCGTTGGAACTGAACATCTCAACGCTTGGACAAAATGTTACAGTGAATTCGGCGCTAAACTTGTCCTGTGTAAACATATCATTCATGGCTACTTTTAACACAGAAAGACAACCTGGAGATTCTGCAATGAAGGTCAGTAGCACGGTTGGAACTTCCCTGTCCTGGTGTGACAAATTTACCCAGTATGATAATAAGAATCTATTCCTGGATTATTTGGAGTAATATCTTAATTTTAGCAAACATATTCTCAGAAAATTTATAGCTAACGTATCACGGACTCTCTGCAACAGGTTACATATTCGTTTGTCGAGAATACAGAGAAAATTGTCTACCAGAGAGTCTTGGGAAATGTTCATCTTCAAGGTAAATGCACCTTTATTCTAATGTACTTTTTCAGCAGGACGCCACCGAAATGTATTTTTTAAGGCGACCTTTCTGGTTCCGTCATCTTCATTTCTTGACTTCAAAACCGCTTCTACACTTTATGGAATGTATATTTTTTTTATGAATATCGCAACTTTGTCATTAATCACAAGATCATTGGCGTAAATTATAAGTGTTCAACATAGCTGGAAGAGTTTATTTCATTGCGCCATAGTGATTTAGGACCTCAGACAAATTTTTATAGGGACAACCCACTATATTATCTATATAGTACATTCTGAAGTATTAGTATGGGTAATCAAATGGTGACGAGTGAAATCACGCGCGTTTTGTCAAAATTCTAATATTAATAACATTAATAACCATTTGGTTACCTTTTAATATCATGGGTGACAAATTACGCTGATCACAATCCTGGGTTACGGAAGCGTTGCCATAGCAATTTTATAATTTCACATGTGAAATTATAAATTACGGCTGAAATTTCGCGCCAAAATTAAGGAGTAATTTGTCACCCATGATATTATGT
>Ga0126337_10003519_pt1 | contig 10270 bp, 2 predicted proteins | sample DipCmetagenome_FD_92527 | JGI IMG/M metagenome (GOLD analysis project Ga0126337, IMG submission 92527) | Coral microbial communities from La Bocana,Puerto Morelos, Mexico - Diploria C A metagenome | ecosystem: Host-associated > Invertebrates > Cnidaria > Coral | place: La Bocana,Puerto Morelos... | reverse complement strand
TTCGCTCTCTGACAAAAATAAATAACATCGTATGGTCAGTTTCTTTGTTTTTCAGCGTAATATTTCAGTTTTCATATGTAATTTATTAATTTATGTCCCTTTCCAAACCCCCTTCATAATTATCAAATTTTAATATCTACCATACAAGTCGTATTTAGGACTTGCCTTGAAGCCTTCAAGCCTTGTAGCTCCTTGTGCTCTTCTTCTTCTTTTAACATTCGAAACTAGAGGATCCCACCCCTACCCGTCTTTTATGTAAGTGAAAATATTACATGTGTTTCTATTAAAGGACCAAATAAAGGTTTGTTAAGTCTCAGCTATCTTCAAGACAAGTCAGCCAATCAACAGGGCGGACCCCACCGAAAAAAAATCGGAACCCCTTTTTACCTGTTGTCGTCGAGGGGAAAATTAATAACATTTTACTTCCCTTATTCTTTGCTTCGATTCCTGTACTCTTTTCCTATTTTCGATCAAAAAAGGCGTTTTTTATTCTTTTTTAGTCCCAAGTTCTTATAATCGCCGAATCAATACTTTTTTTCCGTGAAGCATCGTTCTTGCGTCATTAATTGTCAGCCTTTCAGCATGGGCTTCCTTTGTACGACAGTCCCAGGTACCAGGAAAAAACACGGAGCTAACAAAGGAAATAATCTTGATAATCTTGATGAAGCTGATAATAACATTTTATTTCACATTGTCTTTATTATTATAGCAAAAACAATGTTCTATTAAATTGCGCACAGTCAAGCCGAATCTTGCAGTTGTTTATATAAACAGCGACACCAATGAGATTACTCACAAAAAAATACCGGCGCTGACAAACTAGACTTGGAGAAAATGTGTACGTATGGTTTCAGCGTATTACCCGGAATAATTAGGCAGTCAACTAAAGTAAACCGGGTTACGCAGAAACTTTATTTCTGACTTCCACGAGCCTGGTTTGTTTTCTGATAAAGGGCAAAGGAAAATATTCCAGAGGCATTCTGTTCAAAACGAATCATTGGACATCAAAATATCCGCTGCCTCGAGTAAAACCAAGTTAAGACAGACTACTGGAGTCCGACATCTAAAAACTTAAATGTATAGTATTTGCCATGAAAATTATAAATGCTTATAGTAAAAACATTACTCAAACCAAAGTTTAGCTAAAAGTGTTTGCTGATATTGATGTACGGACTTAAACCAAAAGCGTTATAAAACATCAACAAAGTAAGATTCTTACAGGAACCGGCCAACTTATTGTTTGTCAACCACACAATAGAATCAGTGAAACGTTACGTTTTGCTTAATTTCATCAATTTGCATTTGAAGTCACGCTGATTGAAGTGTTTCTTATCTTCTGGGTCTCGTCTGATGTATTCCTAATGTACAATGTTTGCCGGATAGGCGAAGGCTAAAGAAATCGTAAACTTAAGTAATACGAAACTATTAATATGAGGACAGAAGTAGTAACTGTGTGAGGTATGATGCCATTTTTATGTTTTGACAAGCTTTTTTCGTGTACCAGATCGACGGCTAATTTTTAGAACGTAACACTGAAAATGAATAAAAGAGAAATTTTCAGGGAGCCAATAAGATGAAGGGACGAGATATGCAGCGAATCAGCGTTTAATTCAGTACATTCAGTCATATGTACTGTGTTATTTTTGGATTTTGGCGAACGCCAAAATGCCTAAACTCCTATCAGTATGCAAATTCTAACGCAGGAACATTAAATTGTTAAAGAAGCTTAATTCAGGCTTAATTCCGGCTGAAGTGACTCTGAGTAAAGTTAGCATAAATGACGCTGTGACATCAATATGGGCGTTCAGTGCTGAAAGGACGAAAATTTTTGTAAGCCACGGTTTTATCTCTTCTTCATTAGCTCTCCGGTTTCCTCCTTAGAAAACTTGAAAAGCAAATTAAACACCTTATTGCAACAAAACACTGGAATTAGTTGCATTGTTTGGTTTACTGAGAAATTGAATACATTAAGCTCATTGTATACTCTTGTTCTATCCGGTTGGCTCACGAAACTTTTTCTGTAACACAAAAGGACGTGACTCAAATTTGTTCTTGACTTGTTAAAACACTACGACATAAATTGGTCTTCCTTTTAGCAGTAAGTGGTATTTCTGCTCTGTTACTGAGCCTCGGTACAGGAAGCCCAAGCAGCGTCAGCTAAAAGTTACACGAAAAGTGAAAAACGATGATTTCTGTCCACTGGTTATACTAAGGAAGATACTTCGAGAATAAAATCATGAAACGTTACACAATGGCTGGGTTTGCATCAGAGAAAAAGTCCCTTGTTGGCGCGAGCGGAATACACCAACGCATGTTAAAATAGGTACCATTTGTCCCGAAATTTAGAAACATTACAAAAGCAGGATTTCCTTTTGATAGAACTTCACTTTAATAAAAGGGGCTCGATAAGATGGGACTTGCTCAGCTTGAATTGAACTGTTTAAGAAGACAACCTCCAGAATAGCGAACTCACTGCCAAATCACACCTCTCTAAGTGGATCATACTGAATTTTGGCTGCACTCAGTGATATGTCGTCTGCCGCAGGTAGGCTAAGAAATCTTCTTTAGTGTGTTGAGAGATACACAAGTCTTAAATCTTAAAGTAGGAGTATTCCACTGATTGCCGTATGACTGGTGTGATGTTGGGAAGTTCTGATACATGGATCCGGATCCGTCGCCAAGTCACTCGGTTTTAAAAGTTTTATTGATTTACCTTTACTAAATGTACAAAAGGGAAATGATTTACTTAGTAGGAATGAGAAAAACTCTGTTATACGTGAAATAAGCTATTTAAATTGAATATGAGGCTCAAAAGGCTCTTTAAAGTGTCAAATAGTTGCTGTTTAACTAAGCGTTCTGGCTTAGCCCTTCTTCAGTAGGTGGAATCCACCTACTGAAAAAGAAAACAGCCCTAAACGTTTCAGTTAAACAGCAACTATTTGACACTTATTAGAGCCTTTTGAGCCTCATATACAATAATTCACTTAGACAGCTATCGCTTACAAGGCGTGCCTGTGTGGGGATTGAAGTGAAATGTCAAATTTTGGTTTTTGTCGAGGGAGAAAGACTCCGATTAAAGCCCTGAAAGCAAAGACAAGTAACTGAGATTTCAGATTTCATTTATTATTTGCTGTTTACAAAATTTAGACTTCGAAATTACCGATATCAACGAGGCAAAAAAGAAAATGGAAAAAAGAAGAGCGCTCGGTGACAAAAGTAGCTTAAGCTTTCGAGTTGGTTACAGACATGAAGATAACGAACATAACTTGTATATAACGAATGATCACAAAAATCGGCATTGTTACCTCTGGGCTTTATAAACGGTTAGATGAAAGAAGGTGGGAATTGTGTTTTCACGGTAAACGAGGTAAAATACGATATATAATTTTTTCCATTATAAGCAAAGAATTTGTCCGCCAAAAATCTGAGGTTCTGAATTTCTAACAACGTTATTACCCAGTGACCTTGCAAAAGGGGTTGTACCTCACTAAACGACGGTTTATCTACGCACAAAGCTCCAGGCAAAATTGCTTCTGCTGAATTTAGGTTTCAAGTTAAACCTTGCACTTTGCAGTTAAGAGATGTACTCAAAACTAAAGCTGTACATACCCCTCAGTAGTATGAGAGGGGAATTGCATACAATTGTTATTCACTAGCTTTATCACCTCGGGATTTTGCTTTGTAGCTGCATTTTTCCAACTGTTTTTGTTTTCGTTATGCATGATGTCCTAAGATGATGAAATATATTTAAGAACTTTATGCTAATAAATAATGTCTTGTACTCTTATTTTCAGAAACCTCATTACTGCTAGTTTTGTTTCTTGGACTTGCCGCATACTCCTGTGGGATTCCAAGTGACAGAAAGAGAAGCCTGTTCATAAATATGTTGTATATTTGTGACGATAATCCAAACTTGGTCCAATTAGTTTCAGAAACAAAAATGGCGTATGTAAGTATTGATAGGTCTTTTTCTTTAATTAATTTAACTGCTATCACATAACTGGGAAAAAGCAACCTGCGTTATCAGTGTTGTTTTATTGAAATTCTTTGCGTTATCTGAAACACCACATTCGTCCACAGAACAAATCTTGCATAGTTGTTGGGCTAACTCAATTCTAATAGACCTAAACGTATATACAAACTGCCGTCGGTTTTATAATTTATCTAATCGTGAACACGTCATCGAAAGAGATGTTGCGATGGGTTATAGTCTGACCAAGTTGTCCCATGCTTTTAAAAAGAAAACTATTAATAATCATCCAACTCGATAAAATTGATAGCAACGTTTTTTTTTCTGTGGGAGCAGAAGTATCAAAACTATTTTGATATCTAGAGAAGAAACCCCGTCAGCCTTAGCTGGTTTTCATGTGGGTCATCTATTCTGGTAAATTGGGATTTGGAGATGTTGATTTTTTGCGGGGAAGGAAACCGGAGAACTAGGGAGAACCCTCAGAGCAAGACGAGAACTAACAACAAACCATAGTTAGTGAAGGAGACTAACTATAAACAAACTCGACCCACATATATGCAACAGGGCCGGAATCAACCCAGGTCACGTGAGTAGCCTCACCGGTACCTGTCCCCCAAGTTTGCGACGACTCATGCAACTTTCGATACCTAATAAAATGATCTTTTTTTATGACTTGCTCACGATTCGATGCAACCTAGGAGTCCGACGGCACTTTAGAATAAGGATACTCGGCGGTGATCACTTGATATTTTTTTCATATCTTTTTGGGGCCTCTAAGGCTTTTCATGTAAATTATAAGACTAGCATTTCACAGTGTAAAAAACGCTAAAAACCATGACCCGTTAATATGAAGAGCGTTTATTCTTAGTCTCTAAAAATGTACAATAATGGCTAATGTATTGACGGTTTGGGTGCGTCCTCTGTAAGTAAACGGAAATATCATAACACGAAACAACAGAACTAAGTTATCAACAATAATTGCACTAGGTAAGGTTTACCCTAAATTTCGAGTAAAGAACTCTGTTCAGAGATGCAACGAGCTATGATGATGATGATGATGATGATGATGATGATGATGATGATGATTATTATTATTTAAGTTCGGTATAAGTGATATACTATTCTAATTACTTGTTTATATTATCTTTTTAGGCAAAAAAATACTTTAGGGATGCTTCGGCATCAAGGGAAGTTGCGATAAAAGGAGTGGAACTGCTGGATAATTATAAGACGATGCCAGTAAGTTTCCACTATGTAAATTAAATCTTAAGTCTTGCTTTCTTTTTAAAGCAAATGACCTAAAGAGTGGGAGGAGGGAGGGGTGGCTATGTCCTAAGTATAAATGTGAAGATCTCATTTGTTTTTTTTCACGTGAGATGTTATATGCTAAAAACACTGGGGTTTTAACTGAACAATAACAAAGTGATCAGAATTTCTCATACCAAAACTTAGCTGAAGGCAGAATGGGTAGGTTTCTCTTGATCGCTTGAGCAATGCATTCGAAATAGTAAAAGGCTGCATTTTCGGTAAATTTAAGGTAAATGACAGTAAATGTATAAGGATAAATGTTTTAACGTTATTTTGCATAATTTCCGATTCAATACAAGTGTCCACTGGCTAATCAGGCCTGGGAAACATTATTCTGACCGAGAATGTAATGAAATCACACTTTGACTGAATACGAACACGTTTTTGTGTGTGATTTTTCCTTCTTATTGTAGAATGACATCTTGTGAATTTTCTTTTCTGCTGCTCTTGTTCTACTCTTTTTGCGTCACCTCATATTTCATTCCAGTTTTTGTGGCTTTTTAGCATTTATATTATCGCCACTGTATTGTAATCTGTAATTTCTGGGTTTTTTTTTCAGTTGAATACGTTTGTATCCAAAGCCTACAAGCAACTCTCTATATTCCACTCCATTTTCCAACACATTTTAACCCAATGGTCCAAGAGTCAAGAGGAGAAGGAATCAATGGTAAAGAAGCTGGAGGTAATAGTGAACAGCACAGAAAGGCTTAAAAGGCACATGAAAACTGTGGTAAGAGGGTTTTATAGTCAGTGAATATACTTTAATATCTACCCATTCATTATGTTTATCACACGAATATTATATTAACGGGAAAATAAATTATTATTAAGAAAATTAATTATGACAGCTCTGACCAAGACAGCTTCAAATGAAAAGAAAAGACTCCTTTCAGCGTGGGAGTTGCACATTTATAAAATAACTTCATAAAAAAGAAATTCTTCAGAAAAGAATGGACTCATCTTTAAAGAATGGACTCAGTTTTGTTTGCTGATGACACAAGCTTTGTCAGTTTTGAGTGACAAAGCAAATGAAAATGAAAATCCTTTTCGAAAATCGGTGGATTTTGTTTTTGTGAATTTTACGACATTACTTATAAAAACTTGCATGGCAATTACATTGTCCCTAAGGAAGTGTCTGTCCTTTAGGACTAAGTGCACTGCAGCCTTCACTTTGCTTAGTTACGAAATCATGCAAATAGTCAAGTTTTAATCTATTTGATTGTTCTTTTGTCAGGCTTCCTTGTGTAACCTCCCTAAAGTCGGGAAGTTCAACACAAGAAAAATTTGGACCAAGACTGTTCTACGCCAAAAGAGCTGGATACTGGGCGTTTTAGGGGAATTTGAAAAAAGCATGTTGTACCTGCCATCTGCATTAAGAATGCATGCACTTAAACAGCAGTAAAGTGTAAAGAGATAAATGGAGTACGTTTGTAACGAAACCATGTACACTGCATCAGTGTGTTATAACGTAGAGTTTGTAACAGCTCAAATGTAATTTAAGATTGATTGTTAGTTATTAAGAATAAAGTGTTAAGTAGTGGCATGATTACAGCTCCAGTCTTTTGTGTTGTGTTTTTCAGTGTTTGGTTCTACGAAAAGCCTCATTTTGTCATTTCAACGTGATGTGATTGCGTCATGTCATTGGTTGTTTTGTTTTACTGTCTCATTCTAATTCAGAAAAAGATGCGATTTAGAGCAAAAATAAGTGCGACTTGTGAATAAATGGCACCGTTTAGAGCCAATCAGATTGCAAAGATAACCACTGATTTCAAAATAGATTTAATAAATAATATAATGTCGAGCAGCTGGTAACATAGATTTTATAATAAGTGACGTTTTTTACATTTATATAATAAAAATGCATTCATAAGCGTTGTTGTTCATGATTGAACCTGTTTCAAATCTCCAGCAAATCGTAAAATCCGAGACTTGGGAAGTTCGAAACCACCGTTTGAAAATCCAAGACGACTCTCACTCGATTTTAGACTCTGAAACAGAAAAATCACATCAAAACCGAGATTCAGTGACTCATCACCAGGGATTCCGAGATTTCTAAATTGGATGAGAAATTTGTGCGACCCATGATTTCCAGGTTCCATGCGCCAACTTAAAAACGTGCGCCCAGAGGCATTATAGGGAAAACCCGTCAATATAATAGTTGCCATTTTTTTTTTTCGAGCAATGCACTGTATTATTTAGCACCGGTAATGAGCACCGCTGAAAGGCCATAATGTTTAATCGCAATGTTTGTATGCTGGGTAACCTAGAATGGACTGGTATCCCATTCAGTGGGAGTAGCAAGAAACGAAAGAAATCCACCAGAAGTTCAAAAGAGTAACGAATGGACACAATCTTATACCTATACCAAGGGTATTTACACTGTATTACAGACTTCCACGCGACTGTTTTAAATGTATTCTATTGGGAAATCATTTCCCTAAATGTCAAAAAACATTTTGAAATAAAAAAAGTACTGGTGAAATAAAACTGCTTTTACCTGTATTCGCACAATTTCTCTGAGCAATGAAATATATTTTCTCGAGTTCTCATGGGGAAATTGTTTTTGGTGTTATTTCAGGCTACCTTTTATAGAATGCAAAAAGGACAATGATTGACTATGGAGGGCGGGGGACTAAAGTTAAAGGGGTAAAATAATATAGCAGCTGCTTCACGGGCAGGCGAAAATAGGTTATTCTGTAAATATGATGCTAGGGGAAGATAACTGTAAGTAGACAACGACAACAACAACAACAACAACAAAACAAACTAAAATAATAATAAAAACAAAACAAAACAAAACAAACTGAAACAAACGCACAAAAAACCATCCAAAGGAAATATAACTAAATCATGAAATAAAAAAAAAACAGTTGGGAATTCTGAGTAATTTTCAAAATAAAATTAAATAAAGAAAATCCTGAACAGCCAATGGGAAAAAATTTTGTGATTAGCTGAAAGTCCCTTCCTCTATAGCTACAGACCGTCTTAAAACATTTGTTGTCAGTCGATCTCGTCTGTACGTGTGTGTTACCTCGTTCCATGATATTAGCTTAGAAGGGCGAGAAAATTTCATGTGATAACTAAAACAAACCGAACAAGTAACAGCAACAACAAAGAACAAAAACCATTTTAATTTGCCAAAAATAAATAGAAAATAAAATAGCATAAAATAAATTAACTGAAATAGGCAAAAAACTATTCAGAATAGAAATAAACTAAACGAGCTGAGTAGTTAAAAAAATTTAAATTGCTATGACTCGGTTGTGCATGATTAACGAGAAAACACGAAAGACTAATAAAATAAGTAACAAGTAATTGAGTTCACTGTAATTAAGTATGTAAAAAAAGTAAGAGTTTTATCAATTATAACTCTTCCAAAGCATACGTGTAGAATTTTACATTTAGACTTTTAGCATTAGTAAGTACTTACATTTTGTAATTTGTAAATATTGTATATAGTTTCAATGATTGTTTATTGTTTATTTCCCCTTTGTTTCAACCAGACTCAATTCAGCCTCCAGGCTGCAATGCACTGCTTTATAATAAAGTATCTATCTATCTAGCACCCTCGCCGATACACCCTGAAATCATTTAAGTTTAATATGCCCCTGCAACTTTAGTCGATTTCGGTAGCTGGCCTGACTCAAAAGGAGATATACATCAATATAATGACATTTAGGGTTGTCAATGTGAAAATAAACAACGACATACTTAGTTTGCATGACTGCCTGTGAGTGATGTGCGCGCATTCAGAGAAAGATCCAGAGAAGATTGATTGATCAACTCCAATTATGCTCAAGCGAGCATAAAAGATTTTGCGAACAAAGTACACTTAGGGTTGCCTGAGTCAGCTATCACGGATAGAAATCGAGAGGGAATAATCTAATCGAATTTAGTAAAAATCTATTAGTCTTTCAAAAATTTACCTAAATCCCCTTCACCAACATTTCGAAAACGCAAAGATGCGGCCCTCATTTTGTTATAACCGCACACTACTACGCTACTCACTATCTAGAACAGAATAGATAAAGAACCAATCAGAGAACTCCATTTGATATATAACGCTTGCAGATTTACATCATTAATATAACAGTAGATCATTACATTTATCTGCAGTGATCGAGAAAAATATTTACAAAACTAAAAATTAACATTTCAGTTTTCAAATCGCAAGTCAGTTGATCAACGCTTTGGGGTATGGTTTTCGACCTGATTTACTTCTTTACTTCACTTTTTTTCAGTGGGTTTGGTGGAATCTGTCCATTTAATTTAAATTCAATTTTCTGAAGTCTTCCGCTAAAAACATAGTCCGCTACGTAGGCGGCCTTGTGTAGGAGCCTGGGGCTTCTCGTGACAGTTATTTTCCTTTTCTCACGGTGGCAACATGTTCTTCATGTTTCTTTCCACTGACATAGTCAAGAGGGTCGATCGAAATGATATTTTTGGATGCGACGTGTCCGAGTGGATGTTATGTTCAATTTAAATTATTTGTTTCAATTGTTTGCTCCTCTCCGTTAACCTAAACATAAACATTAACACATTAACATTAACATAAACACTGCCAATGCTAACCTAAGGTTTTCCTTTCAGGATATGACATCATTTGTTTCCGCTGATAACAAAACCTGTAAGACCCCAATCGACTTGTCTGTGCTGTAGCTTAGCTATATGGACATTAAGTCGGTAAAAGTGGTCGCAGTGTAACGTGTGAAACGTTTGGGGCCGGAGATTGGAAAGGCAGATTCAGATTCAGATTCAGATTCAGATTTTTATTATTTCACACTATTTACAGACATATTTTACTATCACACACTATTTACAAAAAATTCATTGATTAAAATAAGGAAGATATAATAATAGTAAAGCCAAAACAAAATGTGCTCAGTGACCAAAGAAGCATATGCTATCGTGAAGGACACAGACACGAAAAAAAAAAAAAAAGAAAAAACACAAAAAAAAAAAAAAACAAAAAAAAAAAGAAAGTAAAAAGAG
>Ga0126337_10003515_pt1 | contig 10274 bp, 6 predicted proteins | sample DipCmetagenome_FD_92527 | JGI IMG/M metagenome (GOLD analysis project Ga0126337, IMG submission 92527) | Coral microbial communities from La Bocana,Puerto Morelos, Mexico - Diploria C A metagenome | ecosystem: Host-associated > Invertebrates > Cnidaria > Coral | place: La Bocana,Puerto Morelos... | reverse complement strand
GTTTAATTAATCTTTAGGTGTACCTGTATATTTTATTTCACAGATATTCATAACGATCGAGAATGTAATAATAACAATAACTTTTTATTTAAACTGGTTGTATAATAAGGTATTATTTCCATTTCCTAACCTGTGCATGCAAAATAGAACTCTAACTGAGGTAACAAATGCGATGTTGGACAAAATGTTTATTCACTCTCACAGTGGCAACTTAGGCTTGGTTTCCACATGATTGTATATCAGTTAATTACAAGTTTAAATTTGTTTACATTGCTGCAATTTCCTGGATGCAGGTGGTAAAGGATTGTAAACTCTGAAATCATCTGCATCGTGTGGAAACAGATCTCAATTGCATGATTTAGAATTCATGTAATTTTAATAATAAAGTTAGCATTTCAGTCTTTGTTTAGATTGCATTTCTTTGTACATTTTATCTTCGTGACAGGTTTTTAAGTATTTTAAATAAACTATTTAATGTTCTAATGTCACTTGAATTTGTGTTTCTCTATGGGTTTAATTACCACTAATATAATCCCATCAATTCAGCCGTCAACCTGACATAATAGTAGTAATGTCAAGACTGCATTGAAGCCTAGTGATCCATCGTGACTTTCTAGTTTTCATAACATGAATCAGCTACAATCAGCTACAAGCAGTTCTACTTTACCTGCTTAGCATTTAGCTTTCCAGTACCTTTTATACACCAAGGTAGAAAGAGGCACTGTGTGAGGAAGACAAGACAACTGGGGCTTGAACCCATATCACTTTCCCTCGAGGAGACCTCTGAAACAACCAGTAGTACATGCATGGTACTAATATATGACCACAGCTAACCTTAAATGGCTTCTATTTGTGTAAACATTTTAGAACAGCTACAAATTTACCATGAATGTTGATGCTGAAAAGATTGTTAATTGTAAACCAAATGTCCAATGCCAAGCCACATTTTGAGACCAAAATGGTCAAAGTCTATACCCTTTTTCAGAGTCACCAAAAGTACTCAAAAACCATTCCCTTTGGGGCCACACACAATGTATCAATGTAATCGATATAAGGACCAGGAATCCAGTATACAAGGTGACTAGCCTGTGGTCACCACAGCTCGCTGGTGGTATCACATGTACAGTATATTTAATGACTGACCAAGCTCTTCTTAGGAAAAAATAGAGTACCTGAATTAGAAGGTGGTCATAGGGTGGTCTTGTCTGGATGTGCCTGCCAGAATTTTATTCTTTTGTCATCTTGGAAAAGATGGCTAAAAAGTATTAACTATTTGATCTCCCTTCAGTGATTCACATGCAGCAATTGTTATGATAGAATTCCAGGGAATTCCCTTCTGAAAAAGTAGGGGATGCACATCATTATGCACATTTTAGCTTGGGTGTTCAGAATGAAACTATTTTTAGCCATCAAGGTAGCAGATGCCGAGTTTAGTGTCTGTTAAGGGTTTAATTCTTGTTTTCCAGCAAGAATTTCTGACCTTTTCAAATGGAAGTTTCCCAGGGGATAGTGTCCTCCTAACAAGGGTTGCTTCTACTTCTATTGCGGATCTGCACCAGTTTTGTACTGGTATTGCTACAAAGGCCATTCTTCAATACGCTTTAGTCATCCCTTTATCACAAAAGTTTTATCAGTCCATAAGAGTAGACCAGCTGGCAAAAGCTATGTTTTTAATAATTTTTATCAGAGAATGCTATGTTCAATTTGTCGTGTTATTTTTAGTGAAAATGGCATTTTATTTGAAGAAAAATCAGGACAATCCGGACAGTCAGTAAAGCAAATAGCTATAATATATCTCATTAATTTTCTTTTCAGACCCAGCACTGTTCAGAGCTTTAGAAGATGAAGAGTAAGATGGTGCTGATTTTGTCATCTTCAGAACATATTAGTCCTTTCGGCAGACATTCTGTGGCTTGTCACGCATGACTAGGTGATAAGTGCTAACACATTTGGGGCCAAACAGCATGTACATAGGAGTCTAGTCAAGTCTTGCTAGTTATACAAAGTATAAAGCATATGTGGTTGCTGGCCTATTTATCATGATTCATTAATGTTTTTATTTGGATTGGGTTTATTCGCAAAGAACTACATATCCAAAAATACAGACTTTAACAAGTGTATGAAATATTTCCAGGCAGAAATTGACTTGATACTTTAATACAGTAGAACCTACCATAAGTGACCACCCAAAATGTCAATCAAGTCTAGGCAGTCACTTACAGGAGGTGGAGCCCATGTTTTAAATGTTTTATTCGTGTGAAAAGTCAATTTTGAGAAAAATTCTGGTACTCGCCATTCAGAAATTTTCATCTCCTGTACTACCCAGAAATGCAATAATATTACAACACCTTATTATCCATTTGTAACTGGTGGCTTACGAGAGGTTAAAAACTTTTAGTTCTTTTAGTTCAAAAGGTGGTCGCTTACAAGAGGTTCAAAATATAGTGATGTAACAAGGAAACTATTGGTAATTTGAAACATAGTCTCTTACAAGTTGGTTTGCTGTAACTGGAGGTTTGACTGCAGTGTATCGTTTATCAAATCAAATATTTAGTAAAAGTTTATAATAGTCTACTTCCTGATACTTTCAGCCAATTCTTAAGACCAAAGTATGCTATTGATTTCCATATCCTAATTTAGACCTTAAAAGGTTTAATTTAGAATAATTATTGTTGATACATTGTTGATGTTCTTTTTTTAAAAGAGGAAACATGGAGAGTCTTTATATGGAGTGCTGGAATCTTGGGTATCAGTAAAACTTTCAGCCTGTTACTCAGCTATCAGTAACTTTTGCTGATCTCAGATCACGGCTGCCAGTTGAAATAATAATTGTGTCATTTCTCAGCTTACAGTTACAATTTTGACAAATTCTCAGCTATCGGTGAACACCCATTCTGACCCTCAAATAAACAGTGATAAGTTTTTTTAGGGGCTTTTTTTAGGTTTTTTTTCATTGCTGGTTTACGTTCACCCTTTGAAGTCGTACTACGGTCAAAATTTTACCCCTTGATCTTTTAGGTGTATCACATAGAATTCCATGAAAGATTGAAAATGCTGTTTACTGTTTGCGAATATCTGCATTAGCTCCAGCGAAATATGAAAAAATATGCAAATGAGATAATTGATGATGTCATAATATAGTCAAACCCAATATTATATGGGCTCCAAATTTTTCCAGCAAAAAATGGTCTTAGTTTAGTTAAGTCTGGGCAAGTGGCCTAAAACACTTTGCCGCTAAAGGGCTGAAGTATTTTTGCCAAGGGAAAGGGGGAAGTGTTCCCCTGGCCCACTGTTACGGATCTGCCAGTGTTTAAAAAACAAAAGACCAGCCAATCTTTCTTACCTCTTTGAGGCAGGAAATGATCGAGCTCTACAAATATGCTAAGTTCTGTTATGTAAATACAACCCTCTGTAAAATAAGTTTCAGTGAAATAGGTGTGATAACTTGTTAGATATGCCACTGATTTTGTAGACTTTATTACCATATAGGTGTTATAGCTTTTTCAATGTTTTAGCTAGGCTAGAATGTTGCATTCAATAAATTATTAGAACTACATTAATAATAATTAAAAACAAATATAATTTTCCTTTAAAATAAGTGAAAATAAAACTATTCATCTTCAAAGATGCACCTGTTTTCCTAAATTAGATATACATCTTGGTTCTGCTCACTTCCCTTGAAAAAGGGCAACATAGCATCCTGTTGATCAGTGTTGCAGCACTATGTTGACATGGTACCTTATTGCTCCTTGTAGGGTAGTCTTACCACTATGGTGACATGGTAGTCTATTGCCCCTTGTAGGGTAGTCTTAGCACTATGATGACATGGTACCCTATGGCTCCTTGTAGGGTAGTCTTTCCACTATGGTGACATGGTACCCCATTGCTCCTTGTAGGGTAGTCTTAGCACTAAGGTGATATGGTACCCTATTGCTCCTTGTAGGGTAGTCTTAGTACTAAGGTGATATGGTACCCTATTGCTTCTTGTAGGGTAGTCTTAGCACTTAAGTGACATGGTACCCTATTGCTAGGTGTAAGGTAATCCTAGCACTAGGAAGACATGGTATCCCCTTTCTTGGTGTGGGGTAGTATTAGCAGGGCACTAGGGGGACCCTCTTGCTCAGTGTAGGGTAGTCCTAGGACTTGGTCTGGTTAGTCCTAGTACCCTACCGTTGGGGGTACATGATACCCCCTCCTGCTCAGGGTAGGGTTGTTCCAGTGCAAGGATGACTTGCACTGACGTGACTCTGAAAGGCCACGGCACACAGTTGTGGTTGTATCCTCTGTTGCTGTTTCCATAACAGTATGTTTTTCTAATTGAATCTGTCAATCAATGAAAAATTCTCTGAGTCAGCCAAGATATTAAATTAAGGTGATGTGGGTGTGTGGCTTAGCATTGGATTTGAGATCTGGAGGCATCATGTGGCCATTATGTGGCTGGGTGTTCTTATAACAGATGCAAGGTAAAAAGTGAACCATGTTCAAAACCTTGTCGATTGGCTCGGTTCTCATAGGACTGCTTTCAGGCAACATTGGAGAAGACCTGCCATGCCATAAACCATTATTAAATACAACATAAAAGAATCACGATTTTTAAAACCTTCCGGAGAAAAGGAAATAAATTCGAATTGTTGACAGGTTTAAAAAAAGGGGGTAAAATTAATAATTAATAGGTTCTTACGAAAGGAAGTTTGCATCACATGGAAATCTCAATGCTCTTTACATCCCCTTTACTTAAGACCCCTATTAAAAAGCCCTGATCTGAGAACGTTCTCTCAAAAAGAAAAGTTTTTAATTTTGATTTAAGACGGTTCACAGTGGAACACTGTTTAATGGCATTTGGCAAGTCGCCCCAAAGCCTTGGTGCGATAACCGAGAAAGATCTGCCGCCGTAGGAAACCATTTTAATTTGTCTTAGGAATGGACACAAAGTGTTTGTATGGGAAATCAAACGGAAATCAGTTTTGGTCAGAATTAAAGTCAGTTTCAAGAAATCGGGATTCTACAGTACTAATCCTTTTTATCACGCCAAAGTCATTCAAAGACTAAACTCTTGCCAACTTACAATGGTACTGGTGGGAGAGACATAATGTTGTGTAAAGGTACAACGTTTCACTGGAATTATTCACAAAAATATAGCACACTATCTCGTTCCATCGCGTTATATTTCTTTTGTTGCAAAGTTACAGTAGTACAACGGACAATAAGATTAACAAAGTTAAAATTTTTGAGACTTACAAAGTCGGACACATACGTCTGAATAGTATTTGTTTACGTTCTGTGATTTTGTCCTACAGCTCATTGCATTAATTCCGTGGAGTAGGCATGTTGACGAACCTAGAGAGCGCATTTTTCAGATTTTTGGGACATAAACAGTTCTGTCTTATCATTAACGATATTTCTCTCGCAATAAGAAGCAGTTTCTCTTGAGGCAACCGTAGTCAACACAGCCCTTTTTTCTTGTTTGTGTCCAATAAATTCCATGAACACTGCTACAAGTTACCGCACAACATCCCCGCGGGTTGTGGACCTCAGAGGCAACAATACAATTCTACAAATCTTCCACGTGCATTCGTTAACCAAACCCAGTGCCGGGACAGGAACACGAGGCGTTGTACCTGCTTGTACTTGCAGACCGAACCTGTGACACTCGACTGTTATCTATCTTGTTTAACTGCCTGTTGTTTCGTTGAATACTTGAATTTCGCCGCATTCAACCGTCTTTCCCACTGTTTCCTATGCAGTGTGTAAAGCTTCATGGCCACTTGCGCGTCTTGGACCTAAGAACGAGGGAAATGAATCAAACAGGAATATCTTCCAATCCCGGTGTCCTAGCGGATTTGGACCGCCCTCGGGAATTTGGACCCCCCTTTATAAGAAAAGTGTGGAGGCTAATCAACTGATCGTACTGTGGGAGTCAAGTAAATCCGAGGTCACAGTTTTCACTATACGGACCTCCCAGCCGGCAAAAAACATATACCGGTATGTACTTTTTCACTAAAAGGTACTGACAGTCTATAGAAAATCGTCCAAATCCGCGGAGGTCCAAATCCGCGGAGGTCCAAATCCGCTGTGACACCGGCACTAGCACTAGGTCCCAAATTTCTCTCTACACATTCTTTTCTTTTGATATTAGTTCCGAGAATTCGCTGATCCGTCAATACAACATAATCCATAGCTGATGCCATCCATTGTACATATAAATTTCTCTTTACCAGTACACACGGGGCTCCAAACTTGAGCGCACAACATCCAAAATGTCGTAAAACGTCGCAACAGGACGGCCAAACGAACGCAACATGTTGCGCCCAACAATGTTGCGATATGTTGCGTTGACATGTCGCGATCGTTTGGCCGGGGTTTCAAGTCTGTTCGCCAAGACTGAAAGTCTAAAGAAGGATGTGTTAATCCTTTCTTTCAACTGAACGAGCGAGCTAATCCCAGTTCCTGTCTGCAAAGCTGTAGCCTGGTCCGAAAAGACAACATTGTGGACATAATCAATCAAAATTACACAAAACCACAGAGCTAACAATCCGTGCGAACCTACTTACAGTCCGGGCGAACTGGCTTTCGGGCGAAGCAAACGTAATTCCTTTAGATAAATCAATACCCATGAATTAACTTCTTTTGTACACCGTTCAGTTAGCAGAGCACGAAATTTTACACGACATTACTTGACATGAATCCACCTTGCTTTTAAAACGTTAATAGACAGTAGTGTGAATATAACAAGGAGTTTAAACTTGGAGTATCTATTTATATGTGGAAAAAACTGCCATGAAAAAAAAAATTACATTAGCGTACTGCAACACCAGATGGTCAATGACATTCAATTTATGGCCAGACTCTCATCGGTTATAAACAGTGGCTAAAGGTGAAATTATCTCATATATGGAGGTAAATAAATAGTAGATACAGTCGAACCTCCCGCAAGCGTCACGTGGAGGTGGTCGCTTACGAGAGCTTAGACCATAATGGGTCAAAATTTTTCCTCACTAGAATATGATAACTGCCGAGACTTAACCCATGCGCCAATGCTGATGCAATGTTTTATTCATGTAAAAGTCAATTTCGAGAAAAAAAATCCGATTCTTCCCTTTGAGAAATTTCCGTTTCTTGTACTAGCCAGAAATACGATAATGTCACCACACCTTATTATCCAGTCTTCGCTCCATAATTTGTCAACTGGTCGCTTACGGGAGGTTAAAAACAAAGGAAAATTTCAAACTTTTAGTTATAATAGTGGTCGCGGTCGCTTACGAGAGGTGGTCCCTTACAAGAGGTTCCAAATATAGTGATCTGACTTGCAAACTTTTGGTATTTTGGACAACTGGTCGCTGAGGAGAGGTGGTCGCTTACAAGAGGTGGTTCGACTGTACACTGTATATAGAATCATACTTACAGAACAATGTTCTCCTTCTTGGATGGTTATGTTGAGAATTTGCTTGGCAAGTTTTCGTAACGCAGGCCTCTTACTCTACACGCGAACAAGGAACAATAATATATTAAATCAATATTTAGAGGTGAAGTCTAAACATATGTAATTAACTTACCGTTACCTATTTGAACTCTTGGCTCAAACCTGGACCAATCTGTACAGGGCATAGCACTTCCCAAATTATCCCGTAATTAATAAAACGACAGTTACAAGAATGGCTGGTCTTCAGTGTCATACCATCAAAAATAAAAATCGTAACTGTTTAATCAATTAATTCATGAAGCTGGGATATGAAAGATGATTGATTTATCAACAACCTCACCAAGATTTAGATCTGTGCGGTCTGCACTACACGAGAGGAATTTGTTAGTTATGGTTAGGCCTACCGTAACCACTAATCTGCCACGAAAATGGAGCTTTTCGAAAACGCTCTTCAAACCGGAGGAATTTGAAAGTAGCCTACCACAGATAATGATCTTCGCTGAACTCAAAATTTACATTAAAAACTTTCCTCACCTTCACTATTTCTTGGAATGGTTTGTATTTAGCTGTATCACGAGTATCTTTACGAGGATGATCAAGGAGCAACACCTATAAAGAACAAAGAGTTGCTCTCACTGACTATTATTAGTTATTTAATATTTTATTTATTAAACATTGTAAACACTACATGTAGTTCTATTATAGATTTTTGAGTAGACATCCACAACCCATGCTATCTTTATGTGTCTTTCTATGTTGTCTACTGTAATATGTATTTTGTAGCAAATATCCATTTAGTCTGTAGAATTTAAATTTTCCTTTCAATTTTTTTGAAAATTATTTTGTTAATAAAACAACTCACCGCAAGGTCATTCTTTAAAGCATGCCCGACAAGGATTTTCCCTCGGAGAAGTTTTGAAACTTCAAATTGAACAGTTTTGAAATCTGGGGCTGACACAGAAGAGAGTAAAAATTATTTCAATTAATAATACTTAGTCTATACTATCAAACTGATTTGTTATACTTTTTCTTTTGTACATTAATCCCTTCTCTAATGAAATACATGTATTCTGTTTATTTTGTGGTAACATGAAATGATAGTGAATGTGAATTTTCCCATTCATAACCACATTCCTATGTGTTACATTGTGGTTCAGCTACGGTGCATTTACTGTTCAATATTGGACCACTTCTAAAATATAGAATATCATGGAAAATATATCTGAGAAAGGTAAAAAGCTACTTCATAATTTATAACTAATAACACTAATTAAAACCAGCAGTTGTGGTCTTTGGGTCTACAGATACCATTTTTGAAAAATATAGAATACCTACCAGGGCCTAAAGGTCTCGCAAGACAAGACTCTCTTTTCGCAAGAGAGTCAATTTTCAAAACTGCAAGTACAATTGCCTGAACTTCTCTTAAGACAAAGATCTTGTCTGGCGACAGGTCTCATGAGTTGAGATTCTTTTCTCAAGACAAACAAGATGATAGGATGTAACTTAATTTCAAGTGGTACTACAATACTACTCAAAAGTAAGTTATTACCCTCTTTCAAGACAAGTCTACCATATCACCAGACAAGTGCACTGCTTGAACTTCTCTCAAAATTAGAGTCTCGAGAGAAACAAGACAAGGGGAGGTAACTGACCTACCTTTATAAGCAGTACTGTGGCATCTTGTTCAAGGTACTATTCATTCTGGGACTTACCATTTTTCAAATTTTCAGGTTTTATTCCACTGACTGGAGTGCGGTAATCAACCACCTTCTCCTGTGGTGCCACAAAAGAGTCATACACAACATGACCATGAGAGTTCACAATGGATACTCTCGCCAGCATGTGCTGCTTCCCATCAAACCCAACCCCAACCATCTCACAGTCCAGGGCAATCTTCTTTGTTAGCCTAGGAGAAAAAGGAACTTTTTTACCCATTTGAAGAAACTTAATATGGTTATGCAAACAGGAAAAAAGCCTTGTGGTACTGAAAATTGATAAACTAGCTTGAGGTCCCTGTTCCTCTTAAATGAAGTCCAGTTCTAACATAATATAAAGTTATGAATGAAACAACTGCCTTAAATTGCAACATTAAATTTTTTCAACTTTTCAGAGGTTAATTGTGAGAAGTAACAGATACTACAGGCAGTGTACTGGTTGTTCTAAGGAATCCGCCAATAGTTTAAGTAACAAGTGATATGTCTCACAGCATGGTTTCAAATCAAGAAAACTTCATACAAACCCCTCAAGATTGCCAGTAACCAATAAATCACTAGGCTCTACTCCATTGGACATTTTGATTCTTTTTCCTGTAACATCTTCAAGATCTTCAGGATCAACATCATCAAACCACACTTCACCTGTCAGTGAGCTAAAGGGACACAAATACACCACAATAATTATGGGGAGGATGACAACAAGTCCCTTACCATTTCATTCTTGCCTTTGCTCCGAAAAATCCATTTTTTACCGTCAAATGGTTTTTTACATGCAATATTGCTAGACAACACTGTGTGGGAAATTTAAATACCATATTAATAAAAAATTATAATTAACCATCAATGTATGATTTCCAACTACGGGCAGTGATTCACATGACCATGTAGACCAAAGTCCATTGAATAACCAACATCTTTGAATTACTTCTGCTGAAACTACTTGCCATAATTATAGTGCTAATAGGCTTATTTCAATAAAATAAAATTCTAAGTTTGAGGCTTAGATGAATAAAACCCCTCAACCTAAATGCATTTTTTTTCTGTTTCATTCTCCTAAGCCTTGGAGTCAAGTATAATACATCAAAATAATTGGTCTATCAATAATAGGCATTATAGCATGGAAGAAATTAAAATTATGT
>Ga0126337_10003514_pt1 | contig 10275 bp, 6 predicted proteins | sample DipCmetagenome_FD_92527 | JGI IMG/M metagenome (GOLD analysis project Ga0126337, IMG submission 92527) | Coral microbial communities from La Bocana,Puerto Morelos, Mexico - Diploria C A metagenome | ecosystem: Host-associated > Invertebrates > Cnidaria > Coral | place: La Bocana,Puerto Morelos... | reverse complement strand
TGATCTGCCCTAACAAAAATACCGCCCATCTCTTAAAAATTATGTATTGGTTAAAACTAATATCTAAGGCTGGGTCCGGAGTTCAGAGCTTATTTTCTAGCAGGCCAAATAATTGATTTCCTTTGTTTAGACGTCGACGAGTGTGCCATCAAAACAGACAACTGTAGCCTCCATGCAATCTGTAATAACACTGAGGGATCGTTCAATTGTAGCTGCAAGGATGGATTTAGTGGAGATGGCATCAATTGTACTGGTAACTATATACGTCTTATCGCCTAATTCTGAGTGCGTTTTGTTGTTATAATATGGTCACTTTGATGAAAGATAGCATGCAATAAAGTTAAGGTATTACCTACTTAGCTACAGTTTATTTTCTTTGTTTAGATATCGACGAGTGTGCCATGAAAATACACAATTGCAGTGTCCAAGAGATCTGCAATAACACCGAAGGCTCCTTCAACTGCAGTAGCAAGGATAGGCCTCAAGGAAATGGGAACAGCTTCACTGGTATTAAACCTTAATATTTTAAATGATCTATTATGTCACGTTCAGACCATGAACTCTTTTCGTCTTAAATGCTAACTATTATGTACAAATTGGAACGCAGTCTCATGCGCGGAAAGAGAGACCTGAACGATACCCCCATCAGTCACTCCCCGTAACTATCATCTTCCGCTAACTCCCCTGATTCTTTTATTTCCGTTAGTTCAGGAAAACGTCTAAGTTCAGACTTAAAAGTGTCGTTTAAAATTGCACTTGGGGCATAGATCGGGCACAGATCTTATCGCGTAGAACATTTCTATAGGTGTATTACATTAAGTCAAATTTCGACCGTTTTTGTTTTTATCGAAAAGGGATAACGTAGAGTTGGTATAGACTAGTATAATTCTCTATAATTTCAGGTGTCTATCAATTCCCTTCATGAATGAGGAAAAGCCGCTGCTCAACCTTGCAACGGCAATTAACTTATTTACTCAATGTAAATAATAACGCCTAAAAATGTAAGGAAAAGCAGCATTAAGCAGCTTTATATTCCATCAAACACAAATATTTGTACATGGATTTCACGACATGCAGCTATAAACGTCACGTAATACATTTGTTGCTTATATTTCCCAGCGGTGTTTACAAATCTCGGTGCGAGCGGACGAATTGGCCCGACAATACTTGGAAGTAACTACACAGGTCAGGATCACGACGGTCAAGTTACGCTGTCCAGCGGTGTTCAGCTGTGGACAGTGCCGTACACTGGTGATTATCGAATAGAAGCAGTGGGAGCAACAGGAGGATACGATACAGGGAGTAACAGTGATCAGTACCGAGGAAGAGGTGCACGAATGATTGGTACGTTCCGTTTGACCCAAGGTGAAATAATTCACATTCTTGTGGGTCAAGAAGGAGGAATTAACAATGAAAAACATGGTTCCGGGGGCGGTGGCGCAACATTTGTAGTGAGAGGAAGCAACACACCATTGATAATAGCTGGAGGTGGAGGAGGCGTAACTTGGGCATCTACAAGACATGCAGGATGTGACGCCAACACGAGCACAACAGGGAACCCTGGGCACCTGTCATGGTCAGGAGGCAGCAATGGACATGGAGCAAATACATCTGATGAAGGGTATAGTGGTAAGAATAAAAATCTTTTCAATTTTACTTGGTAACCTGACGTAAAGACTGCTAATGGTGGTTTTTCAGAAACGTGTATACTATAAGATCAATTTCAATTTAGCACCATTAGTTTTGACTTGAATCGTGTCGGTAAGCTCGTCATTAGTCATGTTCTGGGATGAAAAAGTTGAAAATATCAACAGCTTTGGAAATATTTTAATTAGGCACTAGACCACATGTTAGGAGAACACGAGAAAAGCTAGCTTTTTGACCCGGGAGACTCCCTTATGAAAAGTATGGGGTGCTAGTCCGAAATTTTGAAAATTACCCATTCACCATCAACGGGTATATTACGAACGCGCAACGTGACCAGCTCCTAGTTGGCTTGATAGCTCAGTTGGTAGAGCACTGCACCAGTATCGCAGACTTCATGGGTTCCAATCTCGATCAGGCCTGATTATTTTCAGGCTTTAATTTCACCACAGCTTGAGCTGTGTATATGACTGCGATGATCAATGGTGTCTTCGTCTATCCAGTAATACAATATTGGTAGAACAGGTTGCTGTCATGCTCAAAGAATAACGGTTACCACGGCAAAAGTACAATCTGTTAAAAGCACCCTTAATTTTCGCTTCGATTAGATACATGTGGCTCCAAGCAGGTTCGGTGATGCTTGTGTGTGTTGCCAAATGTTATTCATTATGATAAGAGTTAAAAAAAAGAAAAAGAACAATATTGAAAGGGGCTCTAAAACCCCCCTTGCCCTTCCCCCTTCAGGATTGATTATAAATTTTATAAAAAGTCGCATTAGTCTCGTTAATCACGTACAACTTGAGAAACAAGATGAGATCTAAGTCTAGTCTCATCTTTACAGGGAAGTTAGTTAGGACAATACTTACCATGAGTAAAGATTACTGACCAACTATGAGATTGTACGTTGGCCAAGTCTGTTTTTTGTGGGTTTTTATAGATAGTTTTCCATAGTTATGTTAAGTCAGAATCGTTACATCAAAGTTCCTTCCTTGTTCTGTATTCCATGTAGCTTCAGCTGTGAACCAATTTTATGTTTATAAACCGCTACAAAGGCGATAAGTTAATAGCAGGGAAACGTCCTTTCAGGGTACAATATTGCTTTAAACCCAGCGATGAGTCTATTGTCTTTTTTTTCTAGGGGGTGGTGGTGGTGGGTTTTTCTCCAGTGGAAGAAGTGGAGCAAATTTTGGTGGTACTAAGGGACATGGCGGAGAAGGAGGTAAAGGATTTCTTCAGGGAGGAGTGGGTGGAAGAGCCGAATATTATAATGTTGTTGGGGGGTTTGGTGGGGGTGGGGGTTCGCAAGGATATGTAGCAGGAGGTGGAGGCGGAGGGTACTCTGGTGGAAGCAGTGGAGTAGGTTTAGCTTACTCCTGTGGGGGAGGGGGAGGATCTTACAACGTCGGCGCAAATCAACAAAATGAGTGTTGTTTTAACACAGCTGGCCATGGTAATGTGACCATTACAAAACTGTGAAAAACTTAAACTACTTTTCAGCACGTCTTTTTGGTAATTAGGTCAGATCTAAAGCGAAATAGGTAAGGTATTAGTAAGGTATTCCTAAAAGCTTATTGCCAGAGACTTGTATGTTGCCAGTGGAATTCGTTTGACTTAGTGTCGACCTTTACCCCGGTTTCATGTATTTTAAGTTTCATAAACATCTACCAAACAGAGCAATTTGCGTCGCAGATTTTAGAGGGTCTCAATAGGGACTTCATTTTAGGTCATTTGAGTGGGGAAAAAGGAATTTATTCAACTTCTCTCAAGAACTCCAAGGGAAGGGCTTGTTGATTTTGAGTAAACTTCTTAGTTTATAGCCACTGATTTAGAATGTTATCTTTTGATCATATCTAGTTTTAGGTGGTGTAAACGGAATATTTTAAGCTCTTGCAACATCGTAGCTGATGGTAGAAACTTTTTAGTGAGTATCTGTCAATAAAAAAAAAGTTGTCTAACACCTTGTTTACTTCTGTTTATTTCTGGGTAATTCAGGAAAAAAACCTACATTCAAGTCTTTTTATGGCGTGAATATCTACGATCGGTGTTAGGACGTAGAAATACTAGAAAGTTTTCAATAAAAACGCTCAACGTAGAAAACTTAGGAAGTGCCGACTTGCCAAAATTGCTTCAAATCATCAGTACAAGTGAACAACACAAAATGTTTTGGCGTGGATACAACTTAGAACTCTCCAGTAAATTGACAATATTTTCGCTTTTGGCTCCGAGGCAGCGATGACTGACAGTAAACGATTTGCACTCGCAAATACGACAGTTCTACATGTACATGTACGCAACAGCAATAAATCTACTAAGGGCACTGTAAGTAGTTTGCGCCTAACATTTGCAAGAACGAGTAATGAAGGAAAATCAATTTTCAATAGAGAAAATGTTACAAACGCTCCCAAATTTCCGAAATTCGCGTTTGGAAATTCGTATCGTTGGCATTTCCTGCACTGCCTTAAATTTATCTGGATCGAGCCTCAACCATCTTTGGTGATCAAGTGACCCATAAATCTGACTTCGGACCTCAGGTTCAGGAGGTTCATTTTTCTGCTGTTTAGGCGCAGATAGGTTTTCAGAGCTTGGTGTAGCAGACGGACTAACTTCTCGTCATGATTTTGATTTTCTTCTTCTTCATTCTCTCCATAACCCATCAACAGTATGTCATCTCTTACAACTACGACACCAGAAAGACCAGAGTTTTGATGCAATTTACATTCAAATTCTGCGGAAGCTAGGTTGATACCAAAGGGTAGCCTTCAATACTTTTCACGACCAAGGACGGTGTCTTGAGACTGATGTTTCCAAACCGACTTGGTGACACCAGTCTTTAGATAACACAATTGCTGTCATTAGTTGTGGCTCTTTTCTGAACGCAGCTTTATCCGGAGGTGTCACAATTACAGGGATCATTCAAAGATGTTCTTTATTGGTGGGGAATTTTTGGGCTCAACGGATTGGAAGGAGGAAATAACGAGCAACAAACAAATCAAAACGTGAACAAAAAAAGGAGAAAAGGGTAAAACGCGAGAATTAGAGGATCGGAAAATCTGTTTGATTAAAGTATTTTCATTTGTTTACCTTTTCTACCTCCATAACATTTACAAAACTATGAAAGCCTCAAACAGGCGAAAATACACGTACATATAACATTATTTTTTTTACATGGGCAAGAATAAAGAGTGTCTTGACAATAAAAAATATTTATATATTTACACAACTGAAAATGTTTGTTCGTTCTTATTCAAAAAAGTTAGAATCCACAAAAAAACTGAAGTGTATCCATTCAGGCCGAATACAATTGTTGGTCTATTTTCTTCACGCGCTTCTAACGTGGAAACAACAACACAAACTATGGTAACAACAACAACAACAAACGCAACCACAACAAAGGATTCGTTCTGTATTTGCTTTTCACTACTGATTAGCGCACTGATTAGGTTCATCTTCTTTCACATTCATGGTCATGTTATTTGAGGCATCTGATAACCAGTTTTGGAAATTTTCTTTCTTTTCCTTTTCCTTTACGAGAGTTTCTTTTGGGACTGAAAACAAGAAGAACATAACATTTAAAAACTTTTGTGGCAAGTGATGGAAAAAGGAGACGAACTCAATAGAAAGTTGCCAGCAGGAACGTACATACATGCAATAAGGGAAAGGAAAGCACAAAAGGAAAAGGAAAAAGAAGTGAAAGGAAAAAGAAGTGAAAGACGGGAAGAGTGTAAAGAAAGACGGGTGGGAGTTAAGAGTTAAGGTTGGAATAAGAGAAGAAGAACGAGCAAGGAAGGGAAGAAAGACGAGCAGCTAGTGAAAGAATGGAAGAAAGGAAGAGACGAATTGTGGGAGAAAGGCCGAGCAAGTGAAGGATGGAAGAAAGAAAGGAAGGATATTGGGTTCCTCGGTTTACCTTCCGGAGGTCGTCCACCGACATCTTTCTCTTCTATAAGCCTCTTCTTCTTAAGGGCTTTGTTTTCGCTCTTTAGCTGGGTGACTTGGTTACTGCAAAAAACCCAGCAAACTCAGGTTAACGTCATACATAACTCGTCATTTAAAACAAGTAGTCTACGACAAGCGCTTTCAAGGCAAATGTCTAATGCGTTGGGCTGATATCATGGATGGAGAAAGAAACAAAATAAACATGATAACACAACCACAGCCCCCCCCTTGACTTCACAGAAAAATAACCACGGCCTCAACAAGTATATGACGAAGAAATTTATGAAACAGTGTCACTTATTTACATGACTTGGTACACCATAGTTACGGCGAAAACAGAAGATTAACATAATGCGTATAAATCGAGTATACTGTGAACGTGTAATCTATTCTCTAAATTCTTGCGTTTGCCTTTAGTAAGAAATAAATTAAAACTTTCAGCAAAGATATTTCATGTTAGTACATTAACTCGCTTTGAAAATGAAATTTTGCGCCAGCGTGAAAAAAAGTAGGTAGTCTAGTTACGATAAGATTGAGTGAACTTCTTTCTTCTATGCGTTTGAAGGTAAATGATTGCTTACATCTTACTGGCAAAAACTGAGATAATTTATTAGACAAGCAAGCCAACAGACAAATATATTTTGTGTCCACAAAATTATATGGGATTGACACGTTAATAGTTTCTAGCTATCTGTCGATCTGTCTGTATGGCTATCTATCAAGAACAGAATACCTGGACTCTGTGTTAAGCAAGCTTAACGTCGCCTTTTCCCTTTCAAGTTGTTGAACTTTCTCGTTTAATTTTTGGTTCTCGCTCTCCAGTTTTCCAACCTTGGCCTTAAGCGAGTACACAGCTACATTTGAAATCACTCCCACATCACTGTCTTCTTTCTTCTTCAAAGCAACAGGTTTACCACTGAAATGAAAGATTGATTTTTACAATGATATCTCATCTTCAAATTTGGACAATTCTCGATTTTTTTGGAAATCTTTATTTGGCCTCATCAACTATCCCCTCATAGATGTTTGATTTTAAATTCTAATTGTTAAATAGTTTTGTCTCACCGTATGATACTTATAGTGTCATCGGGCTCTGTTTCCTTCAGTCTTCTTATTTCCAGCTTCAGTGATCCAACTTTTTCCCTTCCCCACTCCGCTTCTTTTGTGAGTGCCGTCGTTTCCTTGTCGTATTTCTCTTGCAGCTTGTACAGGTCGTACTGCAGAGACTGTAGCTGCATGTTCTTTTGAGCCAACTCAATGCGGGTAGCCTCAATTTTATCTTCAGCTTCTCTCGCGTTCTCTGCTTTGTCAATGATTTCTACGATTTTAAATACACAGCAAAATTGAACGGTTTTCGATGACGGCTATTTTAAAAATAATAACTTAACGGGACGGTGACATATGGTGTTTTAAAAGTTGGCGTAAAACTTGCTATAAATCAGCGTTTTTGTCTTGCAATAGGCCGTTTCCTAGTTGCATTTTGCCTGTGCCAAAACGAGTCTTTGTGCGAAATAATTTATATGGAAATGACCTCCGTTCGTATTCAAGCAAATCAAATTCATTTTCATAAGGTTTCGCACGAGGACTCGTTTTGAAACAGAGGCCCAACGTAACTCAGAAATGGCATATTAAACAGAAACATGGTGAGAACCAAGGCAAATTTTGGTAACCCTTTGGTGAGGTTTGCTGCTTATACATACAAAACATACACAGTAAAAAACAGTTTTATAAAAGAAAAATCCATTCTTTGGTTAACTTTGAATTCTGGTTAGGCGTTTAACGGCTTTCGAACAACCCGACCCAGGGTGGATGGAGAGAGGCACTGTGACAGTACAGTGTCTTGCCAGGATTGCCGGCGAGGGCTCGAGCCCGGGACCCTCGATGGAGAGTCCAGCGCGCTAACCATGAGGCCATCGCGTCTCCACCACGCCTGTGAATGTTAGATACCTTGTTGTTCATCAATAATGGCTTTAAGTCTGTCGGACTCCGAAAAGTACTTTTCCAGTGTCTTTTTTGCCTTCATCTTCGCAGCTTCGCATTCTTTCCTCAATGATTCCAACTCGCTGTGGTCCACTGGTCTAGCGGAATCCTGAACCTACAAGTACAGAAAACGAAAATAAACGCGATGGGGAATTTTTCGATCAATATATTTCGCAAACATTTTCTACAGTTGCGAGACAAGTTGCCTTTGTGTAACACCTACTGAAATGTCTCGCAAAGTTCGGGTTGTACCAAGTCTTCAGAAAGTAGAATCAAATACTACATCTTGCCACCATTACGGCAAAGAAACCGATTGCGATTGCAGGGTCGTTATAACACTCGAGCTTTGGGGCCTTAGAAATGATGAAGATCTAAAGTTCTGGAAGTAATATTTTTAAAACGATTTGACATTCTTCATTCGTGGGTGTCAGATATCGTCGGATGATCCGCCGACTAAGTCATCACGTCAAATTCAATATAAGCACATCAATAATGATCGTGATTAGCCAGTTTCTCGCAGATCGCTAATTAAACGAACCACACCATCTAATCTCGAAAACCGTAGTAAAATAAAAACCAAAACCAAAGTAATTGCTGATTACTTTTGACACTGACTTGAAAACTGCTCTCTTCTTTGTTTACTGTTTTACTACTTCCTTCATTAAGTACTTATTTAATTGTGTATTTGCATTCCGCATCGACAAACCCATGTGTGTTCGCGACCAACAAACCGCAACGTTTTCCACAAATTTGTCCAGTAATTGCTCAAACAGAAAACAAAGTTCAACGTTATTCATATCAATCAAACCTATTCCTCACCTTCTTCATCTCGGCCAGATCCGCTCGTAGTTGAGACAATTCTGCATCTTTCTTGGCAGCGTTTTGTTTAAGTTCATCAATTTGGCGAACAAAATCTTCCTCTTCATCTGAAATTAAGAACGATAAGCCTGCTTTCAAGTAAACACAACGATAAACTACAAACGTTTTCTCATGTATTGCGAAAGGAGTTTGTGTAATACAATTGATCTAAAATGATGAGCAATGAATTCTTTGATAATATTTAATCTTTTCGTACGCTCCTGCAAAACATAAAACAGGCGTGTAACCTAAACCGAGCGCTGTTATTGAACTGTAGTTACCATACCAGTGAACATTACAAAGAAGAAACTATTATTTCAATATTGATTCGGTTACTGGGCAGTTAGAGCTTGAACATAACATGAAAGAGCCATTCCGAGTTGCTCTTACGTCATGTTTCAAAACGAGTTTTGGTTCACAACTTTTCGTATTGAAATAAATTTTGTCTTGCACGTTCATTTCTTGCAAATCAAACTCATATCCATGTGAAAGGCTCGTTTTGAAATAGAGGCAAAAAGCAACTCGAAAATGGCTTGTTGCAGTCTGATCCGTAGATGTCCGCGGTATGCCTTTGCAATAATTTTGACGCAAGATTTTTCAGAGCATACAGCAGAAGATTGGGGAGATGAGTTGTGTCAGCCTTTCGCCAGTGTCGACGACTCACTGTAACTTACACTACATACCTTGCATTTCATCTATGATGGCTTTGAGTCTGTCGGATTCGGAAAAGTACTTTTCAAGCGTGTTTTTAGCCTTTTTCTTGGCCGCCTCACATTCTTTTCGCAATGACTCTATTTCATTCGCATCCGTTGCATTCGAGGATTTCTGTGAATAACAACAACAAAAAATAGGTATGCAATGCGTACTTGTTTCCCTTTCACTCCTTATGTTTAAGCGTCATTGTTGAAATGAGTACAAGTACGTTCAAGTGCTACATGCCAATAGAATTTGAAGGAAACGTCAAGGTATGAAGGGAAAGATTAACGTAACGATATAGTGTTGTAAATTAGCCCTCTCCCAACTGTTTGCCCATGCGAGTGTCAAAGTGCAGGGCGAGTGCAAATCATCGATCACGAGGCCGTTTGGCGCCAAGACATTCTGAAAACACAAACTTCCGTTTTAAAAGACAAATAAGATTTCCTTCCAAGCGCAATTATACAAAAGCGATACCACTAGTCTCAGGTTGAGTCATGGTGTTCATGAGGCCCAAGAACAGGCGTGGGGGGGGGGGGGTATGCTTGTAATGTGAGGGACGTGATAAAGAATAATAGATAAAAACTATTTTGAAGTGAAATATAGCGAGAGATTCATTTTGTCTCTGAAAGAATGTCAGTTTGCCACGTTCTTGTTTTTCAGAAGATTGTTTATTTGATAAGAAGCTTCCGATAATAAAAATTAAACATTTCCTTTAAATTTCCAGTGTCCGAAAGTAACAAAGGAGATCAAAGGCTCCTGAGAGCAAACTCATTCACGAATAAGAAATCTTGTCAACTGTAGTGGACTTGGGACATCAACATTAACACATACCTTTCTGTGGAACAATTTAACTGCTTTTAAGTGTGATATCTAATGGAAAAGAAATCAAATACCTGTTCTTCCAATTGGGCAAGCCTGGCTACAGTGTTGTCCAGTTCGTACTCGGCCTTAGCTGATTTCATCTGGTAGTACTCGACGCTCTGTTCATAGTCCGTACAGCTCTTGGTAGCAGTCGCCAGTCTCGTCTCCAGGTCCTTGATTTTTTCGTCCTTCTCTGAAAAGCAATCTTCACTCTCTTTGACTTTTAAAGCACTGATTTTGATTTGTTCCTTAAGTTGAGTTTTCTCTTCTTCGAACTGCTCGGCGAATTGAGCCATTGCT
>Ga0126337_10003513_pt1 | contig 10276 bp, 4 predicted proteins | sample DipCmetagenome_FD_92527 | JGI IMG/M metagenome (GOLD analysis project Ga0126337, IMG submission 92527) | Coral microbial communities from La Bocana,Puerto Morelos, Mexico - Diploria C A metagenome | ecosystem: Host-associated > Invertebrates > Cnidaria > Coral | place: La Bocana,Puerto Morelos... | reverse complement strand
TTCCGCTGGCTAAACCAATAAGAGCTGAGAACACTCCTCGTTTTTAAGCGCGGGACTAATCGTATTTCAAGAGAAAATAAATCTTGTAACGTCGTGGAAACGAAATATGTTTTGTAATGTTTCGCATAAATTTTATCGGAAATTATAAAAGAACCCATTTGAGGTACCAAGAGGCTGTTTCGTGGGTGTGGCTTACCTTTTTCTATGCACCCATAACAGATGTAAACTTCACATTTTTTTAAATTTTTATACCTTTAACCGATGCAAACCCGTGACAAGCCTAAGGACTTCCGCGTGGGAGGCCATGGTTTTTGATCATCAACTTTGTTTGCAGTCTCACGTTCGTTCCATTTTACGCTCGAGGCAGATCTGTCGCTGGAGCAGAAAAATATCGTTCGAAACGTGCGCCGCGGCGGATGTTGTTTTACTGCAGGGATAGATGGTTTATTTAAACTGCACTATAGACTTTTCAGCACATGCAACTGTTTCTTAGAGACAATAAAAGTGTTGGTTTTCTAATAGTTTTACGTTATGTCATTTTAGTATTACAAGGGACTATTTATAATCCGGTATTTGCCCCTTCGATGGCCTTTTGTTAAAGTTTGTTACCACTTGGAAATAATCCGACTTAAAACACACGATGGTTATATCGAGTTTCCTCGAGTGCATAATCAAATATTGTTTGATAATACTTTAACTAAGTTGTATAGAAAATAAAAACCCTGTCAAAAGTTATGTATTATCAGCTATTTCTTTTCACTTGTTCTGTTCTTGTTCCTTTTTTTGTCACTGAATGGAACAAATTTCAATTAAGTCCAAACTAAATAAAATAAAATAGAAAAACAAACGTGCTACAGTCAGTGTATGGGAGGTTACATTCCTAGCCTGATTTCTGTCGTGGGGAATTGTTGCCTAGCATGAAGAGGCAGCAACATTTTCGTTAATTTTCGTCTTGTATGAAGGTCAAAACTTTTGTCTGGAGCGGAAATATTATTGTAAATTATGGATTTTAGAGTATTAAAGGAACAACACTTGCAAAACGTACTTACACTTTTAGATACTTCCGCTACTAACGATGTAATACTCTACTTATAATACAATCCTTATATTATTCAATTGCAATGCGCGTTACTTACGCTACTTACAGTTTTAAAGTATTAAAATACTTAAGTATTAAAATACTTACATTACTTACAAAAACATACAGCTACTTGCGTTACTTACAAAACGGATTAAGTAGCCTTAAAAGATTAAAAAAAAAAGAAAAAAACGAGGAAGTATATTTTTATATTAACATACTGTGTAAAAGGGTTATGGTATTGTAAGAGGCGTAACAGCGTATTGTTTAGTAGTGTAAGTAGCTCGTATTTAAAAGGGGGGGAGGGTTGGTGGAGGGGGGCCATTATTTTACTTTCTGAATTCTGTGATATGGGATTTTCACGATTTTAAACTAATAATTTTAAATCTATTTTATTACGCTATAACGTTTATCGCATTTGCCGCTTAAATTACGTATTTTCACAGTTATGAATATAAACAGGACTACTGGGATGGCGGTACTTCTTCAATCATAATCCGGGACACTGAAGTCCATCCTGTGTGAGCGTTACCCAGTGATACACCAGAGCACTTTCCTACCCAGAGTTCAACGCTGACTGTGCCTCGTGCAAGGTTTTCACAATAACCTTCGAAGAAATGATTACGATGAATATTAGAAAGCCCTCCAGTCCAGTGATTGTAAACGACTGAATCGATCGGCAAGGGACCGCTGCATTCATTGCCGTTAAACTTAAAATACCATCTGTTGCATTTGTTGTTTGAATAGATATTAACGTTTCCCTGGTAGGAGACTCTAAGAGCGGTATTGTCGTGCAACTTGTTGAAAGAACATTCCTGAAATAGAGAAAAGTAAACCCGAGGCTGATATTTTAAAAGGAACATAATTTTGTGTGTTGAAACTGCATAAATACAGTACAACGATATTTTATTTTATTTTATTTATTTATTTATTTTTTTATTTATTTATTTCTTATTTATGTTTTTTTACAGCCTCTCTATTTTGCAACTCAACCGAACACGAAAAATCGTGAGAACGCAACGCGGGGTTGGGGAAGAAAGCCAAATAAATAATATTTCGGTTCCCAACCCCTACCCTGTCATATCTCTTCATTTTGCGCTATCGTCCAATACATATCTCGCGATTCTATCCACGCGTTCAACCATCGACTAAAAATACGATAACTTGCGTAGTAGGCGTTTCCATAAAGGCACGCGAAGGAAACAAAACTGCTAAAAGAGTGCGCAAAATAAGGAGCAGTTGGAAGGGCTCAGGCGTTTCTTTTCTTTTCTTTCCTGTTTTTTTTTTTTCGTTTTCTTTTTTGACTTTTTTTCTGCACCTCCTCTCCCTTTTTCAAACCTTCATTATAATAATTTATTATTTTACTCGATATTGATGCATTGCATGCATCTTGTTATTAAAACACATGCTTGCCAGGAGCCCGCGTTCATTTCGTAACTAGAACGACAAATGCTTTCTAGTTGTTGTTGCTTTTTCTTTTTTATTTAAACAATTGAAATAAGAAAAACTCCACGCCCTTTACATAGCTAAAATCTATCTCATTATTTTTTCACTATGTTTCACATTTGCCGAACCATTCAACAACATTTTTCTCTTCGTCAAGTCAAGTTGTGCATTGGTCAGCGGAAATACAAACAAAAGTCTACGACCCAAGGAAGGAAGGAGTGAGCGACTGAGCGACCAATAAGCGAGTGAATTGAAGTCCTATTTCGCGTTCTGCAAAATAGTCGTGAAAAGCATCAGCCGTTTTTGTTTGATGCTATATAATTTCTTAAATAGGTTATATGCGCCATATCAAGCTTCAATGCTCGCAGGCTAGCTCCAAATATACCAGAACACCATCAACTCACAAGACTAAAACGACATTCGAACAGCGAAAGAAAACCGCGAAAAATAAGCCCCGCGAAAAGCTGGTGGTGCGAACGGAAGACCTGTGGCGTCATGCAGAAATCTTTATCTTTATCTCCGAAAATAGATCTTTTTGGAATCGCATCTCAGAGGTCGTGATGCTCAAGCGATCCTGTCAACTGGCTTGAAACAAAGTTTACTTTATCAAGTGTTAATGAAGCTTTCCGCCTCGACCCCAAATACGAGTGGGTTAATGATTTTTCCTCTCAACATCATAAAACAAATTAATGTATATCACGACGTCTACGACGTCTACTGACCTCTTTTTCTGAAATCTCCTTCGGTGAATCTGTCCTGGTTTAATTTCCAGAGCTTCCTAAATGTGGTAAACCGGACATTCGCCTGAAACGTTCCGTTATCAGTTAAGTTGTCATCGCAGTTGCATGATGATGTTGCTGTTCAAGCGATCCACTGCTATCAGATATAATATAACTTTTCTAGCACATTTGGCACACACTCGGTTTTGATCCAGACACCTATGACCAAACCGGCGAGGCGACATTTTTACAGTCTTGTTCGTTTGAATATCTCAAAAACATCCTGTTAATGCTCGGTTGCAATAGTGCGTTCGAAGTCTCCATAATAACTTTTAAAGTTACACCTGTCTAGACGCATACAATACTCGTTGCAAGATTCACCCTTCGCCTTCTTTCACAACTGCTTTGTCATCTTTTGCTTACGCAGGCTAATTACGTGACAAGAAATTTTGTCCCGCTACCTTGTACGTAAGTAGAACCCTTGGGGCTGCGGGATAACAAGAAGACCTCACTATGAGGAATCTATTGGATACCGTTAAGCTTAGAAATTCTTATCGCAAATTTTACGCACCCGGGAAATGTCAAACTCTTTTTCTTTGTCGGTAGTCTCTCGTTTCGCGTTTCTCTCCCCTAGGATTCCGAGCAGCCATTTTTTTTTTTCTCGCGGTTTTCTTTCGCGTCACGCACGACGAAGTAAGCAAGAGAAGACTACGTGTAGGGTACAATCCTATCAATCAATCAATCAATCAATCAATCAATCAATCAATCAATCAATCAATCAATCAATCAATCAATCAATCAATCAATCAATCTACCAATCAACAACTCTAAGTTCTGCTAAGACTTAAGTTCTAAAAGTTCAGTTTTAGCATTTGCAGAGTTGTTGCTTTACGTCGTCCCGGAAAGCAGTGTTTCAGTCTGTTCTGTGTATTCCTGTTAGAAAACCTGACTTGTTTTAAAACGGGGTACACGCGAATATAGGAAAATTTTGTGAAGTTTAAGAAAGCGTTAAAAGAAAAAATGTTTTGGAACACCACTCTACATGTACAGCTGATGGGATCATAGGAAACTTTACTTAGCCGTGAACTTTAATATATCTAATACGATAACTTACCTGTATTTTACCTTGCTTAGTACCGTAGTTTCTTTTCCAAGCGCATTGTTTCCAATTAGCTCTCTGTCTTGGGTCCATGTTTGCTGCGTCTCCTTTCTCTCCCTTTGTTCCGATGCCATTTTCTCCCTTAACAATAACAATAACAACAATAATAACATTAACAGTAACAATGACAAAGACAACATGTGACAGTAACAACAACAACAATAATATTAGAGCGGTTTTCAACAAAAGTAATTGTAAAATTACTTTCGATTCTTAATTTAAAACCGCTCTATTACTATTATTACTATTATTATTATTAATTTTTTTTATCTCGGTATTTCTTTCTTTTTTTGAATGCATATAAATTTAGTAGTTGTGAACACTTAGAACATTTGAAAAAGACCTCTTTTGAGAGTTTTCAAAAATTAAATATTACTTAGAATATAATTAAGAAAATTTCTAAATTTGTGTATATAGACTGTTTTATACCTCATTTAGTCTTGTTAAGCTCGATCTTGCCACTTGAAAGTGTTGTAAATAAGTTCACTGTTTTTTTAGGTATTGGTTAAAAAAAATTGTTATTATTATTATTAAGAACACTGACATTGACGTTATTTTTATTATTACTATTATTATTATTATTATTAGGGCGGATTTCAGTTGAGTATTGAAGGTAATTTTACAACTACTTTGGTTTTGGTTTTGGTTTAACTACACTCAATTGAAAACCGCTCTAATAACAATAATATAATATTCTTTATTATATTTAAATATTGATAATAATAATAATAATAATAATATTAATTAATGTTTAAAAAAATATCTATACAATGATTATTCTCAAAAAAATACAAAGAATTACGAGTACGATTACTACCAAAATAGGCGCGCGGAGAACCAAGCACGATCGAGATTACTATTATAATAATAACAGTAATAATAATAATAATAATAATAATAATAATAGTAATAATAATAATAATAAAAACGGTAAACTATCAAATATACGCTGTTTCAAGATAAAACTCATTTTCCCTTGCTGTCTCTTTTATAAAAGCATAATGTATTTCAATAATCTCTAATTTCATCAAGATCTCTTCCAATTTATTTCATAAAATACCCGCAATGTAGAAATTGTTCCGCCCTTCACTTCATTTGTAAGATAATGCGAAAATCTACAAAAACCTATTTACAAATGTATAATTATAAAGAAAAGATGAAAAGACCAGAACAAAAATTTTTGTACAATTGTCAAAAAATATCTACTCCTTCCAAAAAACAACATTTCTTTAGTCAATTTTAAGTTAACCCTATCAATGACCTTGTATCCTTTGAGCCCCCTCGGGCCAATGTTTCCAGGAACGCCCGAACTTACTTTTTCTCCTACATCCCCTTTAGATCCTACATGGCCCCGCGGGCCAATTTTCCCTGGAATTCCTATAGCGCCTTGTGAACCCCGCTTTCCGATGCTGCCCTTCTCTCCTTTGAAACCATCTCTACCCGGGGAACCCGGAGTTCCCGGTATTCCTGGGACGCCTGGCATTCCTGGCATTCCAGAATGAGGATCCCGCTGTTGAAACAAAAGTTCGCGTAAATCTTCAAAATCTTCACCCTTGCTTAAGTAAGTACTCTATTGCGGCTAGCGATCAGCCACTTTGAGCTTAACGTTCGTAGTTCTTTTATCCCTTCATCAGATCAATTATTTTCATTTCTGGAAATTTAAGGTGGATTCAAGCGTTCCTCACTACTTACTGCTTATAAAATATTTCAATTATTCCTGAATTGATAGTAGATTAGCTTTTCCTCAAAAGTTTGATTGTACATATGCTGCAAAGTATTATGTACGGATCACGTGGAGTTAAGTACAGAATTGTAGAGGGAAGTCCATATATCAGTGTATTTTATCTGGCATAAGTTCCAATTGAGCAAAGCAAGTTCTAAGAACTAAACCTCAGTTTGTAACAAAATAGCTTTGACCTTACGTACCTTACATGCAGAAGTCGAATCGTTCGACTGCAGTTCCTTTGAGTGCGTTCCTGTGAAGAACAAAAGGAAAACGGCGACAAGGGAGAAGGAGATGTCTTGCATTTCTGTCAGCTCAGTGCTCCTACGTTACCAACTATCTTGCCTTTTAAAGTTATCGAAAGCAATTAGAAAAGTAGAGAGAATTCCCTCTATATAGATATATGTTTCCCTTCAGCTCGTGCACATTTTTAATCTCGTGGTATCAGAGCTCAGCTGAGACACTTTTTCTCATAACACGTGTTCAGTTTCAATAACGATTGGTTCTTTTGTGCTAAATTGGGCAAATTACATGTGGTACTTTCCGCTACAGAATCATGCATGAACATCGTGATGTTAGCTAGTAATTCAAAGATACGGTTTTTTAGTCTGCTGTAAAACACGTGGCGGTTAATTTCCGTCTCTGGAGCGAATTTTACAGATCACATGCATATACCCGCAAGCTCTGGCATCTAAAACGTGACTTTTATGTCTCAGCGTCAAAGACTTCAATCACTTGGCCTCACTTACACCATTTGCCGGTTTTCATGAGAAGTAGCCATATTCCAAATTTAAAATTGCCTTTCCTTCTGAGGTTTTAGTTTTATCAGATTGTAGACCCTATAGCAACTACTTGGCGTTTTACAATGTTTTAGCTCGAAAGGGTTCTTCTTTTTGCAATAGGGCACGTTTGAATTTCCAAGCTTTTGCTTTGCGTGACTAAAATGGCTGCCCGAGAAGGCTGTCGCGTACGTTAAAAAATGAGTAATCACTTTGGTTTTGCCAACTGAAAAATTCTTGCACTAGACGAAATTTTTATTTTTAGTGATATAAGAGCCCAGCTGAAACACGTTTCCTCTTGACACGTGTTCATTTTTCATAACGATTGGTTCCTTTGGACCGTAAAATTTGGCATATCACATGCGGTACTTTCAGTTGCAGAATCATGTGCGATCACCTTGATATTACCTACAAGCTCAAATACTTAGTATATTGTGACACACATGACGACAGGTTCCTTTAGATTGAACTTTACAGATCACATGCACATACCTCGTGTCTTCAACGTGACTCTGACGACTTAGTGTCTAAAGCTCTGATCTTGCGCTTATACTAACTTCTAGGCACCAATCACTCTTGGCGATGTCTAGACAATAATTTGAGCTCTTACACTCGTTTATGACACAGTTTCGAAAAAAAATGTAAATTAGACTCGGTGAAATGCATATGAGCATTTAGTGAATAGAATTGTTATTACTTTCTTTAACCGTCCAATTTCTCACTGAATCACTGGCGACAACATTGTTTTGACGATATTCATCCTACTGGACATTGCCCCAGGAACATTCCGAACATTCGTATTCGGTTCGTCTTTGAAACTTCCAGTTCTTCCAGGAAAGAGGTTCTTCGCCTTTGACTCGACGAAAACGTTTCCAAGGGCTTTGAATGCAGTACATTCAACACAGATGTAATATAACAGCTTACATATTGCTCACTTGACTGCGCCGGGTTGTGTTCTTGACCTCAAAAGTTTACTTGTTTACAATTTGTTTATTCTATCATTGTATCAAGTATTTTAAATTTCAGTGACTTATGATGGTTAGTTTTGACTATTTGTCAGAAATGACTACTTGTACAAGATTTCAATTATTCGTTAATGGCAACGGCCCTGTACATTCCTTGGCACAAAGACGCGCCACAACAGATGCAGCAATTTCTGTATAATAATCAGCGTGGTATAAGAGCTCAACTGAAGCACATTTCGTCTTACACGTGCTCAGTTCTTATATCGATTGGTTCGTTTGCGCTATATTTTAGCAAATCACACGCGATACTTTCAGTTGTATAATCATGCGTGATCAGCGTGATATTTGCCAATAGCTAAATCGCCGTTGAATTCAAACTAAAAGACGCCCTACACATGATAGAATCAAAGGAGTCTCCTTCCTCGTAGATCGCATTTTTTATGACAAGATGTTTTTTAAAATATTTCCTAATACGAGGTTTTCACTTTATTTTATCGTTGCTGGTACTCGTTCCCAATCGTCATGTGCATTGTTTCTAATATTCTATCCGTCCTGGGTTTATGTTTTCTATATCTTCTTTCTCTCCCTTCTTTCCGATGACATTTTCTCCCTCGGATCCTTTTAATATCCTGGGACTATTGTTTCCAGGGATTCCCTTATTTTCTTTTGTTCCTATTAAACTTCTTTATCCTTTGAATCCTTTAAAGCCCCTGGGGCCTTTGTTCCCAAGGATACCCATACTTCCTTTGTTCCCATCGTACCATTCTCTTATTTTTCTCCCATGTTCCCTTTGGATTCTACATCACCCCGTGGGCAGTTTTCCCATGGCGAATCCTATGGTACTTCGCAAACTCCGCATTCCCAGCATTCCTTGGGGCACCATTAGTTCAGGGCATTCCTGGTAATTCAAAAGAAGGATACTGTGGGAGTCCAAAATAAAAAAAAAAACATGTTGCAATAAGCCGTAAAATATTCATGATCGTTATATCTGTTAATTGGTTTTACCCTTATGCTCCATCGATATAGCTCTGTACTAACTTATGAATAATTGTTCCTTTTTTTTCGAATTGTTTAATCTTGATCCTTTATTTCTGCTTTGCTCTTCTTGTTCACCATACGTTGTAACTGAATAACGCATCGCCGCGTGTGTGGTGCTTGTCAAGGACAAACAAGGAAGAGAAGACGTCCATCGTGTCCAGGAAATTAAGGTTGTTACGAACTATCAGTACCTTCAAAACGTTACGAAAATTACTCTTGGAATAAGCGAGGGAATGTACTTTATCATGTTTCTTGCTTCACTTTTCCTCGACTCCGCAAAACAGGAACTTCATTCCAATCTGAAACGAAGCGATTGGTTATCTTCGGATCACACGCGTTGTTTACATTAGCGGTGAAATCCTGAACGGGGCTTTTGAGCTTAGCTGAAGCACGTAAAATTCCAATATTCATTTTTATGTTACATGTAAACCCATGCATTCAGTAACTTTGGACTAGACTTTTCCTTCCGTGCGCGTCTGAGCATTCCGCGAAAGTATTTAAATTATTCACAAACAGAGACAAAAGAAATGTGGGAAGTTAAGAAAATATGCAGAAAAATGCCTTTAAGTTTATAATCTTAGACAGAACACTGCAAGCCAATCAAATCATGTGATTTTACTTAAGCGTTTGAGCACAGCTGCTTAGCCACTATTCGGCCAATCACTGACTCACATTTACATTATGAAAAACCGCATGTGGTAACATTAATTATCAGCCGATCGTGTCAGATGTAATTTATAAAGAAATGCGAAGCAGCAGTGATAGTTTTAAGGAACATCCTCGAGACAAAGAACGGTTGGTGTAAATTTAAGCCTCACTTGTTTACAATACTGACAACCTAGTCGCTGGCTATTAAATGACCCCACTTGACTCCACGGACAAATAATAGAAAAATCAAAGGCTTCTTTGAGGCTACGACTATTTTGCATGATGAAATACATGCATCAGTATAAGCAGAAAAGATGAAAATATTTTGGCTTTGTTGCAAAAATAAATTTCTTTCTTCTGTCCCTTATTGCGTTCGAGGAACGAGAACGCCACCTAATCTGACGTGTCATCGACCTCTGTGTACATGTACAGCCAGGACATTTTGAGATTTCATGTGGAGTTTGTAAAAAGTCCACCCCGCTCGGTTTTTTAAGGGGTACTCGGCCGGGAAACTGGTACTCGTGGCGTCGTTTTCGCGTATCTCGTCTCGACCGGAAACTGGTACGAACTCGACGTTGTTTCGACGTTTTCGGGCAGTTTGCTGTTGTTCCCGGGTGATGTTTTCTTCGCTCTGATCGGTAAGTTACGTACATTGAATATTCATTTGTCGTAGTATACACAATGTTATTCAAAGTTCTTCCAGGTTGCATTGATCTAAGTC
>Ga0126337_10003509_pt1 | contig 10277 bp, 3 predicted proteins | sample DipCmetagenome_FD_92527 | JGI IMG/M metagenome (GOLD analysis project Ga0126337, IMG submission 92527) | Coral microbial communities from La Bocana,Puerto Morelos, Mexico - Diploria C A metagenome | ecosystem: Host-associated > Invertebrates > Cnidaria > Coral | place: La Bocana,Puerto Morelos... | reverse complement strand
TTTATTTAGTTTCTCACAGCCAAATGGCTTCGCTCAAAGGACGATGGCCGTTATTCGGTAGGACGAACAGATTATTTCTGAGCGAAAGCGAATGCCATACACTTTGTACCATAACAATTTGATAGATGAAATGTATAATTTCAGAGACAAATATCTCAAAGAATATCGAGTGAGGAACACAAATATATAAATACTCAAAGAAGCAAAATAGCATCGAATAGTTATTCAGATATAAAACACCTTCACTAAACCCTCAAAGTAAACTTAACCGAAGAAACACAACCTCGTGCTCAACATGAATATTTCCTTTGTCATTCCAACACCTGTGCCAAAACTTATCGTAAATTCAGTATACGAGTTTACAGGTTTATGAAAGGCAACCTTGACTCAATCTTTGACATTAATTGAGTTTAAAGGATATAGTATCCAATGGAATTCTTAAAATGCCGAGATGTCCGTTGAAAAGGGCCAGTGTCTCATTTTGGGGAAAATCCGCAACAGAGCCAGTTTTGCTTAAACTCCCTAGTAACATCCCTCGTGCAGAGCAATAACTGCGCTCAGCCTATGGCCGCGTTTCAAAAGATCAGTTTTTTGTTAATTCAGGTCAGTTATGAGGTTTGACCCTACCCCGTTAATAAGGTCAATGTTCATAGGGTTCCACTGTACAAACCTGTACTTGCAAGTCATTTCGTCGTACATATGTAAATTCGGAAATCGTTTGGGGTCGGATTACTTCGGGTCTCGTGAGGTCACGTGAGAAGTCAGGGCTGTTTGTTTTACCGTTGTCTTTGAAAGGCCCCGAAAGATGAGTACTCTCAATGAGTTATTTGAGCAAATTATACAGTCAGAGGACAGGATCCGAAAACGTTTTACCAAACTTCGTAAGGGTTAGTAAGATTTAATAAGCGTAAGTCTATACCATGTCCTCTACATGTATATGCATGCACGTCTACGTCATCTCGAGTGTTTTTCCAGAAAATCAGGTCCACAACAACTTCATTAGTTGCTTGTAACCTGGAATAAAATACGGTAAAAACCCGTGAGTAAGAACCTAGTGCTTTAAAACCTAGAAGCAGAACCTGTTTAGCTAAGCAAGGTTATAAAATTATCTGAGTTCATCACAGTCAAGGTGGCCGAACACAGTTTTCGAGAGCCTATGCCTAATTCTCAGTTACTTTTATAAGCTATTTATACTTTGTCGCTCGTTTTTTGCAAGAGTCAAGGTTAACCACAAAGGAGTTTATTCTTGCATTTTGGCTGAGGTGTGTGCTGTTGCCATAACAACGGGTCGGTTGAAATCCAGCCTTAAAAAAATGGTTTTTGGTCATTTAAAAAAATCCAGTCGTTAGATTTTTTTCATCACTCGCCCAATACAAATTGACATTAAATCCCTCTTGTCAACACTGTTCTAATAAACTTTTGACAAAGGTGATTTTAGTAATTTACTGTAAATCGTTTTCACTGCATGTTCTGTATGTGAAAATTCAGATTTTTTATGATAGATCATTCACGTGGTTTCTGAACTATATTTTGTGCCAAATTTCTTGAAATTCTAACGAGTGCACTACTACTGGGTTCTTTGAAAATTACTTGGTTCTTTGCGTTATTACCTTTTCTAACATATATTTGTAATAAAAGAGTAAAGCCATCAATACACTGCATTCAATAAGAGAGAAAAATAGCATAGGTAGTGCGGGTGTTGAGTAAATAAAATGATCACTCTATTGATGGCATGTTTGTTTTTGTAATCCTTGTACACGCGCTGAATTCCATCAGCAAAAGCGTACACGAAAACTGTGTTCGGCCACCTTAGATTATGATAAAAATTTTGACCAAGGAGTGTGACTACAAATTCATATTGCGACAAAAATAATACTCTAAACTAAATAAAATTTTGAGACTGGCATTACCACATAATATTGGCAGCTGGAAGAAAATAGATTCTCGTATTGGGTGGAGTCGTGAATTGATGGAGCCTAATACACAGTGCGGCATAGAATTTAAAGTTGGTCATCAGACACTGTCTGTTGCCATTCTTTGAGAAAAGTACATGAGCAAAATGTGACGCTTCTTTCGATTAATATAATACTATTATTTTTTATCGCAAAGAGTAGGGCGTGTAGTTCCCAGTATTGTGGTCTGGTCTTTATCCATTGTGCTGTTAAATAGTCACGCGTTTGTAACATGAGCCCCTGGCTCGGGAGATTGGGCAACCACTCCCTACGTTAGCGACTTTAAAATAAATACCATACCATACCATACCATACTACATATGAGGAATTGCCCTGGATACTGGCACTCAATGTTTTTGTGGGATTATTAATTTTATTGCATAATCTAATATAGCCTGCATGTATCTTGTAGGTTTAAGGACATAATCCCATATAGCTGGCAACTGTCTTGTATGTTTAATGATGTGATATCATGTGACAGAGCCTTGGTAGCATGAATAGTCTGACAGGTCGACTGGGTACTAGCAATTTTGAGTGATTGTTTTCAAGAGGTGCCCTTTGATATAGGGAACCCACACGCTTGTGTGAGCTGCATATGGTCATATTATGTAATCTGAAAACAGGAATAGAAGAACTTTTTCAAAGTCACTTTGATCATTACTACAATATGTCTTATGTCATTACTACAATATGTCTTAACCGCTGACCGGTTAGCTCAGTTGGTAGAGCGTTGACTACCGTGGCGGAGGTCTCGGGTTCGAGCCCCAGACCAGACCAACACTCAGGGTCTTAAAATAACTGAGGAGAATATGCTGCCTTTGCAATGACATCTGCAAATGGTTAGATGTTCTAGTCTTCTCGGATAAGGACGATAAACCATAGGCCCCGTCTCCTGCATCTTCAGTGTGATGGCTAGCAGGGGATGTTAAAGAACCCACACACTCATTGTAAAGAGTAGGGCACGTAGTTCCCGGTGTTGTGGTATGTCCATATATCACTTGCTTGTAAAGCGCATTTGAATATATTCGCATATAGAAAATGCGCTATATAAATTCATTATCATTATTATTATTATCATCATTATGTCTGCCTGGCTATGGTGTTTCATCATTGTGTGGGTGCTGTAAGACAGTTGTCATATTTTGCTTCTTGTGTTTCACCGTTGGTCATTAAATTGGGTTTGCATCTCGCATTTAACTGTTAGTTATTAATTTATTAACAGTTTGAATGTAACAGAACCGGGTGACTTATAAGTTATTGTGACATGTGTATTTATTGATGTATATATATTGAACAGCGAATGAAATTGCTGTTTTGTTGTCAATAGTCTTCAATTCTGTTCCGGTGAATCAAAAGAAAGCAGGAACCGATCAGTCAGTGTTCTCAGCAGACATTGAGCAAATAGCTTTGTTGTCGCAAAATAAATGTACTGAGTTGTTTCTAAAGCTTAGCATCCATTGTGTCGCAAAATAAATGTACTGAGTTGTTTAACGAATTAATTGGTTTGGGGCCATATTGTGTTACAGAACGAGTTTGCCATGTTATTTTATAGCTCAGCAGCCACTGTCACAAAATATATTTGTTGAGCTGTTTTATAGCTCAGCAGCTATCTTGCCATTACATCATGGTATGTGATTTTGACACATTCCGATTATTATGTTGTAGTCTGAAGATTTGTTTACTGGATGGCCATAGGCAGAGAGCAGTTCTTGCTCTGCACTTGGCTTAATTTTTTAGTTTTGTACATTTCAAGTCCCAACCTCCACTCAGCAAATTGTGATTGGGACTTTGAATCATGCTACTTGTGACGTTTATTTGCCAAAAGCTGTTGAAACATTTAATGTATGGAAAATGTTATGGACATTGTTTTTTTAATTGTGTATAAAATATATTTTCTTTTACTTTTATTGAGTTTATTGAGGCATTGAAGCGAGCATGAAAGTTCCACTTAAACAAAATTGTGTAGTTCCAGAAAATGTGTATACCCCACCCACAGAAGGTCATTGGAAATTCAGAGAGGGAGAGGCAGTCAGAGGTTAAAATTTCTGAGGGTAGGGGAGGGCTTAAGTCTAACCTTTTTTCTAGAGGGTGGCAAAAAGATTGTAATGAATGAAATAATTCTTACATAAACTGTTATAAAAATCAAAAAAGGAATAGAAATAAATAAATCACTTCTGCATTCACTTGAGCTTAAAGGTCTCTTATCATTAATGTTTGTGTTTTCACTGCAATTTTCCTGCAATTTTCCTGCTATTTCCTTTTGTACAAGCAAAACAAAGTAAGCTTGTGTTTACAGTTACAGTTTTTGACATGGTCGAGAAAATTATGAGGCTAAACTATGCAGCAACAAACATATTTAGCTGTATTTTAATATTGCTGGAAGAAATCAAACATTGTAAAGATTTTTTTCCAGATCAGCAAAAGTATAAATCTTAAATAACATATATAGCAAAGTGTCATCTCCTGTGGTAGTCCCAGCTGTACATGTATGAGAAACTAATCATGATCAGAGACCACCTTACCATACACTCTGGTAGCTGTTATATTTATGAGTGATTCCCTTACATGTACATACAGAGATTTTCTTTTCATGTATTTTCAAAAGTAACCAACAACCTCATTGAAAGTGCAGCATATAATTTTAAGGTTCCGGCCCCAAGCTCACAAAAGTACAGTATTAACCATTTGAGCTTGGCAATTTATTAAGTGATACCCAACGTTTGATTGGCTGGATTTGAAAATGCTGGAGTCCATTATCACATTTCTGTCATATGATTGTTCTCCGTAAATGCACTGCGAGAACCCAATTAAACTTTCTTGCATTATGATGTACCCCAAAATACACAAACCTATTTTGCCAGACTTGTGAAATGAAGCTTTTTAGACATGGAGTAATACTTAGTACTATCTCCTGTTATACTCATTTGAACTGGTTTTCACTCTGAAAATGGTGACAACAAACATGAATTCCTGTTTGTTGCCACCATTTTTATTAGTGATTCGGTTTTTCTCTTTGCTGAATGTACTCATTAATTTATGTCCTTTTAATCATTTGTCAAAGGCTGTAAGTTGGCAGCTGAAAGCTAATTTTGAACTCGATATAGATAAAGAGTCCACTTGGTGCTGCAACCTCCAGGAACTTTTAATTCACCAGACAATAACACTTTGTGCCCTAGCTGTGTGCCTATATTTATACAAGACAAAGTTTACACTTTGGGTAACTTTAATTTGGACGGTGCAAACTGCAGGTTGCAGGTTACAGGTTGCAGGTCAGGATTTCACTTAAATGTGGAAGGAGTTGGATAGCCTTTTTGTTTTGTTATTTCACACTTGCGCGACAGTGCAAAAAAAAACCGGAAGTTGAGATTTCAGTTTACAATGTATTTTGATGGATTTTGACTACTAACGAAACTATTACACAATTGCTCTTGCTGCACATATGTCTTTGAGTATCGATCGAGTAAAAGCACATGGTTCAGCCAAAAAAAACATCCCATTATATACTAGAAACACAACAAAGTTCAGGGAGGGGTGGTTAAATTATATGTCCAGTCTCATAGGGGCTCTTACGGCCCTTCCACTGCGGGTTCGTACCTGAACACGCCACCATCTACTACCAATGTTGTCCTTTCAATTTTGCGCAAAGAATACTACAAAACTATGATAGCAAAATGTTTTCTGATGTGAAGTTTATATGAAATAATTCATATATGAACTGCGGTTGTAGATGAAAGTGAAGAACGATCATCACAGTTAATTTTCCAATTTAAGCAATTGGAAAGAAGAAGCCTGAAAAAATCAGGGCTTCAACGGGATTTGAAGCCGTGACCTCCGCGATACCGGTGTGATGCTCTACCAACTGAGCTATGAAGCCACACATTGGGAGCGAGGTCAATCAATTGAGTTCATATCTTCCCTCAATTAACTCAATTAATTGACCTCGCTCCCAATGTGTGGCTTCATACAAAATGTAGCTCAGTTGGTAGAGCATTGCACCGGTATCGCGGAGGTCACGGGTTCGAATCCCGTTGAAGCCCTGATTTTTTCAAGCTTCTTCTTTCCAATTGCTTAAATTGGAAAATTAACTGCGATTATCATTCTTCACTTTCAAATCGTTTTCTCTCTTGTTTCGTGAGCACATGGGATTTTTAACCTGATCTATAATATACATATATATATGCAACCTGGGACTCGGCCCATTTGCTCTTGTCCTATTTACTACAATACAAATACACTTCTGGAAATCTCAACTTCTGTTTTTTTTTTTGTGCTGTTGCATAAGTGTGAGACAACAAAACAAAAAGGCTATCCAACTCCTTCAACATTTAAGTGAAATCCTGACCTGCAACCTGCAACCTGTAACCTGCAGTTTGCACTGTCCGACTTTTAATCCTGAATTAGCATTAACTGTACATGTGCCTTTTAAACAAACTGGTTTTGATTACAGCAAGTTCACTTGGCCTGAGCCCTTGATCCAATTGACTTGTAGGGAGGCCTGAACTTAGCTTCTTGTTAAGATGTTATTGTAATTTGAAGGAGGAGCAGAGTGGTATGTCGTAATGCTATAAATACATGTAAATGCTGGAGTTCTTTCAGGCAGTGAATTTACTAAGAAATATATATAACCTTAATGCAGTGTAACTTCCTGCAGTATTAACAAGTGGTCTCTGCAATACCCAAGCCGAAGCGATTAGTTGATTAGGTAAAAGAAAACCTACAATCCTAAGTTTTCTTTATCATCAGATCATATCTTTTTTCGTAACAATAAAAGTGAATCTTCTGAACACAAGGGGTAAAGATTATTATTGATTGGTATAGTACAGTGAATCCAGCATTCAAGGTTGGGCGAAAAATGGGGCTCTACATGGCTGTAAAAATGATATTTTGGCAAGTGTGTTCAGTGATTAACATCAAGTATTTATAACAAGTGTAGTGTTTTGGGGTTTTGATTAAGTCAACAATTCTGAGAGAAATAACCAGGCATGTTTTGAAGTTGTGATTGTTTATTTCAGCACAGATTTTTATTTCACAACATTAATATCAGTAGTGGAGTCTTTCACTCTTGATCTTCAGAGAGGTCATTTACATGTATGTATTTCACTCAGCTAATTTAGCCTGTTAATGAATGGAAAGATCATTGGAAAAATTTCTCCAAACTTTCGGGAACCGTAAATTATCATAATTCAAAAAATTGCGTAGTTTCTGAAGGAGCGAATTAGTGCTCAAAATTTGTGGCAAATTATCATGCACCATGAAATATCAGTTTGATTTGTAACTGATTTGTGTTTAATAAAATTCATTATTACAAAAAAGAACCTTGGGTTCTTTGAATTCAATGACATTTGATTGTTGAATTGAATTCAATGACATTTGATTGTAATTCAATGACATACTTGATTGTAATTGGTTCTCTGCGCACCTATTTTTAACGTAATCAGTGCACAATTATGTGGGTGTCCAATTATAGGTACTGAATTTGAACTTTTGTAATTGGATACCCATGTGATTCATGCGTTAATTATGTGCACTTTGATGGCTTCCTTTGTGCTGTTTCCTCCTGAGACGTCTTTGCCCTAAAAAAATTCTCATAACACATTTTTAATTCTGGCATTTGTTGTAGATATGATTAATTAGTAATCAGACTTTGTTTTGTACAATTCAGGGAGTAATCGTACTCATAATTTCAAATCGGCCTTGCGCTTTGAGCGCGTCCAATTTTGAAGTTGCTCACATAATTACTCCCTGAATCGTACTTTACTCAGTCCAATTACTATTACTGTATATAATAATCCAAATGATTATCATGCGGGGATAGGGTGATCACAATCAACTTGGCCAGCAGTGCATGCTTAACCAAAATGCACTCAATACATAACATGCATAATTATTGCTAAAATATAATTGATGAATGCATCATTAATTGAATGACAATGAAAATTCCCCAATTTTGGCATATATATGTCATTGATAATTTATACTCGGTAATGTTAAGTCATGGGGAATTATTAGTGTCATATGTCACCCAATTTATTAATAGGGTAACACTAACTGTTTTTTTTTTGTCTTATCAGTAAATAGGAAAATCCATGAGTACCAAGTGAAATATCAAGACTCAATGGAAGAACTGAAATCGTTGGAAGCATTATTAATGCTAAAAAAACAATCGTTGGCTGAGGAGGAATTAAGTCTTGAATGGTTTACTATTCAAGGAGGTGTTTCAACTAAAAAGAGAAAAGAGCTCTCTGAAGAAAATGATCGTCTCTTTCTTCAAAAGGTACCAATCCAAGACCCTAATTTTGACATAAAGCTAACCCAAAAAGCGGAGCTCCTGGGCTGGGTTGTTCAAAGCCCGATCAAGATAAGCTAAGCTGAAATTTTGATTTCAGTTTTGTAACTTTCTGGGGAGGTTTTCTGTTTATATTGTTTGGCCTTCTGCTTTGTTTTTGAATAAGCTCAAACTGCACTGGTGTAGTTTGAGATTATTCCCGCCCTGATTACATGCACAACAAAGTAACCTGACATGACCCCACGATCCAATCAAAAACCAGTACTTCATCAGCAGTTGCATTAAAACACCCGTGACTTTGCATGATGTTGTGTAAACTTGAGCCCATGATATGATAATGGGGTACTGGTCAGTGGTTAACTTGTTTTGACAGGTGGCAATTGACATGTAAGGGTCAGAAAGAGCTAAAAATTATCAGTGATGCCTGTTCCGAAAACAAAAGAAAGTGACATGGACAAAAAGTTAGCCTCTGAAGCAAACCTAATTAAGCCAAAACATTTTGTTCTTGCGTGGACAAACCATGCATACTGATAAGATTTGGGTGTTGACTGATTTTTTTTAGCTTAAACAAGCATTTTTGTCCTCAGTGACAATCCTGGACCAAAATAGTATTATTGATAGGCCTTGACATGTGGGCAATGAAAAAGCATTGTAATGTGATGTGCTTATTTTGTGGAAAATTGTTAATACCAACAGCAGAAAGTTAACCAAAGTAAACATTTAATTTACCCTGTGATAAGGTATGGTTTATATCGGTAACCAAGGTCAAGATGACAGATATATCCACTTGAATTCATGCAGTATCTTGCACCCTGTGGTGTCCAGATCGCATCAATGTCTTTTGACAACAGACCATGGCAATGCATGCATGTCTAGCACAATTTCAAGCATAATCAATTGCATTTGGCTTGACTTCTCGAGGTGCTGAAAAAGTAAGTGTTACTGAGATCTCGAGTCAAGAGTTTGCTGCTCAAGAACAACAATAAAAGTGAGGACTAGCTACAAGAGCCACAACGAGAATTTTATGCATGGATTTTAGTATTTGCAACCAATTTGATATGATAGTGATTTATGACAGGTTTAAGCACAGGCTTAACCCAAACACTGTATCAGCAATAACAAAATCATTTACTGTACATTCATTATTTTCCTGTGTTCCAGTGTCTTTTTGATCTGTTTAAAAGGGATTTGAATATAAGTGAAGGTAGTTCATCTCATCTGTTGCTGCTGCCTGGTAAATATGGTATTCCAATTACATCTCAAGTTATCATTGTTGTCATTTCTATTAACTGCATCTTGAGATTCTCAGGTCATTAGTTAATGCAGATAATAAAAACTAGAGATGTAATCAGTCTGTCACATTTACAAAACTGAAGGACAAGATGATATTTCCAATGTACATGTCAGCCACCTTCATTTGTAGTCAAATCCCTTCTAAATGTCTCAAAAGATCCAGGAACACAGGTAAATAATTGTACATGTATTTTACGGGAATGTAATGTAAAAAAGGTAAAGTCTGCATACAAGCCAAGAGGGGCTCATCAGGCTGGAGCTTGTTCCAGTTTCTGTAGCATGAAGTGACTAGAAGTGTTTCCACTTCCCCCTCAATGAGATGCCAGTCCATTACAGGGTTACCCCCAGCTGTCGTGTCCTCTTAGTACATAAATTAGAGGAGGTTTAACTAGCTGGAGAAGCGAAACTAGTTCGGAAAGAAGCTCACAACAAGTCGACCATGTGCTCTCTTTTATTCTTCTCCCCATGCTGCCCCTTGCCTACTTCGTGACATACACACACGAAATGTGACATACACGACATCCCCCCCTTACTCAGAGGAAATAATCCTTCAAACTAGAATGCAAACAGAACGTATACAAACTCAACTTTAAAGGTAAACGCCCTCATGCGATAAACATATTGACAAAGTCAAAAGTTCAAATTGTTTCCGAACGAGTGTCCTCAACAACACTTTTAAAATCAAAGTTACAAAGTCCTCGATCACAAACCCTTAATCACAAAGTTCTTTGATTTATCCGTTCAGT
>Ga0126337_10003508_pt1 | contig 10277 bp, 6 predicted proteins | sample DipCmetagenome_FD_92527 | JGI IMG/M metagenome (GOLD analysis project Ga0126337, IMG submission 92527) | Coral microbial communities from La Bocana,Puerto Morelos, Mexico - Diploria C A metagenome | ecosystem: Host-associated > Invertebrates > Cnidaria > Coral | place: La Bocana,Puerto Morelos... | reverse complement strand
TATTACAAAAACATAGTCAAAAACTAAGCCGACCCAGTGGGAATTTGGCCAACCCAGTGATTTTTTCCCGAAAACCCGGCGAGGATAAAGATTCCAATGGGTCTGTTACAGAGGGGTGTATTAAACTAGAGGTTTCCTCTGACGAAACATGCCCAACTGGATTCATTGTATTAAGCATACTAGCTTACTGGCGCTTAGTGTTAGGGCAGCTCAACACATGCCGGAGAAGTACAAAACTATCTATCACATGTAGTAATGCTAGATTTTTCTTCTTTGAAGACCTGCCTTGTAATCAATATATTTACTAGGGAATTCCATTATATTTGCTTGCCTATGCACCAAAGGTTTTCTTGTAGCATAACAAGCGACACTTTTTGACTAAGTTTAACACCCCGCAATTAAATTTTCGCTGTGTGAGGCATGCTTGCCCAAGAGATCCTTTCAGAAATTACCATTTTCTCTTTTTGTATGAATTGGTAGACCATGAAGTCCCGAGAGCGATCGATGCTGTAGCAAACGAGAATCAGGAAAATGCAACAAAAGAAACCGAAGCAAACGAGAAAGTGGGTGCTACGAAAATTGGTCTCGATAACGAGCCTGAAGATGAGACATTCGTAGACTCTTCCAGTAGAACGACGGAGCTTCGTACGTTGTTGTCTGACACAGTGAGTCCAAATGACGAATATAGCCACCAGTTGACTGCAAAAAAAGGAGGAAACAGGAGCAGAATCAAATCTAATGTATCGGGAGTAGTTGAAAGCCCTGATATCATCGAGAACGAAAATTTGACAACTTTAGAAGAAAAAAGTAAGTGATTGTTACATTGCCTATAGCACTGTACAGTAAAAATAATATTAGCCACTGTTATTCAGTTCAATGGTAATTTCCAAAAGATAGTGTTTCAGTAGAGCGTTTAATATTCAGTACAGATGTTGCGCACTCTAAATCATAGGCAATCAGTTTCTATCCCATTATGGGCCTTTCTTTTCAGTAAGAGATCACAGATGACGTCAAAATGTGGTATTAACAAAATGTGGCATTCGAGGCGATATCCGAGTGTGTCACTGATGTTCTTACCACGTTTTGACGCCCTCTGTGATCCGTTACTGAACAGACGCACGGCAACCTGGAATCTATTTGTTTTAAATAATAAAGAAAGAAACAACTGCAGGTTTTCTATTTCAAAATCTTTCATCATTACTTGAAAACCGACCTTTGCCCACTTTGGCGAACACGCCGGAAAACAGCCATTTGACATAATCTGTTGTCTTATACAAAATGAAGCAATCTCATTGGTTACTATGCGTAGCAAAGAATTGTGATTGGTCCAGGAAAATCAGGCCACTGTCAAACTTGACTCGAATGGCTTCTCGTCGAATCAACAACTTACAACGACAGGAGAATTGAACTGCGAAATCCAGAAATCTTAAAGAAAATGCTTGAAAAATGTAGGCAGAGTTTGTCATCAGAGCAGCCCTGTGAGCAGAAAAGCTTGGATGTTACCTTGAATACTGCAAGAAATAAAAGAATACGCTCGGAAAACTTGCGGTTGCGGTCAACACTGAAGGCCATTCAATTCGAGTTTTGAATAAAAGGAGCGTTAGGGAAGATAGACATTTGTGTCCTCTGCCAGGTTGGTGATTCTCAAATCAGTTTGACAAAGTATCGGAGACACCTTATAGCTACAATACAGTTGGCCGTGAGCTGTAGTGAGCTATGCTTTGCTCACTGTTCTGCCCTGAAACGGACTGGAACATTCGCGTCGGAAAGGAAGGTTACGTTTTTACTATAACTGATTTTAAGAAGTGATGATTTGATGTTTCATTCCTGACATCAATCTGTCTCAACAATCTGAGAAAAGGTAAATTTTTTACAATAAATTAACGTAACAAACATTTTTTTCTTTGGATTCGAGGCAAAGCAAGACCAATTTTGTGTTTGGTTTAGTCTGGCTCAATCGCCGACTGAAACTGTTCGAGTATTTTCTTCCAGTCATTTTCTACAAACGACATTTTCTTCCTGCTTCTCGTACCTGTTCAATGCCTACAAGAATTTTTTGTACCTTATCTTCGCCCAGTCACGTAAAATATTATCTTAAATCCCAAAAGGTTCCACCATTTTAAAATGCCAAAGGAAAAAAACTTTGTAATGGTGACGTCAATCGTGCGTCTGTCCTCTAATAGATCATTCGCAAGAACCAATCAAAATGCGAGACTAACTTGGGCTCTGAGTGAAGCTTGACAGTGGTGTGATTTTTCCGGACCAATCACAATTCCTTGCTACGCATGGCAACCAGTGAGATTGCTTCATTCTCTATAGACAAGAGATAACGTCAAATGGCTTTTTTCGTGTTCGCCAAAGTGGGAAAATTCCAGTTTTCGAGTAGTTGAGAAAGATCTTGAAATACAAAAGCTGAAGTAGTAGTAGGACGTCAAAATGTGATATGAATATCACTGAAACACTCGACTATCGCCTCGTGTTCCACTGTTTTGTTCTTACTACATTTTGACGTCATCTGTTGTCTATTACTGAACAGACGCACAGCAACATGGACGCACAACAACATCGTGAGTGTTTTCACAGCTTTTTCGAGTTCTCCCCCAATTATATAAGTGCTTCTATAACTCGATAGAAACACGGAGAACATGCTTTCTATTTTTGTTAGAAGATAACGCGCCGAAAAGAAGAAAAACAACTTGCTTAGTTCGATCATCAACATGTAAATCCTCTTCAGTGCTCGCACTATCATTACTTTAACAGCTCGTGCTAGTGCTGTCTTTTAAACTAGTCAGCGCGCGTATTTGCTTTGGTTTATTTTCTAAATTGCATTGTTAGTGATCTTGACCAATTTTACTTGGAGCTTTAATTTGAAGTTTTCTTAATTCATATGCGTCAGATTTTACAAACGAATATGAATAGACGAATAAACGTGCGTATTTTACCTGTTTTTCACAAAGGCTTGGCAAACAATGATTGTTACCGTTACATCCAAGAAGATAAGAAGAAGCTTCACATTAAACAGGAAGATAAAATGGGGGATATGCTACAAGGGAACACAAGCCTGAATGACGAAAACGGCAATGCGCTTAACCTAACCACGATGATGAAGACCTCAACCAGTGACGTGGCTATTTCCGATGCAGCGGAAGTATTAATTTTAAAAGAAGAAAATTCTGGTTCAGAAAAAAAGCAGCCTGGCAAATCAATTTCCAATCATGATGCAGACGAAGGTAGCGGCACTTCCTTGAAACAGGAATTCACAGCAGCAATCTCCAGCCAGGGGACAGAACCAGAAGGACAGAATATCTTGCTGGAGACAGAAAACTATGAGGACGTTTCTAAACCAATTTTAAAATGTAAGTATGCATAGACAATAATCAATGAATGAGGGTCCTTTGCAAGTATAACGAACTATCATGTTTTCAGTTTTAAACTTCGCAGGGTCGGGATAAATTAAGACAGTACATTACATTTGCAATGAACCTTCCGACTTTCTGGCTGCAACCTTAAGAGAGAAAATGATGTCCAATTTAAATATGCTAACACTTAATTAGGTGATTATATCAAGGAAGACGCTTAATCGGGAAAACACGTTTTGCAGTTGCATGTAACATTTTTTGAGAACATTCAAAGATAACTTGGATATTTTGATTTTGCCTTGACTGATGCATGCATAATTACAGTAATTACAGCCCCTTAAGCATCAGAGCAAGCGACAAAAAGAGAAGGTTGTCACTTGTGTTTGATTTCATATCAGAGTTTTTTCTCGCGACTAGTATACGCAAAAGTGACGTAGTTTCCGGTTTCTACCTACTAATTAAAAATCTATTTTAAATTATATCAACTTTGATACAGGTGCCCCAAGGCCATTTGGAGTCAAAGGCAAGGACTCATCTTATCCGAAGGGCTTTGTCCTCGATGCAGAAGAGAACAGGGAAGTGGAATTTAAATCTCTTACAAGCGCACAGCCATTATCACTTTCTTGGAAAATCATGGACAAAGCTAAAAAGTTCATCTGTGCCTGCTTAAATGCTGATAGGAAAGGCATCATCTATTTTGGAGTTGGAGACTCTCAAGAACAGAATTCAAGGTTCAAACGAGGCGAGATTCTCGGGCTTGACGTAGAAGATGTAATAGATGACATAATGAAGGCTTTTCAATTCGTCCTTGATGACCACATTAAAAGTGATGATGGCCCCCTTAAAAAAGGAGGAGATCAGAGCTGCGTCAACATAGAGTTCATCCCTGTAACGAGTGAGGGAAACCGCACCAACTTGTATGTCGTTGAAATCGAGGTCTCGCGTGACTGGAAGTTGTGTAAAGACAATGTTTACTATAGCAAATGTTGGACTGAGAAGCGAGGAGTCAAGATTGAGAAGGATCTTTGTACAAAAAAACTGACTGACTTTTACAAAGTACTCAAAGATGAATTTGATGATGTTGCCATTCGAACTAGCGGCGCATCCAGCAGTGTGAAGCAGCATGAAGTTAACAGGCAGGTGAAAGAGCCTCTGACGGCAAAGTATAAGGAATGGAAGAGGGAAACAAAACACGGTAAGTGCTTTTACTTTCTACTTGTAATCTCACTGATGTGGTGGTGAGATAGATGTTGCAACCTAAGATCTAATGTTTTGGTAAACATTTTTCAACTACGTAGTTTGGTCCAAATGTTCAGTTGGCAACTCAATAATATTAGAAACCTAGATGCCTAACAGTTTTAGAGGCATTATTTCCTTAACAGTGCGACTTACTTTCAATGTTAGATAAGTGGTTTAAAATCAAAATCAGAGGTTTACTCCGGGTTTTTTTTCTTTTAGGTACCAGCGAATCACTCGAAGGTAAGCACAGTTAGTAGTTTTTATAGTCAAATGAATCAAGAAGCCGGCTTTGTTTTCATATCTGTCAAATTAGATTCAGAATAAAACGGTACTATCGAGTCCTCTTGTTATTGCCACAGGCCCAATGGATGACGCTGATGTCAAGAGGTTTAGTACACTGGTAAGAGACCGATTGCGTAACGTGAACTCTAAAGACTTCGGTTACATTTTAATTGCCAACAAGTTGCCTCCTCATTACAGAAAAACACCACATCTCTCTTTCCTGCAAAACATACCTTGGCTTGCGGTATTTGATTTGTTTGACACTGCTTCCAAAAAGGATGGCCTGCATTATGTTTGGAACGAAACAACGGATGCGCCAAGAGCAAAACTCAGAAGCCTCGATGACTTCAAAGAAGTTTCATCTGATTGGATATCTGGTAACGACTTCACCCTTCCAACAAGAGGGACCACCTGGATTTTGAATAACGAAGAAATGCAGAAAGGGGACTGGATAAAATGCTGTAGAGACTGTGTTTATCGAGCTCTCTCGGCTTATAAACGCTGTTTTCCTCCTGGACGGCTTTTGTGCGTCTTTCTTGGCCTTAGTGAGAGCGCCGTTAAAGAGATGGTAGACATCCTGGAGTGCTGTTTTAGTATCTTCGGAAATTCGGCAAGTAACTGTGTCACCATTATAAGCGAAAACAAGATTGTTGCAGAGGCATTTATCAAGTCCTCAGAACTTTCACTGCAGAAAGAGCTTAGAGAATGTTCCGTTTCCGGCATTCCTTGGAGCCTGTTGAGAGAAATCGTTCGTGAAATGGTTGGGCCGACTAAGTTTGAGGAGAGAGGAGCCACAAGTGAACTCCCGTATTTCAACGGTCAACTCAAAGAAGTCCTAAACAAAGTGATCCATTCATGGGATGATCTCGAAGTTTACATTCCAAATCCGCGACTTCCGAGTTTAGCAGAGGACATCGAGAAAGCGAGGAATGCCTTTTACAAGGGCGCCCAAGCAAGCCAGACCAATCTATTTCACAACCATTGTATCCCAAGAACACTTGAAGACGAGATGAACCTGAAAATTGAGCATGCACTGAAGTCCTTGTCTAAACCTGGTAAGGACCTGGGCAGTCACGTCAAGACCGTCACTGTTCCCTATGAACCGGGATCAGGTGCAACGACCTTGTGTCGCAGAATCTTGTGGAACAAACGTAAAGACTATCGTTGTGCTGTCGTTAAGGCAATAACACCGGCCACAGATTATCAAATCGAACAGCTGCAAGGAATTATTTACGATGAAAAGAACATTAACTATTCACCTCCTGCTCTAGTTCTGGTAGATAACTTCCCTGAGAATGAGACCAGACGTTTAACGGAGAAGATTGGGAAAAGACAGACCAAGTGCGTCATTCTGTCAACGTTCCCAATTGGAAAATTGAGTGCTAACACAGACTTCGACATAACTTCGAATTCATTGCAACAACTAGATGAGAAGGAGATGAGCCTCGTCAAAGATATTTTAATCAACATCACAAGTGACAGCGAGCGACGAAGAGGTGCAGAAGAGGTTCTTGAAAGAGAAAAGCGTTTCATTTGGTTCGGGTTGGAGCTTTTCGGACGAGAATATGACAAAATTGAGAAGAGGCTCCAGAACCATATCAAGAGTACCCTCGACTTTCTCGGAGATTCTCAAGAAATACATGAGATGGTCCTTAATTTCTGTTGCTTTCTTCATTATTACAGCGATGGACGTGCTATCCTCCCCCACCCCGTTGCCAGTGACTTCCTTTATGAAGCAAGCGGTGAAACAGAAGAAGAATGTGCATTAATGCAACACATTCACAAGATCTTTGGAGGGCTTCTCTTGGAAGGATTCAACGAAACAAATGGTTACTACGGCTGGAGGCCAGCACATTCTCTCGTCAGTGAGGTTGTTAAATCGAGAATAATTATCGAGGATACCGCGATACTTCTTTTGGAAAAGGTTCATAAAGGAAAAGCCTACGTGAACAAGTTCTTGAAGGAGCAAGTTTTCAAGCTACTCTTGGATCGCAAGCGAATTTCCGATACAGTTGTTCTGGAGGATCTGGCAAAAGATGATGGTAGTATTGATTCTGACCTCGAGACCGAAGTTGTTGGCTTCTATGAAGTGCGTACCCGGTATTCTCCTTTGATAATGAATATCTTGGAGGAGGACAATGGTATTCGAGGAGCACTCCGACTGCTCATCGCAATTTGCCAGAAGGCATCCCAAACTGAAGAGAAGGCATACGCTTGGCAGCAATTGGCTCGGTTCATGGGTTATGAGATGCGTGCGAAAGAAATGGACTCAAAGGATGACCTACATCATCGTCTCTATTCCATCATGAACAAAGAAGGAGACGTCAAACTGCCTATGCAAAAAACGTGTATCGAAGCAGCACACGCTGCGGTAGATATCGCCATAAATCAGCAGCCTAAATACAGTCATCACTACGTGACAAAAGGAGTTCTGTACCTACTACAACTTAGAGACTTCAAGCCAGGGGAACGACCTAACCTTCCCTGCTCGTTGCCTGCTGTAATCGATATTTGTCGTAAAGCACTGGAAGTGTATGACAAAGCACTTAGCACGACGAATACTCTCAACCACTACTCCATGATTGGAAAAATTCAAGCCATGGTCTCCCTTCTTGAAATTGCAAAAGGATTATCATGTTTTCGTCTCGAGAGTGAAAGATTTACAAGGTATTTAAAGAGATTCGAAATTCCTAGGGAAATTGAAGACACACTGATCATGAAGCAAGAAGAACACAACTATGTCCAGGAACTCAGTAATAGGACACTTGCTCTATTCAACGAACTCTTCCGAGATGTTAAACTCCGACAAATGACTACGTACGACGAGAACGAGATCAGAGGATTAAGTAATGCAAAAATAAGGGCATCAAAACTGCGGCGAACCTTTTACGAAGTTACTGGTTTTGACAGAAGCGAGCTCAATGAAGAGGACGTCCCAATGCTTTCTTCCCCTCTGAGCAGAGATGCACCCGCTCTTTACCAACAGATTGTTCAAGACATTCTTTTCAAGCATGATGAGACTCCGTACAGCTCCTGGGCCAACTTAGGTGATGGAGATGTGTCACTGATTTACAATCTGCTTCAGCCACTTTGTCTTCGTGGTTTTGGAAGCCAAGATGATCTCCTAACATGCTGCAAGGCATGCCTGCGCATGAAAGAAAGACCAGTCGTTGATGAGCTTGACAAAGTTGTGAGCAAGTGGGTTGCCAGGTATCCCAGGTCAGAATGGGCTCACCTATTCAACTACATGATCCACTTTCCTATTCCTAATGGAAGCCTTGCTGCTTTCAGTCATTCTGCAAAGTTGTCAATTAAAAAGTGCGATAAAATTGTACGAGACAAGACGGGGATAGGTTTTCGAAAATCTGGCGCTGAGTATTTCCTCGGAAAGGGAATTGGATTGTATGCCATTGTAACCAGCCAAGAATTTCGATGGCTAGAGACAAAGTGGGAAACTAAGACCGACTTTTGGAGAAGTAAGGATATTTCTGAGAAGCTGGAACGCGTCTGCGGTCAAAAAGACGTCAACTTCAAAGGTGTTATAACGTACCAAGGAATTCAGCTTCGCTTTGACAACACACGTTATCCAAATGAAAGTAAAGACGACCTGTGGTTTTACATTGGCTTTTCTGTTGCCGGTCCTTACGCGTATGATCCTGTCGACAACGACACCTACGCCATTTTGAGCCGCCAAACCAGCAAAAGCGTGTTTCCAACATTCGAGGCCTCAATTCACAAACACAACTATGGCACGCCTGTCTCTAAAAGGGGAAAATTCCATGAGCAGAAGTATTCAACAACGAAAAGAAGTCAAGAGTCAGATGTGACAAAAGCTGAAAACCCAGATGTCCTGGACTTTTCTCGCTTTCCTTACGGTATTCCTGTATATGAAAAAGAAAAAGCGATCAGTTCGTCCATGCCACATAACCTTAACACGTTACCCAGTGGCTGTCGTGAGAATCCAACAATGGTCCCAAACGCCACGTTCTCTACAAGTTCAGAAGGTTTTTCAACTGGTATGTTACCGTGGGCCAGTGTTGATAATCTTCATCACCACACTGCACCGAAGATGGTGTCGTATGCTTCTGCCGTACAACTTGGAAGCCCAAGACAAGAGGAACAAGTGACAAAACCTACGACTAAACAGCAGCAGGGTGTAGCTTGCAATTCGTTGCCTACCAAAGGTCGCAACTGGAAAGGTGTACAAGGGACTCGTGATGGAGGAAAGCATAAACAAGTATTTAATCCCAAGTACGTTGACAAAGCAGGAAAACTTCACCATGGTTCATGGGTTCTTGGGGCTGAGAAGTCTAAAGAATGCAAGATTCACACAAACCGAGCCTGTGACATTAAATCAACAAGTCGCTGTCCCTTTGCACATTCGTGGAGAGGGGATACTCTCCAGTATGTATGTACCATGTGCACACGAAATAGCAAGCCTGTTTGCAAAGAAAGGAAGGCTCACGAAAAGTATCTTTGGAATTTAGGTCCATACTATAAGGAGGATGGGACAATTTGGAAAGGCCCGCCACAGTAACTCCTAACGTTAGCACTTTGGCATTGAACCATCGCACAAGATGGGTACAGGATGATATAATTTTTCAGACAGCATTCAAATGGGATTAGCATGACCACGAATTAAATCAACCAACAATAAGCATTTTAAGAACAATTTTTTAGTTGCTGGCAAATTCATATCTGTTCCTTAAAATAATTGAAATAATCTGTGTTACATATTATTGAGAAGCATTTTGTGTAGACTAAGCAATCTATTTTGACACACTGGGTAACGTTTTTGCCACTAATAAGATGTCGCTTTGCAATTTAAAATAAACCTTTACCAAGAACGGGTGTTCCGTACATTTAATTTATCCATCCTCCCTAACCATAGTTCTTTATTTATCAGCTCCAAAGTGGACGCTTTCGACTTTGCTATATTCCTGTCAGCAAGCAGGACGCTTTTCAATATGAACGAAATAAATAACTTTGCTCACTAGTAATAGCTATTAGTTTCTCGCGCCATTCATAACTCAGTATCTGGAAGTCTTCACATTTGAAGGACAGAATTGAGGAAGAGCATGTGGAAGCCATTCCGAATGGGGTCACCACCTTATCGTGGTGGAGCGGTTTGTGTGTCTCAATGACCCCTAGAGCTATGTCGGCTGGGGTCTTGTACTCCTGGTAGGGCCACCCATGCCGAACAGGTTGAAGGGTAGAGACCGGACAAAGAGTGACCCCCCGGTCCTCCAGGTTCGGGTAAAAAAACATAAAAAACAATTTGTTACAGAAACCGGAAACGTGGACAATGATACAACACTAGCTGGGGGTGTCACTGCTGGGGCTGCAATGACGCTCTTGGGTCAAAGCCAGCGGGAAGCCCAAAGGCCGATGGGCCCC
>Ga0126337_10003504_pt1 | contig 10282 bp, 11 predicted proteins | sample DipCmetagenome_FD_92527 | JGI IMG/M metagenome (GOLD analysis project Ga0126337, IMG submission 92527) | Coral microbial communities from La Bocana,Puerto Morelos, Mexico - Diploria C A metagenome | ecosystem: Host-associated > Invertebrates > Cnidaria > Coral | place: La Bocana,Puerto Morelos... | reverse complement strand
GAGGCACTGTGAGAGTGAAGTGTCTTGCCTATGAACACAACGCAATGTCCCCGGCTAGGTCTCGAACCCGGACCGCTCGATCCGGAGTCGAGCGCACTAACCATGAGGCCACCGCGCCTCACAGATAGTACGTAGAAAACGGGATAATATTTACCGCCGGAGTCATTTTTCCTGAACTGAGAAAGACCGAATACTGTGCATCCGACTGACGGAATCAATCCTAGCTAGACTTGTATACTGCAAAGGTCAATAGTGAAGAGGAGTTATGTTTCTTCTTGACTGGAAAGAAAAATTTGATGAAGTGCTTCCCTGAAAAAATATGCGTTGACTCTGAGACTGAAAGTAATTGGCAAAAAAGAAAGCATACTTACATTGTGAACTGCGTCAGTGACGAACGCTAATCTGACGAGTTCCCATTCACCAGTGATCTTTAAACTATCTTCCCAGATAAATAACATTCCTTGTATAAAGATTATGTTCTCGAGTTGAAATGAGGTCCAAATAAGGTAGAAAATGATTCATTTAACAGGTTATCAAACTGAGGGCTGCCAAGGTTTCTCTGAAACATGCTGTTTGTCATGAAAAGCTACTAATCCTAACACTCAAGAATTTCAACCTTGTTGCTTAAACGACGAGTTGCTCTTAAAATCATGCCTTTCTTGAGCCACCTTTTTCCGGTGCCAAGGTCCCAGGATAGGCGGCTCTGGGAGCGTAATTAACACCCAAAGTAACTGGCAAATGTAAGCATCGTCTTCAACTGTTCAGTATCGAAGAAAACGCGCAAGTACAATGAACGCTGTGATGTCATTATTATGCCATATAAGAGTACGATTCATCTGTTAGTTGTTCATTCTAGTGTCCAAAGGGGTACAACAACCAAAATGCATTTTATCAGACTTTAATAGCACGAAACCAAAAAAATTACAATGTGATATCTCAACGAAAACATAATTGTAATCTTGCCGAGTCTGTTTTATCATCTAATCTTTTCAGTGACTTCTGCAATAATAATATTTTATTTCTGAGGAGCGGGAACTTCTTCCACCACAATCCTGGACACGGAGTTCCAGCCAGAATGGGCGTCTGCACTGCCGTAACCTGCGCAGTTTCCCACGTTGATCCCCACACGCACTCCTCCATTAGGAATGTTCTGACAGTACCCTTCAACATGGCGGACGCGAAGGGGCTCCAGGCCACTTACTGAATGCATGTAAACTAGCCCGTCAATTGGCATTGGGCCACTGCACTCAGCCCCATTGAAGGTAAAGAACCAACGCTTGCAACAGTGAACACAGCCCCTGATGCGAAGAGCGCCAGAGTAGAACACACGTAACGAAGTATCTTTGTGCTTCTTTTGAAAAATGCAGTCCTGTACAGTTAAAGGAAAAGCAAGAAAATAAGTTTCAGAACTTATCCGACCTTCTGCAAAAAGGTATGTCTATGTGGTAATTTACTTATACCATAGTAGTTTATTGGCAAGGCTAAAATGAACATAAAAGATCTTTAGCAATTAATCCAAAATCACGGTCATCACTCTCCTGGAATGACATCACAATAGTGTTACCTTAATCATTCCAAAATCCCGGCCATCACCCCCTCGCCAAACACATTGCTTCCAGTTTGAAAAGACCTGGGCACCAGTATCTCCCTTGGGACCAGTCTCTCCTCGTTCTCCCTTTGTGCCATCTCGACCGTGAGGGCCTGGTATGCCAGGAGTTCCGGGAACACCAGGAACACCGTTTGGTGCAGGGCAGGCCTACAGTGGATAAGACGAGTTATTGAGACGTTAACGTACTTCAGATAAGAAGAGAATGCTGCAAGGAACAACTAGAAACCGAAATATCAAATTTGACCCTGAAATCATTACCTGCTGAGACTGAAGCGTCACCGTATGTAAAGAAGCAAGAAGAAGCAATATCGGCAACTGCAATCCCATTGTCAGCGGATTCTGTCAAGAGTTTTAATTGTCAGTGTTATAGTTACAGCTCCCTCCCCATTCTCCTTTTAGAAATTGCTTGTGTTTATGATCACTCTCAATCTTAAAACTGCCACCCCCGGTAAATACGATTATATTTTTAAACGATAAAGCGCTACTATCATCCCGCGCTACCCGAGATGTGACCCGCGAGAAAATTGTTTTTTTCCCGGGGGGGTGGGTACTCCCTTAAACGGGCTATATGAGTATGTGCAGCCCAAAAGTATATGGTTTTCAGATCCTTCGGTCATACATAGGGTATGGTTGTTGTTCTCTCGTCGTGAATTGGGAAGCTACTTTTTCATCGTTCTTCATAACGCCTTTAACAAGGGTTTGAACTAGGTAACTAATTGTAAGACAGTTCTGAAACAGGGTATTGCTTGAAGGATTAGGTCATAAATGGGGTATCAGATTTTTGGTCAGGTCAAAAATAGAGTAAGGGTTTGGGAAGCGGGTCGCACGCCGCCCGCCCAATCTTTCCTGGAGTACTTCTCCCCCGGGGGGGGGGACTATATCATATGATCTGAAATGAGAAAGCTTGTTAGAATATTGGTCTCCTTTTTCTAGGACCAAGAAACACGTAGCATAAATTTTGTTGCTGTATCCAGCCATCTTGATCTCACACTTACAGCTGTTTCGAATAAGATTGTCCTACAAAAGCGTTAAGGCATAGGCGGCATTGCCGAAAGGAATTATGGGTGTTGTTAGTTTACCACAGTGCTTTAGTCTGACCAGAAGGAAAAATAATCACCAGTTGTATAGGTCGTTTTTTCTTACTTCGCGCAGAAACGCCGTGAACTTCAGCATTATCGAGTGCGTTTTTACCCCTCTACAGAAGACCCTGTTTCAAAATGGCTTTATTTAGTAACTGTCAGTCCTCCCCAACGCATTGCGTGACAACCCCCTTATGAATACCAATTGCTTCGAAGGAGATTGACTTCTCTCTCGACATTCTGAACCAATTTTGGTCTCGTTGTTAGTTAGTTCCTAGTCAGATGAAGTAGTTGTGTTTTTGAAAACTCCCCATAAAACAACGCGACAGGCTGCCGAATCCACTAAGATGCTATTAGGATAGGTCACTGTTGCTCAGCAACGTCTCTGAGGACAACCACGAAGAAAGGAGGTGGTCAAAGAACCGTATCTTGTACTTCTCTTACGTGCATGGAATTGGCCGTTTACACTTATAATATAGTTTGTGCGAAACAGGATAATATCTACGGCCGGAGTAATATTTGCAGAACCTAATGAAGACGGAATACTATATAGTGGAATGAAGGACATAATCCTAGCGAAACATATAGACTCGAAAGGTCTGCTTCTTTGAAAACAATGTGTAAACTCCAAGGATGACAATAAAACGCAAAAGAGGCAAAAAAGAAAACATACTTACACTGTCCACTGCTTCAGGGGCGAACACTACCCTAGAGTCTTAGGAATTCTTATTAGTAGTGATAATCTTGCCAGACGAAAAGCATTCCTTGCATAAAGATTACGTTTTAAAGTTGAAATAAGGTCCAAATAAGGTAGAAAATGATTCATTTAACAGATTAGATTATCCAGCTGGGGGCCAGCCAAGGTTGCTCTTGAGACGTGCTCAGTGTCTGTCATGAAAACCTACTAATCCTGGCACGTACGAATTTTAGCCTTATTGCTTTAACAGCACGTTGCATTGAGGCGCTTAAAATCATTTGTTTCTTGAACCACCTTTTCTAAGGGGGCCAAAGCCCCAGGCGGTAACAGGCGTCACAAAGTAACAGGCGGCTCTGGCAGCGTAATTAACCCCTAAAGTAACAGGCAAATGTAAACGTGGTATTCGACTGTTTCCTCGACAGCAAGTATCGAAGAAAACGCGCGGGTACAGTGAACGCTGTGACGTCATTATTATGCCATATAATGTTATGATTAATCTGTTTGTTGTTATTCTAGTGTCCAAAGGGGTACAAAAACCAAAATGTACTTTACCCGGCCAGATTTTAATAGCACCAAACCACGAAAAAAGAAAACAATTACAATGTGATATCGCAAGGAAGATAATTGCAATCGTGCAAAAGACTATCATTTTTTGATCTTTTGCACGATTTCTGTGAAATCTGTTATTTCTGGGGAGCAGGAACTTCTTCCACTACTATCCGGGACACAGAGTTCCAGTGAGAATAGGCGTCTGCGTTGCCGAAACGTGGACAGTTTCCCACGTTGAACCCCACACGCACTCTTCCCTTGGGAATGTTCTCACAGTATCCTTCAATATGGCGGACTCGTAGTGGCTGTTCGCCATTTACTCTGTGCATGTAAATAACACCATCAATTGGCATTGGGCCACTGCATTCGGCACCATTGAAGGTGAAGAACCAACGCTTGCAACAAAGCGTGCAACCCAAGATGCGAAGAGCTCCAGAGTAGAATACACGCAGAGCTGTGCTGTCGTACACCTTTTGAAAAAGGCATTCCTAAAGGAAAAACAGTAGTCTAGTTAGTCGGGATTGTTCTCCCCAAGTTACCAAGTTACGACCACTTCTTGTAGTAAAATTATCAAGATTTTCTAAGTTCGACAGCGCGGACAAGCAGCTTCTTCTTTTAATAGAAGTAACCTCTGCGAGCTGTTTCTTATGATTTACCTTATTAAAGGAATATAACAAAGCATGTTACCAATGCGAACAAAATTTACGCGTTATGAAATTAACGCGAATTTGGTATGTTTGCATAATTAGGACGCGAATTTGATTATTTCGTTAGAAAACAGCAGCGTCCAACAACAAAATTCCCTCTTTATTTCCAGCAAAAAAACACAAGGTAGCCATGCAAACTGGGGAATAAATGGGCGCAGGGTTGGAATGCGCCCCTTCCTGGCGCTTTGTACTGCCTCTGTTATTCCTGCAGCTTTCCATCCATTCAAGATGGTTTTCTTCCCCTTCTCGCCTCGCAGGAATTTATATTGTTATAAGTAGTAGTAATAATGATAATAGGACTGAGTGGGGTACAATTCAGGGAGTAATCGGGCGAGTGATTTTGAAATTACGAGCACGATTACTCCTGAATTGTACGACACGAAGTCCTATTACCAATTAATTGTGTCAATAACAAAATGCGAGAAACTGAGAAATGAAGTATTTAATGCATCAGCCTAAAGCTCAACTTTCTAAAGCTGTCAAAAAGTCTTAGTACAATATACAAATTATTCAAAATAGAAAATAAAAACCTGAACCTGGACAACTTGCTCACTTGAGTAATTCTCCTTGATTTTTATTGCGTAACATGGGCTAGGTAGTTAAATTTTATTGGCTAGTAGCATTCTGTGCTTAATTTTCATTGGCTGTTTAACTGTCCGATTTGACCTGTCCGATTACAAGCTGCTAGTAATCGGATAGGTCAAATCGGACCTGCACCAGCCAGATTAAGCTATAAATAAGTGCTGTTAAAAACCAATCAGATTCGAGCATTTTGTTATTGCCACAATTATTATTATTATTATTTTTATTATTAATAATAATTCTTTATTGAATAAATGAATAAATGTAAAAGAAACACGCCCAGAAACACACATTTATTACAGTTATTATGGCAAGAATATGAAAAACAGTTAGATAAAGTTGAAAAGGAATCTGTTTGAAAAGCGTTTATAACGTTCAGTCCTCACACGTGGCAGAATGTAAGGGTGTCCCCTTTTCCTAAGGCTTCTTGGTCTAAGGGGTAGAAGCAGCTTGTGAAGGGGATGAGTACTTTCAGTAGTTATCTTATCCCATAGTAGCCTATCTTTGAGTAGCCTGGCGTGGATTGACTGCAGTGTTGAAAGCTTCAGGTCCACCTCGTTTGTGATGACATCTCTATGCAGATCTTTCTCCAATCTTTCAGTTATAGTGGATTAAAAATAGTCTTTGAAACCGCGCTTCTCCGTCTTCTTGACAGATGCTTTTGTTATTAGATCCAAAGGCTACAACAAATGGGTCATGTTCTTTGGTACTGCGACAACGTTTACGTTCAGCCTTTCCAGTTTGAAGCCTTGAACGCCTCCCATACTAGCAATGCCTTCTGAGTTTCAGGGAGGCCTAACTCTTCTTTAACTTTAAGTGATATACGGATAAATTATTTTTTTTAACAGAGCCATTGTTTCGGTTTCGTTACTCCAGTGCTTCTCATTGTAACTCAAACAGAACCCGGCTGGAAATTTGACATGAGTTGGAATGGTAACTTAACGTTTCCTCCAAATTAACAGTAATTGTACGTTTGCCATTACCTTCCTTTTTAGACTGATACATGCTTTGAAATTCAACACTGGTTTAAGAGGTTATCACGTGTATCGTACAAGCTGGAAACTTTGAAGCAGCTCACGTTCAAGCAAGAGAAAGACAATAAACACGGCCGGTTTTCAGTCGCTGGGCAAACAATATTGCCAAGAACAATTTCCTTCTACTGTCGGACATCTTCCAATAGAATTGAGCCGATATATTTGACACGCACTGCAGAGAGAAGCTGACACAAAAGGAGAGGGAAATGGGACGACAAAAATGCCCTAGACATTTTGCGCAAGAAAGTTGAAGAAGTGTGTTATCCCGTCGGAGAAGACGATCAGTATACTGACGAAGCTTTGGACATTTTGAAGTCAATATTAAATAAAGATGCGTCAACGTACTTTGACGGAGACGTAGATGAATTGTAACTTTGCTGATGATAAAGGTGTCTTAAAATAACGATCCTTTAAATTAACGTCATTTTAATCAACAATGAGGTTCAATAAAGGCAAATAAAATTAACGCGAATTTTTGAATTTCGCGTTAATTGCAGGCATTGTTAATTTCCTATAATAAGGTAGTTCAGTATTCGATCACCTTTAATAGACCATAGTCTCGGCCATCCGGACCTTTCCAAACACACTGCTTCCAGTTGGAAGAAGCCTGAGTACTCCCCTTTTGACCTTTTACTCCAATGTCTCCTTTGTCTCCTTTCTTGCCTCTCGCACCATCACGCCCTGAGCTTCCTGGAAAGCCAGGAGGCCCCTGAACCACTGTGCAGGACTGGAAGAAGGGCAAGAAATGAAAGAAATAAAGAACTTAGAACCGGATGAGATGAAATTATTTACAAAATCAAATGCGTTTTTTTACCGGACCTTTTGAGTCAAGTTAGCCATAACAAATGAACTGCCAGTAGTGAATAACATCAAAACGGTCAGTACAAGAGTCTTCATTGTCCACAGATTTGTCCTGTCGAGAATAAAAAAAAAACAGTTCAATCACAGAATCAACACATTGTGCTAATTGAACCGAGTTAACAAGCCATAGGAACCGTTCGTCATGAGCTTTATGCTGATCTTTTATGCTGAGGAAATACTACTGTTATATCACACGTTAGTTTGCTTACAGCTATTTAATTTAAGTTGTGGAATGGGAATCGTTAAGCTCGCCTACGCGACAAGACCGAATGGTGGTTTGGATATTGACTGAAATTTAAACATCGACCGAGAGGCAATCTACAAGTTTGTATTCTAGTAGGTCTTCAATCAGCTTGAGGGTTTGACCGAATATAACGTTGATTGTATTAGCGGTGTTTATTTTTGTGTGATGCAGTTGTGGTTTCTTCTAGAAAAGTCCGACTCTGTGCGCTCACTGGGAGGTATTAAAGCTTCACGCAACATCACCTGTAATGACACAGCTTAGATGTGATTTTCTTTCGTCTTATGGAAATATCGAGAAGCGCTAATCAGCCAAAGTTTCGGAGCAATTCGACCTTTTTAAAATCTGTTTAGTTAGTCTCAACTATTCCATCTGGTAGGGCGATTTTCTCTTTTTATATCGAAACAGCCATAGCAAAAGTATTCGGGCGCGCTAGACTGGATGGAAATGTCTCAATCACTCACCAGTGATGGAAGACAGTACTTGAATTCCCTGAGAGGTATGAATAAACTAAACGGTGGAGCAAACAGAACATAAAATTGTTACAGTTAACGTCAAAATAAGCAGGAAGAAAAAAACTGGATGCTCTCTTCTTCAGTACTTACCCAGTGTACCTAATCAAATGAAGTAAAGATATTTTTTTCGATATCTAGCAAACGTTTCGTTTGTTTGAGTAATGATAACCTTGTAAAAAGACAAGTTTGTGATCAGACAAAAGATTTGAAATTCTAATGCGTTTTATTTTTAACTTTAACACGTTCTGTTATTCGCTGAAACAATTTAGGTAGCAGTGGATTTGTCCAATGGGATGAGACCTTATTCTCCCAACTTGATTACCGCGTAAATGTAGAATTGGTAATTTCTCTAGGAACACCATAGTTCAAGCGTGTGAATGTAGCAATTTTTCAGCTGTTTTTCTCCTGATATTTGACACTGTGTGGAGAATGGCTTCTTTTTAGACAAACTATGTTCAGCATGCGTACGAAATAGTGTTTTATTTTACTTCCGGGTGACTGCCGTTTGTTTGACGCCCCTAGGCATAACAGACTTTGTCTTCTAACTCTTTTAATTTGCTGGCCGTTCAAAATGTATTTGTAAACAAGCAATTAGTCGTGATCCTTATGTTAATGATCGCTGTAGTCCTACAGGAACTGGTTTCTAATTGATTATTAGGCCACACGCCATTGAACATTAATTAATTAAGTAAACTCGACTCGTCTGGATTTGTCATGGAGTTCACCAACAAGACACAGTATTGACTTTAGCGCAAGATTAATGAAAATTCAAATTGGGTTATCGAGGGATAGATTTTCCATCTTTATAGGGACGAAATTTGTCTTTGATGTGGATCGTTCCGAAAATTTCTTCTTGATGAAAGATCGCCGATAACGAACTTTCAGTTCCTTTCGATACTTGGTGTTAAAGTTGGTGTTAAACTTGTTAACGGCGAACATATTGGCGACGACCTTATCGTTGTTTGCTTATGGCTGACTGATTTATGCATTCAAAATACTAGTAGCACGCTTTGAGGTCCTTGAAAATACATGAAAGAAAACACAACAGAATGTTGCTTTACTTTAGGAAATTCAGACGCTGAGGAACGAGTCAAGACTTACAGAAGAAATTCTCCCGAAGGAGCTGAGTGCAATTTGTCTGAAGAATCGCAAACGAACGCGCTAGTTTTCGAGCGAGCGAAAACGGAACTGTTCGTTTTTCTTGTGCTTATGCTTATGCTTATGCTTATGTCGAGCGCGTCACTAGTGAAAACTGCACGAGACAAATAAGTGGGTTCGTTCTTCTTATGTTTCCGCTTACGCTTATGTTTATGTCACGGCTGTTTTCACTTGTGCTTATGCTTATGCTTGTGCTTGTGCTTATGCTCTAGTGAAAACCAGCCTCATGTTTCCGCTTATGCTTATGTTTATGTCACGGCTGTTTTCACTTGTGCTTATGCTTAATGCTTGTGCTTGTGCTTATGTTCTAGTGAAAACCAGCCTTAACCATGAAGTAATCTATATTTATTCGCAAGGACTCAGTATTAACTATAATGTAGTAGTCCGTCGACATCAAACTGAAAGAACTATCATTTAGTTTTAAATGTATGCTGAACACCACTTCACAGTTACCTTCTGTAGGTCCTGTAGCGTATTTTAGATTTATTCATTTAATGCATTTGGGTCAGTTTATGTTCTCGTTTAAGAACGCTATTCTCCCTCGAAAATTTGAGAATATATTCACAATCAACAACCAAATCCATCGTTACAACACAACGGAAGGCATGCAAATTCCTTTCGTCTACCATTATGTAGAACAAATATCCGACAATTCTCCGTATTCTTTCAAGGTCCTAAATTTTTTAATTCTGTTTCACCTGAAATTTCGGGCTCTTCGTCGCTGGCATCTTTTTAAAAAAAACTTAAAGCATATATTATTCAGTGATAACTATTAACTCCGTCTTCAAATAAGTCTTGTCATTATGTACCGGAATCAGTCATCTAGTTTTTCTTGTGAGGGAACCGTTTCTTTGAACCGTTTCGTGAGGGAACTCGTTTCTTTGTCAGTTTGTTCGCTGCGGCAAAACTGAATGAATGGTCTCAGTGTAACAGCCTGACATGTCGCAGGACTGTAATATTTCTTATTTTACGGCTGAGGAGCAGGAACTTCTTCCACAACAATCCGGGACACGGAGTTCCAGCCAGAATGTGCGTCGGCATTGGCGTGACGTTCGCAATTTCCCACGTTGATCCCCACACGTACTCCTCCCTTAGGAATGTTCTGACAGTACCCTTCAATATGGCGAACACGAAGGGGCTCTACGTCACTTTCTCCACGAATGTAAATAAGTCCGTCAATAGGCATTGGGCCACTGCACTCAGCCCCATTGAATGTGAAGAACCAACGTTTACAACAGGATTTGCAGTTG
>Ga0126337_10003500_pt1 | contig 10287 bp, 14 predicted proteins | sample DipCmetagenome_FD_92527 | JGI IMG/M metagenome (GOLD analysis project Ga0126337, IMG submission 92527) | Coral microbial communities from La Bocana,Puerto Morelos, Mexico - Diploria C A metagenome | ecosystem: Host-associated > Invertebrates > Cnidaria > Coral | place: La Bocana,Puerto Morelos... | reverse complement strand
CAAAGAGAGCAGCTTGTGCATTGTTGTGAGCATTTCTTCTTGCTGCAACTTCTGCTACAATAGCAGGAGAATTGAGATCTAGTTCTGGACATAAGTCCATCCAAGATTCCTCAAGTCTTCTTCCATAATCTGGAATCTTGTCATCCATTTCATCAAGTCTCCATTTCCACGGTTGTTCTTCATGAATCGCATGAATCTGTCAAGAAAAACTGTCTGAGCTCCTTTCACAAAATGCGGTCTCAGTGTTCTCTTGAAGTATTCTACTCCTCTTCCATTTGGCTGTCTTAGCTCCTCTCTGTCAAGCAATCTCTTGAAAACAGATGCCTCGCCTTCAAGGCGATTTCTAAGTGCGGGTCCCCACTTTTCAGCTTCTAATTCCGTTAAGCATCTTCAAATGCAAACCATGATGTCTTTCCATCAAATCCAGGAGGGACTTTCGTCGTCACCTGTGTTGTCATCATCAATTGGCGTCCATGAGGCTGCATCCTTTGTCTCATTGCGTATGACTCATAGTCATCATTGGGCTCACCTTCATAAAGATCCATGATCTTAACAGCTCCGCTACCACTGAAGAGTGGCACTAGTGTTCTGCTACTGCAGGGATAGCTAATGCGTCTTTTTATGTTTCGCAGCTTCGGTCAAGTAACCAATCCTCTCGTGAGCCTGTATACCACAAAACACAAGTAGATATTAGACTCTTCCATATATTGTACTGTACCTCCAAAAGAAAAACACACCCCACCCACCCCATCCCAGACAAACAACATCAAGGACAAGAAGATGACACAAAGACAAGAAGTGAAACAGCGCACGGCCTCTTAGAGGCGCTGACACCTAAAACATGTCTGGTGTAAAACGTGTTTCATGTAAAACGAGTCTGGCGCGAAACTGTAAAACGTCTCTGGTGTAAAATGCGTTTGGTGTAAGAGTTGTTTGGTGTCAAAAGTGTCTGGTGTAAAGAGTGTCTGGTGTCAAAGGTTTCTGGTGGAATTTGCGTTTCGTGTAAAACGGGCTTTGAAAAAGGTGTCTGGTGAAAAACGCGTTTCACGTAAAAGGTGTCTGGTGTGAAAGGTTTGTGGTGTAGAACGTCTTTGGTGTAAAATGTGTTTGGTGTGAGAATTGTTTGGTGACAAAGATGTCTGGTGTAAAATGTCTTTGGTGCAAAAAAGTCGGGTGTAAAAGCTGTCGGGTGTGAAATGTGTCTGGCGTAAAAAGCTTCTGGTGTAAAAAGTGTCTGGTGTAACAAACGTCTGGTGTAAATTGCGTTTAGTGTCAAACGCGTCTTGTGTAAACATGTTTATTGTAAAAGGTGTCTGGCGTGAAAGGTTTTTGGTGTAAAACGTCTCTGGTGTAAAATGTCTTTGGTGTAAACGGTGTCTGGTGTAAAATGCGTTTGGTGTAAGAGCTGTTTGGTTTAAAAATGTCTGGTGTAAAAAGTGTCCGCTGTAAAATGTGTTTGGTGTGAAAGGTGCTTGGTGTAAAAGCTGACTAGTGTAGGAGATGTTTGGTGTAAAACGTCTTTCGATTAAAATGCGTTTTGTGTAAAAAGATCTAGAAAGGAAGGTTTTTGGAGTAATTTTTTTGGTTAAAAGATGTTTGGTGTGAAAGGCGCTTGGTGTAAAAGCTGACTAGTGTAGGAGATGTTTGGTGTTAAACGTCTCTGGTGAAAAATGTCTTTGGCAAAAAGGGTTTTTGGTGTAAAATGTGTTTGATGTAAAACGTGTCTAGTGTAAAATGCGTTTCATGTAAAACGTGTCTGGTGGGAAACGTTTTTGGTGTAAAACGTCTCTGGTGTAAAACGTCTCTGGTGTAAAATGCGTTTGGTGTAAAAGCCGTTTGGTGTAAGAGTTGTTTGGTGCGCAAAGTGTTTGATGTAAAAGGGGTCTGGTGGGAAATATCACCAGCAGCACCAGCAGCAACGCCAGCACCTTTGATATCGTCGAGCAGCAACTACTCCGGGGCTACTCCGTACTACAAAGTATTACTCCAGTACTACAAAGTGCTATTTCAGTTCTACTTTTACTACTCCCTACTACAAAGTACTACGCCAGTACTACTTCGTACTACAAAGTACTACGCCAGTTCTCTTCCGTACTACAAAGTATTACTCCAGTATTGCAAAGTACTACGCCAGTACTTTTCCGGACTACAAAGTACTACGCCAGTATTTGTCCGTACTACAAATTACTACTCCAGTACTACAAGAATTATTCCAGCGCTACTCCGTACTATTCCGTACTGCAGAGACTACGCCAGTACTTTTCCGTACTACAAAGTACTACTCCAGCACTACAAAGTACGACGCCAGTACTATTCCGTACTTCAAAGTACTATTCCATCACTGTTCCGTACTTCAAAGCATTACTCCAGTACTACAAAGTATGATGCCAGCAAAAACTACCCCAGTACTTTTCCGTACTACAATGTACTACTCCAGTTCTTTCCCGTACTACAAAGCACTACTCCAGTTCTATTCTGTACAACAAAGTACTACTCCAGCACTCTGTACTACAAACCACTCTGTACTACATAGTACTACGCCAGTACTTTTCCGTACTACAAAGAACTATTCAGTGCCACTCTGTACTACAAACCGTACTCTTCCGTACTACAAAGTACTACGCCTAATTTCCGTACTACAAAGTATTACTCCAGTTCTTTCCCGTACTGCAAAGTATTACTCCAGTTCTTTCCGTACTACAAAGAACTACTCCAGTACCACTCTGTACTACAAACCGTACTCTTCCGTACTACAAAGTACTACGCCAATACTACTCCGTACTACAAAGTACTACGCCAGTTCTTTCCCGTACTGCAAAGTATGACTCCAGTTCTTGGCGTACTACAAAGAACTACTCCAGTACCATTCTGTACTACAAACCGTACTCTTGCGTACTACAAAGTACTACGCCAATACTGCTCCGTACTACAAAGTACTACTACTCAAAGTACTACTCCAGTACTATTCTGTTCTACAAAGTACTACTCCAGCGCTATTCTGTTCTACAAAGTACTACTCCAGTACTACTCCTTACTACAAAGTATTACTCCAGGTCTACAAAGAACTATTCCAGCGCTACCGTACTACTCCGTAATACAAAGTACTACGCCAGTACTACTCCGTACTACAAAGTACTACTCCAGTACTACTTGGTACTACAAAGTACTATTCCAGTACTACTTCGTACTTCCAAGTACTACGCCAGTACTTTTCCGTACTACAAACTACAAAGTATTACTCCAGTACTGCAAAATACTACGCCAGTACTTGTACTACAAAGTACTACTCAGTACTTCTCTGTACTACACAGTTTTACTCCGTACTACTCCACCACCAGCGCCAGCACCAGCACCAGCAGTTTGGAGGCTGCTTCTGTCAGCCCTGCCAGTGTGCATGGGCCCAGAAGAAAGCACAGGAGGAGGTCCTCTAGTTCTTCTCCTTGCCTGCCACTTGTCGAGATTCAACTAAGCCAGCTTTATGTCGCAAATTCCCAGGCCATGCTGTCCAGGTGGCCACTATGCATCGAGGTTTTGCTGTTGCCAAATTCTCTGCCATTGAAAGCCACCCTGCAGAGCAAGGGCAAACAGAAATTCCCAACCTGTTGCTGCAGGTAAAGTTTGTTGGCAAGAAGCCAGCCGCGCGAGTGAAGAAGCGACCTGCAGCTGTCCTTTAGGCAGACAAACCTCCAGCTTCAGAAGCAGCTTCAATGAATTCTGAAGAAAGTTCAGGCTCAGGGGAAAAAAACTGACCATGGTGGACCTGCACTGTTGACATGGGCTACAGCATCATGACCTGTTGCCATCAGAAAAACAAAGCTTGGGAAGAGACAGCTGTTTCAAATCCGAAATCCTGAAAAATCCCATGCTCAACTCAAAGGCATTCTGGAGAAAGCAAAGGCAAAACTTCTGAAAGGTGAACCTGTAGAGCAGGTCAAACTTTGGGCCAAGGAAGCAGCCCAATAGGTTCAGTTGCATTTGGGCTATCTCTTCGAGCGCCGGGTAAAAGGGAGCTGGCCTGACTTGTTTCTAAGCCATTTTTTTGGGCGGCATGGATTCTCCCATTGAGGAAGTTTTTGTAGCAATGTGTGCCGTCCTAAAGGGGAGTATTGCTAAAGGTCCAGGGTGGACTCTCCTATTGAGGAGGGTTCTCCTGGGTAGTGTTTGAACCAATATGTGGCAGATATATGCAATACTGCTAAGGCAGAGTGTTGTCGTAGGTGCAGGGTCGTATGAAGAAGAAATTCTAGGTAAAAACAGTTTTCTCAAGAAACTTTTAGAATTGTTTGTTCTAGCAGGAAGCTCTCTTGTTTCAGACCTGTCTTTACCATGGTAATCTGGGACATGTTTTAGCCGCACAGCAACGACTGGCTCGAAAAGAGAAGCAGGAAAATTTGGATGGACTTGTACTCTGTCGTTTTGACGGGTGCTTCTTCAAGCCGCGAAAGCCCAGTAGAAGAGGGCATCAGGATCTTTTTTTGTTTTTGTGGTTTTAGTGGGGGGTTAGTTGTCACCTTCCTGCCATTCTGAAAAAGCAAAGAATGACAGGACAGCCTTGGGTATGGTGCAGCAGATGCAGCAGCAAATCGCAGCAGCAGATGCAGCTGCTCCAGGCAAATCTTGAACCCATCCTGGACAAGTTCATCTTGATGATTGAGAATGTATCCATTTTGGTGGATGTGGCCAAGAGCCAGGTGATGAAGACACAAGGTCGCAAGGTACTGTTCTCCTGTCTGCCTTGGGTGGAAAAAGATGCGCCTCTGCTAGCTTACCTCCTATTGAGGAGGACCTCCTACTAAGGAGGGCTTATAAGTGAAGTTCTTTTTGTGGACAAGCTTTGTCTCCTAATTGAGGAGGAGACATTGTTTCAGGAATCCTACAGAGGAATCAGCTTGCAGCCCTCCATCCAACAGCTACAAGAGTTTGAAAGACCAACTTTTTCTATGGCTTATTATTTGGACACGCTTTTTTCCAGGTGGTCACGTTGGACGTGGCGGTTTTCTTTGCAAGTGCCAAGGAATCAAAGTCACCAAGCCAGCTCTTGCGCGAGAGTATGTCACTGCAGCAACAACATCTTCAGCCGGGATGATTGTCACCTGTCCAGGCTCTTCCTTCCAAGTATAGCTACCCAGATTTGAATCTTTCTTCACGAGCTCGAACAAAGAAATCAACAATAAGCGGAAGAGCCAACGCAGAAGTTTGACCAAACTTCACCACAGTCCCAGTCAGCATGGTCATTGTGGACCAGGATGACATCTCGCACAGACGCGCGGCCACCATTTGATAGCGAAAGAATGTGGCGGCTGTGACTTGTTTGGCCACATGTATATGCATTTGTTGGTGCAGGAAGCATTGGAGCTTTTTGGAAGCCATGCGCATAGTTTCTAAGCATGGGACCTGAGGTAGAGGCATCTTCAAGCGGTGCAATTGGCCAGACAGAAGCTCCTGGTGCACGGAGTGCTCGTGATGGCTCAAGTTGGTAACGGATGTCGCTACCGAAGTCACCTGCTTATGCTTGCGTTCCATTGCCCAGCAAGGCACCAACGTCTTGTGGGTCTCCAAAGAATCCCCGTAGTGGAGGAGCTAATGGATTCTTTCAGCCTTTGTTTTGAAAAGAAGCAGCCGAAATGGCTTGAAAGCTAGAGTAGCTTATTTAGATATTGTTGCAGCCAAGTTGCTGAACTTCGACAGGAAATTGATCAAGACCATGTGCTCTCCACCGCCATACATGGCAACGTAGCAGCCAATCACATCTATGCTCGTCTTGCACGCTGGGTCGCACGCCTTCACCTGGGAAAATTTGCGGCGTCCAAGCTCATGCCGTGCTTCATTTGAATGGCAATCTGTGCAGCGCATTCCACTTCTGGTCGCTGTTTGGCGTTCGAGTTGCCGGCGTTCAAGGCTCTTTGGAAGAAATCGGGAAGCAACGGGCACGCCAGCTCCACCGAACTAGACACCACCAGCCACGGCCATCCATCCTCCAAAGCACGTCTGACACCGTCGCTCCTGTCACCTCCTTGTTGAAGTTGCACCTGCTCGCCTGACGGACCATGGCAAGCCGCAGCCACAGCACGTAGCCGCGCACACCGGCGACTGCAACCCACACTAAGGAAACGTTCAGTCGAAGTACTGGTGCTAAAATTCCTGCATTCTGTTCCACCAGACTCTTGTTCTTCTTCAGCTGATCTTCCCGTCTGTGTACCTCACTAGCTACCTCGAAACATATGGAGTCAGACAAAAGTGGCACACGCAAACCTACTTGCCACCTCTGTTGGCTGGATGTACCAATATCTCTTTGGGTGTGATTGTTTGGCGGTAGGCCAAACCAGCAGACAGCAGTTTTTGAGTGATTTGCTCCACTTTCACCCAAACTGGTTCGTCACTAGCCCGAATCTTCTCCACAGACTCTTTGACCGCCGCGGGAATTGCATCCATGGCTTCGTCTTCTACGTTTGCGCGGTTGCAATCGTTGCACATGCACGTGACATGTTTGGGCATATATGAACATATATCTTGTTGCGCGTGCACATGACATGTTGTGGCCTTTTTAATCATATCTTGTTGCACATGCACGTGACTTCTTTGAAACCTTGGGACATTCGACTACAAATTGAACCATGCAGGCGTCGTGCGAGAAAAGCAACTTCTTTGAATCACGAAACATGGCTTGCCTTTCTCAAACATGTTAACTCCAAGCCTGAAAAAAAAAACCGACCCCTTTGAGCTTGCATATTCATTGCAGTTGTCAACAGCTTGAAAAACAGCCACGAATGGGCTTGAAACCAGCCACGCATAGAGGCTTGCAAGAACACAGCCCCCCAGAGCTTGAAGTGAAACAAACATGGTGACGCGAGCGCGTGTTTTGACAAGCAGGATTTATACCTAAGACCAAATTGCCAGAGCATGCGCAGTCAAAGACATGTGAAACATCAACATGGCTTGCACCTCGCTGTCCAACTCCCTTCATGCACTACTGTAGCATGAAGTCACATTCAACGTCTTCTATATAGGTCCCGTTTCATATAGTGCCTCACTTTGTCGAGGTCCTTTGTGACATGTATGCTGATAACACAAACTCTGAAGTCATTTCCTTCTTTTTGGAACATTGTCTTGCCTCACCATGTGCAATTTTCTCGCTCGGCTAAGCGAAACTTTGCCTTTCCCCCAAGAATCCCCAGGTTAGAAATCAAAACATAGCAGGAAAACTCAAAAGGGATTCTGAAAAATTGAAGCTCACTCCTGTCAAATTGCTACCGGGCCCTGCTGTTAAAAACATGTTTTGCTGGCTGAAAGATTGTGTTCTGCCTGGTAAAAGTAAGAAGCTAAGACATGTTACCTCTTGAGCTAAATTTTAGCTAAGTCTGTATATCTTAGCGTCTAACTTTTAACTTAAACACCTAACATGTTAAGAAGTTAGCTAAAAGTTACAACTTTTATATTTCCAGCAAAACTCTTGTAACATGTTAAGTGCTTTTACTACTAACTAAGGATACACTTAGTATGCCTTTAGTATACACATAGCAAACCTTTAGCTAAGTCTTCTAAGCAGGCTAAACCACTAGCAAAAACCCAGCCCATCTAAGCAAAGTAGTCTCCTTCAAACTGCACACATTCCGAATCATACGGCGTACGGTTGAGTCTCATCGGATCCTTCCGATTGATCATGATCAATTTCTTCTTCAGTCATCTGGTTCTTCCGTCTCATCGGATCATGAAAAGGAGTTGTATTGTTTCTTGACTGCCTGGTTGAGGTGTGTCATAGTCGATGTCAGCATTATCTGCAGGACCTGCCGCTGACGGCGCAAATGAGTGAGGTGTTGTCGTTGGCACTGGAATTGTCGGATCATTTGAACTTGATGCTGTCGGACGTGATCCATCACTCTCTTCTTCCGGTGGCTTCACCACATCTAGTGGATGCGGTGGAACCATTCCAGTGTTCACTGGTGGATCAACAAGTCTCCTTCTTATGGCGCCTGTTGTCTCAGTTGAGAACACAGTCATACTCCAGTTACGAACTTGAAACTTTTTGTAGTGTGGTTACAAAAAGAAAACTCGATGATATGAACCTGGGTTCCATTTAAGAACAACAGAGTCTTCAGGAAGTGCAAACAAGGGATTGACACGACCATAAGTTCCACGAAAAAGACTACAAGATTCAAACTACATCTGTGGAAGTGTCGTCTTTCGAATGTTTTGTAATCCAGGTATCAATGCCACAATGCTCTGATTGGTTGATTCTTCTTGGTTTCACGCTCACTTCAGATCCAACAGGAAGTGCATCTATCATTCTCAAGGTCGACGCAACACTTGGTGTTGAGAACTTCTGTGGAAGAATGTGTCTCAATGGAATTGGAATGTCAGGATTTCTCATGTCCAAATCTCTCAACAACAGTGAATGTTCGTCAAATCTTTCATGCTGCATGCATGCTCCACAGAGCAATCCATTGTCAAAGTCTTCAAGGATATCTTCCAGGAGAAGTTCTTGTGTCTTGTCAGTCACATAGCTTCTTGACAATTCTGGAAAACCTTTCATCAATTCTGCACCAAAACATGAGGGAAGATGTTTCCAGTGTGGATCATGCCAACCTGCTTCATGCTTGAAAACCTTTTTCTTCGTAAGGTTTTCAAACCATGAAATGTCATGACAGTAATCCCCATAGGAAAGATACACTATCATATTTCGGGTCTTATCATCACAATTGCAAAAATTTGAAGAACAACACGTTCCCAAAAAAAATCTTGTTCAAGACCTTGTGCCATCCCTTCTGGTCAAGAAATCTTGAGAAATACGATCCTTCAGGACATGCCACAATTTCTTGTTTCTTTTACATTGCCATGTGGTCACCTCAAGACAAAAATGAGAAATCATCTTACGGGCTGACTGAGGAGATGAATTGTTGATGAAGATTACTTTAGGTCCCATGCTTGTGATCAAGTGGCTGTCCAACCCTTACTCCTTTTTGCGCCAGCATCCAACTATAGTACTATAGCCGGGGCTTCTTCCAAACAACTCTAAAACATCACACTTCTGATCATCATAAGACCAGAAAAGCTTGTTCGCCTAGGCAACCTTCACACAGCAGGTTGTGATCTTCTCTCTTAATTCCTTCTTCATCTTTTATTTCTGCCTTTCCTTCATCCAAGTTAGGACTTCAACCATCATGCCAGTCATCATCCTTGAAATCTTCTTTGATACCAAGAGTAATCATTGTCAAACCAGATCCAAAAAAACATCCTCTAAGGCATCCAGGAATCAGCTCCATCTTTATCACCCTCACCCCAGTAGCCGAAACTGCCGTCTAGATCTCCTTCATCAAACACCAGATCCTGATGGATTCATCTGATGTCTTCACCGTGCAAAACATCTCAATGCAGGTTTCTCGAAGTTCACCTACTCGATGTTGGTCTATTGTCATGTTGATATGTGTGATGATGCTTGTCAAGCTCTGTCTCTGATCTTGTGAATGATCAGCAGCGGGAATAAACATCAATGCAATCAGATTTGGAGAAAGTGGGAAAAGATCACGATGTGCTTGTTTGTGAAGCCTTATAGCTTCATCATAGACAGCTTGCTGCATTCCATCTGTCCATGGTTCAATCACATGTTGAGCATTTGCTACCTGGAGAGCAGCTTGCGCATTGTTGCGAGCACTCCTTCGAAGTGTAACTTCTGCTTGAATAGCAGGATTTCAGATTTGGTTCTGGACATAGATCCATCCATGATTCCTCAAGTCTTCCACAATCAAAAACCTATTTCTTCTAGAGATTTTCTTTTAGGTGTAAGGAGGTCTGGGAAAAAGTGGAAAAAACACGGGTCAAGTCGACCTTATGGGGGGTACCCTGTCCGAGCCCAAGAACTGTTCAAAATGAGAATTTTTGATAATACTTTTAACTAAGAAAGTTGGGTTGCTTGTTTTCCAGTTTTGGACGAAAGTTCTTGTACGTACACATCTTAACATGGACCCCCAACAAAGCATATACTGGCACTCTAAAGTTGCAGGATAAAAACGTACTGGGTAAACTTGTCGTTTTCTAGGTGTCTCAAACTCTGCGATGAATTTCCGACCCTATGACAATGGCACTATTTGGTACTATATGGTGGCAAAAGACAATCATGTCATTCCAATCTTTCACATTCCCCATTTTTTTCTGCACTGCCTCTATCTTGCATTGCAAGGATGTCTTCGATCACAAAACGAAGCAATCTAGTTTAGTAATGTGAAATGCAATATAGCATAGCAATGGTAGAGAAATACCAGGTCCTACCCCACATCACAAGTTTATGGGCAT
>Ga0126337_10003498_pt1 | contig 10290 bp, 8 predicted proteins | sample DipCmetagenome_FD_92527 | JGI IMG/M metagenome (GOLD analysis project Ga0126337, IMG submission 92527) | Coral microbial communities from La Bocana,Puerto Morelos, Mexico - Diploria C A metagenome | ecosystem: Host-associated > Invertebrates > Cnidaria > Coral | place: La Bocana,Puerto Morelos... | reverse complement strand
TTTACAACAGTTGAAGTTGTCGTAGTGTTGAGCTGTCACTCCAGCTGTCAGGGTCAAGTTTTCTCATGCACTCCATTTGCCATTGGGAAGCAGTCTGGATTTGAAGAGTTTTGTTCATTGCACGACTTTGTGATGGCCTGTCAGAGTGTACTAAAGGATGCACTAATGGCTACCCACATCTCGTCATGCTTCACATTGAAACTAGATTGTTCTCATGCGGTAAGTTGTTTGTTAGCATTATAGGTGATTTATGAATGAAAGTGCAATAGAATACAAAGTGACAAATTTTGAAAATTCCCTCAAATCTACACAAGGCTTTTAGGTGAGTGTGAATTGGGTACCTAGCTTTCTCTCAGCTATTCACATTGAAAACAAAAATAAAATAAAAAGTAAAAAAATAAACAAAAAGTTGAAAAGATTAATTACAAGCTGTCAAGAACGATTCAAATTGTTTTTGTAGCCTACATCTTTGTTGTAACTTAAAAGGAAAAGATTATGTAGATGCATAGAAAATTGCGCCTCAAACAGTACTTTTCTTTTCAATTTTTGATCAGGACTGGCCAGTTGATGCTGACTGGCTGAAGACAAAACTGCACTCCATTTTATGTGGCAGTACAAAAGAAGTTTATGAGACTGGTTCCCAAGTTGCTGATCTGCATTTGATGCTCTCTACCATGATCCCCAGTGCAACTACTGGCACTTGTGGTACAAGGCTGAGGGATGCAGTAAACAGAGCATGCTCCGAGAGGTTTCCAGACCTAGCTAGGGAGATGGGCTTGGGATTCTTGGGTAGTGATAATGTGGATGATAGGCTTATAACAGAAGGCAAAGAGGATGAGGTACATACATTACATGCATTAGGCAACTTACTTTTGCTTTGGGCAACTGGAAAAACTTCGTTTTCATAACAGGATTTCATGGTTAAGAACCTTTGGGCTTGTCATAATTTTTCCTACACCACAACTTAGTTACACTGTAAAATTTGCTCATCTTGTGCATTATATGAAGAGCCTTGTCAAATGTCCACTCTTTTGATGTTCCTCACCATACAGAAGTCATGTCTGTGCAATGACACAGCCAGGTTATAACTTAAAAATAAGTGCTTATTTCTGAGCTTTATTTAACATTATTTAGGTCACTCCACCTGGCTTGGTTATGTCATCAATGCGGGTTGTTTTTCTTGTCGAAGATGAATTGCCTAGCAGCACATCTCATGAACCTGACAGTTCCAAGCATTCTGGTTCATACGTTGCCCTCGCTGATGCTTTAGTGGCAAATCTTCAAATGCGAAAAGCCTCAGACGTAAAATTTGAGTTCATGATTCTACGGATAAAACATGGTGAAATTAGCCCCCTCCAAGAATCCATGAAAAACCATCTAGACCTTTTGCCTTGCGATGCGCACAAAGTTCTGTTCATAGCACTAGGACCAATGTTTTCCAGGCCTAAATTGGAGCTTATCAAGCTCATCAAAGAATGGGATGATCACAGAACTGGTGACATCTGTTATGGAATACACTTCCAGCATGTCACAGCAATGCAGGCCTATGCGATTAAGAACAGGCTCAAAGAGATTCAGGGATCTGAAGTCAACACGGAAAAGACAACTCGCAGCAGTCCTCCGGCAGTGACTGGACTGATTGAAAATGACAACAGGAACTGTGCTGCATCTTTTCCTGTGTTGCTCTACATGATTCATCTTGCTGTCGGTGAAAATGGCAACAGATTAGCTGGGAAAGGAATACCTTCAGGTAAAGGGCTAACCATCTCGCATTGCTAATCTTCTCCATCCTTAACCATCCTTGATTCGTCATGGTTTATTACTATATCTTTGATGTTTTGTTATCTTCAGTAAACTAGTATTCTCAGCGGGTTTTTCTTCAGTTTAAATGTACGTGGCCACAATAACTCAAAGCTTCTTCTTGATAATGGTCTATTGTACTCGTCTCCTTGAAAAACAAATGCAGACTTAACTCAAACAGAACATTGACTTTTTTTTCTAAGTGTATCGTGTTGTCTTTGCAGCTGTGTACAGCAAAAAACCAGTCGGTCACGGAGAGTCCTCGTGGACGTTAGAAGAAGTGTACATGGAGACTAGTCACGTGCTGTCGGGTTTGAGCAGAAAGAGTGGGCTTCATTTGCTGTCACCAGCATCAAACCCTGTAGAGACCGCTTCAACAGCTACAACACATCCAGGAGGAGGTCATGCAACTTCAAATGAACTAAGCGAATTAGAATCAGCTCACGTGAATGGAGACGGCGCAGAGTTTTCCGCTTGTGGCCCACCTACTGCATCTCATCAAGAGCCGGCAGATGTTTCTTGTTACTTTAAGTTTCCAACAAATGATTGCGAATTGTTCCACAGAGATGATGAGAACATTGACATGTTTAATGACAAACCTATTTCAGGAAATGAGGAGCTTAACAGTGTCATGTGTTCCGAAAAGCAATCGTCAAGCATCAGTGCAATTATGATGAATTCAAGTGTTTCTGAGGGAAATAAAGACAATCTAGTGTCTGGTTCTGATTGTAAACCCTTTACAGACAATGAAGTGTCAGATGGTTCAATATGCTGTGACATGTCACTTCCAACCATCAATACAGTTAGGTCAGTCGCAAGCTCTTCATTGGAGACTGGGGACAACGATGCATCAATGTTTAATATGACATCTGTTAGCCCATCGACAGCTATCAGTCCATTTGGAGAAGCTTCAGTCCCACCTCAGGAGGAAGGAGGCAGAATGAAAGTGACTAATAATGAGGATGGGCTTGATGAATGGCCAGATCGTGTAATGAGTTATGAGAGATCATCTCTTTTCTTGAGTCCACCATCGGCAACCAGCTCACTGGAGAATCGTGTAAACTTGCGAGAGCGTGAAGAAAACATTACAAAACTGCTTGAAGATGAAAAGAAACCATCTTTAACCAGGAACCCATGTTCAGTCGTCAATTCAGAGGGAAATGATGCAGGCTTACTGGAGCTTGAAGAATGTGCTACAAGCCTTGTGAATGACGAAAATGGAATCGGTGTCCAGGCTAGCCCTGTACCATTCCAAGAGAAGTTATCTTCAACCCTCTACCCATGTTTAGCCGATAGCTCAGTGGGAAAAAATGCAGGCATGTGGGAGCTAGAAAAATGCAGTACAAACCTTGTCAACGACGACAACGGGATCAGTGTCGGGGAGGAGGCAAGACTAGTGGATGAGGTTGATAGGCTTAGTGATGAACGAAATTGCTTAACGTCTCAGGAAAAGTCTTCTTCCACCATTGGTCCACTTAGGAAAATTGCAAACTCGTTAGACGAGCAACAAACAGCAGTCGTTGAAGATCGGCTTGATGAGCAGGATAATGACATGTGTGACGAGAAGCGATGTTCACCAATCTCTTCAAGTGCAGTCCCATCAGCGAAAGAAGAAAAAACAACAAACTTAGTCAATAGAGTAGATGGGCTCGAGGAGTCTGGTCATGAAATGTCTCACGAAAATCCATCCTTCACTTCCAGCTCCATTGTGACAAGTGCAAGCATATCAATGGTGGAGGCAAATATGATGAAGCTAGCTTATGATGAAGATAGGCCTGGTGTGGAACAAGATCACGAAACCTACCACAGAGAACAATCTTCGACTTGTGGCACCGTAACAGATATTTCTGCGCCTCGAGGCAACTACAAGACGAAAAAGAAGGCTAAAAAGATCAACACAAACATGAATAAAAGGGCAACAGTGAGTTCATCTGATGTTAAAGTTAACTCGCCTTTCCAAACTTGGCTCCAGAACTTCACGACATTTTGTAAAACACAAAATGAGGTCGAACAGAAACAGGTGGAGACCAGCAAAAGTAGCTTTGAAGACTCCAAACACCAAGGTGCTTCTATAACCTACAGTGGAAAACAAAGCCATAAGAATTTAAAGGTTCAAGAGGAGTACTTGTCGGGAAACTTAGAAAGTTGTAATACATCCGTCGACATCCCGACTGCCATGGAAACTGATTGTGTTCCCCCAGCAACCGTGTGCTCAAGTGTGTCAGAATACGTTTACGAAGACTCGACCGTTGGTCGCACAGACAGTCTCGACCAAGAACAAGTTAAATTTGCATCTGATTCTTTGAATAGTGCAAAATCTGTTTCAAATAGGAATGTGCCTAAAGTTTTGGAAGCTGAAGAAAATGAAATTTATAATGTAAAAGATGACCAATCTGTGAGTGAAAATGCTAAGGAAAATATGGAGATTGGTTCTGAAGACACTTATGCCAGGAAGAGGTCTTTGTTGATCGATAATTCTGGTGAAGTGGAACAACCGTCACAAAAGAAGCTAAGGAATCAATCCGATTCTGAATACAAGGAGAGAATTCAACGATCCCTTGACACTACCTGGGACAAAAGCGACGACTTACCATTAATGGCGAATGTTGATGAAGTTCTTGTCCATCATTACATCTTAGACTTGTCTGTCAAATTTAGCGAAAAAATTATGAAGGGAAATATAGTATTATTCCTTGAGCCTCGAAACGAGGAAGTGACCAAGAAGCAATTTCAAATGACTTTAGATAGTTCACTGGTTAACATTGAGTCAGTCAGCGAAGTCGCGCTTCCAGACGACTATGAAGTGACTTTTTGCGGCCACAAACAAAACAACCCTTTGACACAGGAGGCATGTTCATCCGGGTTACAAAACGGTTTCCTTGGTAACATCCTCGGTGATAATTCCCATACTCCCTTGCCGTTTAAGGGTCTGTCTTATTCTGTGTACGGGTGGTGTGTACAGATTTGGAAGCCTGAAGCAACTGGCAAGGCTTGGCCCAGGTGCGTATGGATTAAATACCACACGAGCCCAGAAGGAACATCCTTGACATGGGCTACTGACCAAGATGGCAAGTAAGTGAGACAATCATTTCTTATCAGCGTATCTAACCGTTATAAATCGTTTGTCTTTTGAAAGCAGTTAGTGTCCTAGGATTCAGGGTCACTGGTCGTAGTTTTATTCGAGCACAATAGCAAATAGTAAGGGGATCCTACGCCATCAGACTTCCTTCCAAGACTTTCCCTCAGCGCGGAACTCGATGAAGATGCGCTTGAAACGAGCAAGGAGCGCGAGCGAGGTGTTATGGGAAGGAGAATTGTCCTCTCCCTCGCGCCACCACTTTTTGCGGTTTTCTGTGGCGCGAACGATTTAGGACTACGCTACTAGATGTTGATGCATCTTGAGTATTAAGTGACAAATGTGATTGATTGATTTATCGGTTGATTGATTATGTCTTTTCTCTGTCCCAGACCGTCTGTGTTCTCGCCCGGTGCTTACATCAACAATCGATCACTGATGCCCTGTCAGGAGCCTCCTGTTGCCATGTCAACTTGGCAGGCGTCTATTCATGTGCCTGAAGGCTGTGTAGTGCTCATGAGTGGGAACGAATTTGTTGGCAAAACGACCGGAAGTGACGATCAAGGTAAGCCATACGAGTAGTTTATCTGGAAGTGCTAAAGCAGGACTTGCGCTGGACTCCGGATCGAACAGTCCAGGTTCAAGCCCTGGCCGAGGACATTTTGTTGTGTTCTTTGGCAAGACACTTCATTCTCACAGTGCCTCATTCCAGACAGGTGTATAAATGGGGTCTAAAACGTTGTAATGGCAACCTGGCATAATGCTGGGGGTAATCCTGTGTTGGACTTGTATCCCATCTAGGGTGAAGCAGAAATACTGCTAGCCGCGTCAAGCTACAGAAACCAGAGATAATCGCCGCGAGCTATGAGCCATTAGGTTTTAAACCGTAAAACTGTACGTTGTAAAACAACTTGCGCTGTGGGTTGTCATAAGTGGCTAACTATTTGACTTTGCGAGCGTACAATATATTCAGAAGAGTGTAAAAATAGTTACTAGGGCGTTATTTTTCACTTTCAGTGACGTACTACTACGAGATGGATTGTCCGCTGCCTTGTTCCACTCTGGCTGTAGCAGTGGGTTGGTGGCAATGCCGACAGTCCAGACACGCTGAAACCAAAAATGGCAGCAACCCGGACGTGCCTGTGACGTGTCGTTTGTTTGCCCCGCCCAGTTTGATCGACACGGCGGCAAACGAGTTGCTAGGATACGCACCGAAGTTCTTGGAGGCTTCGTGTGAGCTGTTGGGCCCTTATCCCTTTAGACGCTTGGATATGTTGGTTTTACCCAAGTGCTTCGCTTGTATGGGACTCAAAAGGTTTGTCTACAGATCGAACTATAAATTCTCCTTTCTGATAACCAGGCATTTGTTTGGACGCTGGTTTTGAGAATTTGGTGTTTTTTGTTAATTTTGCTTTTCAGTGGGGATTATCATGCTTAAAATGTCGGTCATCTTTGTGCTGGATTTAGCCGCTGCTCTGATGTTAAACATTGCTCATGTGTTTGTTTTTGTTCTGGTGGACGTTTAGTCCCAACCTAGTGTTTCTGTCCCAGTCCCTTCTCTCCGGTGACGCCAGTATGCGGGTGCGCCTGGCACATGAGATTTCTCACGCTTGGTTCGGTTTGCTGGTTGGCGCGAAGGACTGGAGCGAAGAATGGCTGTCTGAAGGCTTTGCAACATTCATAGAGGAGAAGATTCAATCCAAAGCCGAGCGGGTTTGTGGACCATTTAGTTTTGTTACAAACGAATAGAAAATATTATTAATTCGTGTACTTTTGGGAGGAATGAAGGACGTACATGGAAAAGTGGCATTGGAGAAAGTGCTTTGATGCGAAAAAGAAGGAAACTCTGGAGGAAATTAAAATTATGATCTACAGAAATCGCGAATATCATTTTGATACTCAGCAGAACTTGTTTGTTTGTGTATTCCCATTCCTATGAGCAAGTCGAGTAAATCGCGAAAGTTGAGGTAGAAAACACCTCCGCTTTTAAACTTGTTGCAGGTAACCGCTCTTTTAAATTCCATCCACACAACGGCCTTTGCGGATATCGTTTAAGTGTAGAGCACTTATTTACGTTCTGAGCGCCGGGCTTACTTGATAACTTGACGTTTGGTGATTTTTGTTTTCAGTGGTCCAAGGATAAGGACAGGTTTTTTCGTGAAATCAGGCAAATTCTCAGACACAGATGTTTGTTGTCTGAAATCAGGGAGTGCGATGACAATCTAAAATGCTTGAGGTAAGCCGAGAGGCTTCATACCTGCTTAACTCTTTCGTTGCTGGGAATTTCGTAGAAAATCAACGCAAAATCCCCCAGTTGACAATTCTTTATAATTACAAACATATTAGTAGCTAACTAAAGAGTGAGTTGGGGCTCGCGGTTGATGATACGGAGAGTGTGCTTAAACTTGTTAAAGGGTTTCTTAAATGATGGTGTTGGTTGCAACGAAAAAAATGGATCTGTCGAATGATTAATTGGTCGATCAAACGATCGGTTGATTGATTGATTGATTGATTGATTGAGTTTTAAGTTGCTGGATTAACTGAAATTGATCTTTCGTGCAAACTCCATTAAAACAGCACAATCAAATTTAAGAGAGATCTGCAATCGTTAAAAATAACTTAAATGGCTCTAGTAGTTGTAAAGAAAGGGCACAGAAAAAATGAACTTTACAATACCAGTGCAATAATATGCTTAGGCACCAAGCTGCAAAAAAGCAAATATATTTATTTTTGGTTGTCCTTTTCAAAACAGGCCGAAAGTGGTTAAACCCGCATCTGGTAAGAATATTTTTTTCTTTGTTATAACGTTTTACCTTTTGTTGGTGTTACCGTATCTTGGTATCAATATTCTATTTGTACCCTACTGATCAAGCTTTTTTTCATTATCTTGCACAGCTCTTTCGACAGCTGAAGCTGTTAAGAGGAACTCTGGTCAGCCAGAAACCATTAAACCTCACACTGTGGTACAGTTTGGTCAAATCTGCTCTAGAAAATGGACACAAATTCACTACCTCAAGGTTTGCCTCTCCTGAAAATTTAACTGTTGGGAATTATCTGCAAGAGTCAGTAGTCCTCAGTGGCCCCCACCTTCTTTGTATCAGCTCAGGTGTTCAGCAAGAAAATGGCGCGCGACTGTAGGAGAAACTACGGCACAGTGGTGAAAGCGCTCGCCTCCCACCGGTCCAGTGTCAAATATGTGGGTTGAGATTATTGTCGGCTCTCGACTTGTTCCGAGGGTTTTTCTCCGGGTTCTCCGGGTTCTCCGGTTTTCCTCTCTCCACAAAAACCAACATCTCCGAACTCCAATTCGACCAGGGTAGAGGACCCGCATGAAAACCAGCAGCGGGTTTTGTCAGAGAGTACTTTGAGAATTTTAATTGAAGGTGTACACCAAGCCTCTGTTTCTGCCGCTTCCCAGGGCTTTTCGCTCCTTCTTGAGAAGGAGCTCTGGAATCATTCCCGAACAGCAGCTTGTGTAGTCAACTGAGTGAATGGAGTCGTGTTTTTTTTTTTCAGGGATACTTTCTTCTTCACCGTCTTGCTAGCATGGTGGGTCTTGATGAATTTGATGAATTTCTTTTCAACTATGTCCAGCATTTCAAAGGACAACTTGTGGCATCGGAAGTGAGTCGTCTCAGTTGATTTATACCGTAATGATTTCAGTTAAACCCTGAAGAGCTAATTTATTTTGATAACCCGAGGAGATGACTGTAAAACCGAAAGTTGACACTGAGCGGGTATCCGTGTCATATAGCACAGCTAGTTATTCATCAATAATTTAGTCATTACTGTGATAGTATTTCTAACATTTTTACTTAATGCTGTAAATCTGATTTTAATGCTATGCTGTGGATCTTCTTTAAATGCTGTAAATCTCGTGTTTCTCAGGACTTCTTTGAATTCTTCGTTGAAAGTTTCTCCAACGTACCAAGGTAAGGAAAATTAGAACCTTCTGTCACGTGGTATACACACGACACGTGATTTCACATATCACGTGATATGCATTTGTCACGTGGAGTGCAGTCGGCAGGCTATACCGGGAGCCGACGGCTGGTTGTTTGAATTTAAACTTTCCTTTCTTGCCGACAGCTTTCGTAATTCGTCTTTATTACCACAGGGAAACAACAGACAAGTTTTTTCATGAATGGCTGGAGAGAGCTGGAATGCCAAAGGTAAATTGTGTTATGCTTGTTTTTCATCCTTAAACAAAACTGTTGTTGTTTGTTTCTGATTTATTTGAGAGCTGTAAGTTTTATATTCATTGAGATCTCTTTTTGTTTGTACCCAGTCCTTCCCGAAGAAGTTTGAAAGCCCCGACAATGAACTTGTCTCGCAAGTGGAAAACGAGGTAGGTGGTAACTGCTGGCCGGCGATGTACACTAAATCATTAACCTCTGCCATTGAACTCACAGTTGTGAGAAGTAAGCATGATATGATTATTCTTTTGTTATTACGGAGTTTTGAAGCGAATTCAGTGTCGCTGGTTACATTTGGAATCATAAGAGCGATAGATCGTTTTCACTTTCATGCAATGAAAAAATAAATCAAAAGCCATCCAGTGAAAAAAGCTAAGAAATTGCGAACAGGGCCAAGGATGCAACGAGGGCTGGGCACGGGAAGCATGCGTCAGTCAAATCATGGTTGGTGGCTTCTGATTGGCTGAAAAATCAGCAAGTTTACTGAGACTGGCTGGTGAAAGTAACACGTGGTCTTTGAATCAAATACGCATATAACTTGGTTAGCGCAAAAACAGTGCAGAGACGTGATTTGTACTTAAGCGCTCGATCAATGATTACTGTATTAACTAGGCCTTCACATTGTTACAGTTTCAGACTTGGAAGAAACAGGACTCCGTTAACAAACGGAACAAGACACTCAAAGTTAGAAAGAGGAAGAAACCTCCAAACACTACATTGGTTAGTGGTTAATAGTTTTTCCTCAAGCAGTCGTAAATTATTTTGTACTTTATTGCATGAATGAGAAAATTACTTCTTCTCTGTGATTGGCAGGGAGCAGGTCAATTTATCGTTAATTCTTAATTTGTACTGTAGTCGAAATTAACGCCAACGCTTCGCAATTGTCTCCGTCACATAATAAATGAGTAATCTTATGAAAGTTCGAGCAATTACATGTAAGGATTTACACTACTCGTCATATTTGAAAATTCTTTCAAATTTCTCTCGCCGTAAGGCTCGTGCAATTTTGAGAGAATTTTCAAATATTAGTGTAGTGCAAATCCCATTCATAAGATTAATGACACCAATTCAAAAAAACTAAAAAGAGAACGTTTAATGATTGCTAACAACCACGTGATACATCAAGTGTTGTAACATCGTCGGCATTCTTCGGACCGACACGATCCGACCCGAAAAATGCAGACGACGCCATTCTGTATTGCGCATGTCATTTGCAAT
>Ga0126337_10003496_pt1 | contig 10294 bp, 4 predicted proteins | sample DipCmetagenome_FD_92527 | JGI IMG/M metagenome (GOLD analysis project Ga0126337, IMG submission 92527) | Coral microbial communities from La Bocana,Puerto Morelos, Mexico - Diploria C A metagenome | ecosystem: Host-associated > Invertebrates > Cnidaria > Coral | place: La Bocana,Puerto Morelos... | reverse complement strand
GGGGAATCCTTGTTTACAATATTTGCCTCATTAGCATAAGCAATTCGGTTTCTGATGGAGCTACAAATAAATCAGTTCTGAATATTGAAAGTTCATAGTATGATTAACTCTACCAGTGAATATTAGCCAGGTCTTTTGAATACTTTTTGCGCAACACGGGTTAAAAAACTCAAAATTTTAAAAAGAATGTATGAGCTCATTAGCGCTTTTGCCATCCAGAGATTTTGCAGTTTTTGAAAGACAATTTCTCCCTGAATATTATACACAAAGAGCTAAAACTTCCACCATGTATTAAATTCCACTAGCTCTTTAGCTGCCTGGAATCAATTTATATCTACGACTTTTCCTTCTGTACGTAAAGCCCTATGCAAATGAGCAAAAATGTAAACAATGCCGTCACCAAGGATCCCCCTATGGACGTTTACCTTAAAATTGAATGTTAGTACAACTTCACTTAGGGTGTTTTCGGGTAAAGGAATGGTTGTATTTTCTACAGCAGTATATATAGTAGGTCGTTAAAATCTGGAATTGCTCCTCGCAGATAAATTGAAGCTTCTAATATTGCTTCGAAGAATCTCGGTACATATTTTGTCTAGCGTAGTTAACGTAGTTGCAGAGTTTTTTTTAGCTTTTTATTTATCTTCTCGTCCTACGTCTTTGTGAGGAGAATACAAAATAAGAGGAAGGTGGAGAGTAATATACTTTAAGTATCGATCAATGATGGCTGATTATTTAAAGGAAGTCAATCACCTTGACATGAGGTTTTGTTTCCATCCCATTTCCCGTCCGCTTGACAAGTTCGTTTGTGAGATCCCCGCAAAATGAACCCTTCGTCACAATTAATCATCACGTGGTTTGGGTATGTAGTTTCTTCACCTGACAGCGAGCCGTTCAATGGAGTAGAGAGCTTTCCACAATCAAAGGCTTTACATGAGAAATGAAAAGACAAAGAAGCGTTTTCTTTTTTCTTTTCCTGGGTAACAGATTTTCAAAACACAGTGCTCACTTTTGTAATCAAGCAACGCCAAAGGTAACCAGGATTTTGTATTTAATTACACTTCTTGACTAAGACTTATCACTGAACTTTCAATGTCTATTTTGTGTTACGTACATGTTCATCTTAATTCTCGTACTTCTGCAGTGCGTAGTTCTATGGAATCGAACAAATCGTCAAATAGAGTCTTTGCTGATTAGCAGGAACTTCAGCAAGTTTAAATTCGCGCAGGACGGTACAAATGAGACTACGGTATAATGATAACACGTCTAATACTAGGAGACATTTTCAAAGCACAACTACAATCCAGTCACATTTGTAGCACTAGTGAAAAAGCAGGTTACCACTACTAAGAAAAGCGTAACACGAGTGAAATAAGTACAAGCGTTAGCACAAGAAAAAGAAACGTTCCCTTTTTTTCCTGGTGCTTGCGCTTATGCTTATTTCACCAGTGCTATGCTTATATTACAAGCAAGAAAATGGCATAAGCGAAAAAATGCAAAAATCACCAACTTGTCTTTCAAGTTTTTCAACTTAAGCTGCGCACGCGTATGTTGCTAGGTCGAATATCCTTGTGCTTGTGTATACGCTTGCGCTTATCTCAAATGTGCCAATCAGGCTTTAAGCGATGATCAAGAATGCGCTAATCAAACGCTAGTATGCTTTACTTACGTATGCATGACACTTCCTTCCCACTCCAGTTTTTATCCGAAGTGCACATTCTTGTTTCACTTCCTTCCAGGTCAAAACCGTCATCGCATTTAAACTGAAGCGAGCTTTGAAAAGTCGTTTCATTGCCTATAAATGATCCATTCTTTGGACGAGGCGGAAAACCACAGTTTACAACTGAAATGAGATTACATTGGATTTCTAACTAGTGAAAATACAAAAAGTAGCAACTGGAAAAAAAACCTACTGTCTTCACCATATCTTGCTTGGGGTTTCTTGGAGCTCGTGGCATGGAGACCGAAAAGAGAAAGCAATCCCAACTTACACCCACTCCTCCCATCCTCAGTCTGGCTCGCAATCCTTCAATGCACACATTTTTCTTAGAAGCATCAAGACATTTTGTCGTGTTCTTTTCCGTGTTACCATGGTAGGGACATTATATGATGAAAAACACTCAAATGTACAGGGCTTAATGTTGGTGGGTCCGCGTTGCAATTATGACGTCAAAGCAAAAATAAAATGACATCATTCATTCAGTACCTACCATCATAAATTTTGGATAGTAAAAAGCCCCAAAAAATTATATATAAGAATATTTAACAATTAGACCCGCAGCCCGCAAGGGCTACGGGTCAATAGCCCATGAGGCGAAGCCGAATGGGCTATGGACCCGTGGCCCTTGAGGGCGAAGGGTATAATTGTTTTAGTATCACCCAACTAGTCGGAGAGGCAAAAGCAATAATAAAGTTAGCAAATGCAAGTTTGGGAATAACACGAAAGAATTTCGCTACTCGATGACTATTGCGTAGTCTAGTTGGGTAATACTAAAAGGTAATAGCATCTCAGCCAAGAAAGCAAGGAAGAGAATTAATAAATTTGTGTGAGGCATACCATTGAAGTGAATGGCCAAGTCACGTGAGAAGAGAATGAACACACCATAATGTTACGATTGGGAAGTAAATACTTACAAATGCAGGTGTCCCAAAAAGAAAAGGGATTACGACTATTGCAATGTCAAGAAATGATCAATTAGATTCTGTTTTTGTAACATGCCCTAGCGAATAATAAATGATAAATTACATTATGCACACCACACCTTCGCAAGCTGGCTGGGTCCCAGTCCACGTTCCATTTAGTTGACACTTGCGATCCGGTGATCCAACGAGTTCATACCCCAGGTCACAGTTGAAATAAACTACGCTGTTGACAGAGTATGTTACCCCAAGCTTTCGACCATTTTCAGGAGTTCCAGGATCGCCACATCCTCCCTCTGAAAAGGGAAATTATATTGACAATAAAATGCAACCGCAGATTATAGGATGGCTTCTACATCATTGTACACAGCGACCCGTGGTATATGAACAAGCACTAGAAATCTATTATTTCACGGTAAGACGTATCATAAGGTAGCTGTCACATGATCAACATTTGTTGGTAGTTAGAAAATAAGAGACAGAGAGAAACTCAACAGAGGCTTCATACATTAATTGTAACAAATTTCGAACGTTAAAACTTCGGACGTTTTATTTTGAACACTTTTATCGATTTGTTCGATTTCATACAACTACGCACGAAAGTTAAGAGGAAACGCAACATACACGGCGAAACAAGTGCAGTAAGAGGTCTTTTAAGCCTCAGGAAAGGAAATTAAAAAGCTTGACAAGATACAATCAGTTGGCTAAATTGTCTCTTGGAAACCCGAGCAGTGTAATTCAGTATAAGAAACTGATTACTTTTTTGGGGCAAATTTCGGTGAAACATTTCGGGCACTTTGCTGAAAAATAGCTAAAGTAAATTACGCCTACAAAACGCCAATTGGACTGGAACAACATCTGTGAGATGATAGTTTTGCTTTCAGACGAAAAGTGTCCAAAAACAAAGCTCCCCGAATTCTTTTGGCAAGTAATGGGTTCAAGGTGCCATAAATTTACATCAGAGAATCTGTGTGCTCGTAACATGTGGATCTTTGAGTGTGGGTCGGCGCAGTCTAACAGACAGAACAATACCAATACTCAAAAGTTATCCCACGATGAACATAGATTACTCACCAGTACATTTGAAAGGCAACACGGTCCATCTCCCAAGAAAACACATTTGGGTAGCCATGCCTTCCTGGTTGTAGCCTTTATTGCATTTAAATGTGACTTTGTATCCAGATCGGTACTTTTTACTTGGATTTGAAATGTTCGCGTTTCTTGGAATTGCGGGCTCTGCACAGTCCTGCACTGAAATCAAAATGAAAAGAACGGCACGTCTTGATTGTAACTTGAGAGCGTAACTCTTCTAGCTGTAAAATCATGGCAGTAGTTTGCAATTCAACTCAGATACGTGTAGATTACTTATGTTAATCTTTGTGGTGAACGTCGATGAACTGTTAGCGTGCAAGTCAACTGACTTACAGAAACGAACTCTTCTTTAGCCTATTTGTTAACCTGGTTATAAGGTGGAAAATTCACTTACAGCATCTTGGAGTGAGACCGTCCCATCGTTTCTTTGCGGTACATCTCTTGACAGGATCCGTGTTCAAATCGTATCCTTCATTGCAGCTATAATGAGCTGTGGAGTTGTAACTTGTTCCCGTGAAATTCCGCTTTCCATTCTGTACAACAGGTGGAATGCCACAAGACATACCTAATAACAAGACATCCCAGTCACCAGGATATAAAAGCCATTCTCACAGAAGTAAAGTAGAATATATTTTTGGTTTTATTCCCAATTCAAGGTAAAAGAGAGTAAGGTGATTTTGCCTAAAATTAAAGAAGCTCAGTCATTATATTTTGTTTTATTTTGACGACGTACAACATTCACCATAGATTGAAGATAGAAAACACTTAAGAGATAATGATAAACTATAATGAATAAAGATGTTTCACAAAGCATCAAGGGTCAGTGGGTGAGGATGTACGGGGTACACAAGATGAGCTTGAAAAGTTAAGGCTAAAGTTTTTTAATATGCGCAACCGTGACATAGCTCTTTTAAATAATTTTTTATGAATATCATTTTGAGGTACGACGAAATCGTGGAAACATTCAACACCTGTGAGGACCAAATAACATAATTGACTGTTTATTGGGGTTCGCCGGTGTTAAATAAAAATACACACTTTTCCACATCATGTCTATTTGAAAACTCCTTCTACAAGAATCGATAGTCTATCAGTGCGCCATAAACTTAGCTCAATCGGATTTAATACATCGCTATTGAAAAAATTAAGATGATGATAAAATGTGGTCAGAGAATATCTGGAATAAAACGGTACGCTCACAAAATGATAGCTGGTTATAGGAATTATATACAAAATTGCACGTCTTGAAAGGTTTAGCCTGAAATTTTCAAGTTCGTCGTTTGTAATTCGTCTTTATCTTCTCCATCCTTACCTATCCTTGTTCCTTTATGGTTTCTTATTATCTCCTTGGTATTTCTCAGTGTTAGTAAACTACTATTTTCAGGTTTCCTTTACCAAAAAGTAACTTTGCACGCCACCAAAATCACTCACAATACCATGACTTTGAATTATTGTTTAACTTGCGTAATAATTAAAGGGGCTAACCTTTCTCCACACAACTAAAACCACAGCTTCCGTCACACAGGCATTGATAACTGCCTGAGCCGCACCCACTCTCAGGAGAACACTCTTGAGTACATTTGGTCCGAGCCGCGCGGATGGTCCTTTTGCACCCGTGAGTACCTTGACAGAACACAACGGCAACATCAGAATCTGGACCACATATTGGATTTGAAATTGCCAGAATTTTTATTACGCATATGCACTGTGTAAGGAAGCTATACCCCTGTTTTCCAAACCATTCGAAATATTTTCCACCTACTATGTGGAAATTTTGTCACATTTCAACTTAAGCAAGACACTGAATGGCTTAGTGGTAGAACTTTACAACAATATCTTTGGCCATGGTCGACTTCTCGGGTGGGAAAACCCAGAATTATTTTTAATATCAATAAAATAATAAATATCAATAAAAAGCATTTGATTCATTCCTCGATTTATATCGAAAAGCTGAGATACATTTTGTTGAATGGAAAATCCCTCACTCCTCTGTTAATAAAATTGGCTTTTCTCCCAATGGCATGGTTTTCTTGAAGGTAACATTGGAAAAAGACAGTGACCGTTCAAAGAACTGTTAAAACGGGACTTGTAGATACGTTTGCATAGATAACATACTTTCGCATTTAAAGGGGAATCGAGTCCACAGTCCATTGATGCAGATTCTGACAGGATTTCCACGGGGTTGTTCTTTAAAGCCCTTTTTGCAGGCCAATGTGATTCTTTCACCAGTCATGTACGTGCGGTTGAAGTTCTCCGGTTTTTTGATGTAAGTTGAAAACGGAATCTTCGGCAAGGAACACATCCTTACTAGAAAAGGAAAAAGAAATAAAGCGAACAGTTAGAATCTTTGCAGAACGGCCCGTCATCGCCTGATGGAAAATAAATAACTTTGGTGATAACTCGGCAACAAGAAAATAACTGGATCTATATTATTCAGCTGTCTTGCACCGGGCCCCTTTATTTTCAACAATATAACTTAGTGTTTTCACTTAATGAACATTCATCCACTTGACTTTATTATCCATTTGTATTGGTGTATCAAAGTTTATTAAGTCCCCAATTATCTATCAAGTTCCTGGAAACCAGAAAAAGCTGCAGTCGCATGGGCCACTTGGCTCATTTGCAGACTTTACCCAATTATCTATCAAGCTCCACCAAGATTAATCCAGTGGACACTCGAGAGAAGCAAGCCTGTCATTATAAAAAGTTTGATGACGTTGTGCTCGTAGGAAAGGTTATGTTATCTCTAGAAGGATATACGAGCAAAAGTGTTAATGGTCAGGATTACATCACGCGATACTTACAGCAGTTAGGTCCCACGCCGTCCCACTTTTCATTAGCCCGGCAGGTTCGTTCGGAGGCACCAGACAATGTGTAGCCTTCGTTACAAACGTAAGTAACAGTTTCTCCGAACTTCGTGGATGGGTATTGTGCCTTGGCATTCCTTACGTTCGGTGGCCTGCCACAAGATAAATCTGTCCGATAAAAAATAAGGAAATAAATAAATAAAAAAGGGAAATGAGAGATCAAAGTCATTATCTAAATATTTTGGCTGGAGATTTATCATAGTTGTTATCACACCAAGCACCATTTCCTTGTAGAACAGAGCGAGAAATCCCAAGCATGGCCACTCGGTTTGCCAATCACAGCATAGGATTTGGTTCATCTCTCCCGCTCACGGAGCTTGCTATAGCTTTAGGAGCTTAAGTAATAAAGACGGCTAGGCCAAAGACAATGCGTTGCAAAACAACCCATAATGTCCAAGTTCTACTGTACGGTATGCTTAACATAACGTTCTTATGGAAACAACAGAATGTTTCATCGACTCAAGCTGTTGGGTGAGTATAGGTTGGTTGTGATCTCTGATTCAGGTTATTACTGAGACTCCGTTCAACAGGCCTTTCAGTCACAAAGTGTACTATCATATTATACCGGTAACTAAAAAAAATAAAAGTTATTTACAACAATTTAATTAAATTCTAATTTTATTCAATCATTCATGTGAAACGCATTAGTTTCTTTATTCGTAAGTGTTTTTAATGTTGTCAGCTAGCCCATTCCATTCCTTTGGACCCCTACAGCAAAATTCCCATTGTCCCGTTGAAAATCTACATCGGGGAACCACAAAATTATTTCATCCCCTTGTGTTCCTGTGGTGAGCTGCAGAACGTTTATCAAAATATTTACCTAAAATGTAGTGCTGAAAAAGCTCCAAACGTCTGCCTACCTTTCTTTACACAGCTGTACCCACAGTCACCATCGCAAAGACACTCCTCTCCAGACCCACCGCAGCCAGTCGAAGGGTCACATTGTGCCACGCACATCCGACTAGGCTGCCGATTTGTACGCTTACACTCTGATTGGCCTAGATAAACAAACATAAGGAGTTAACAAAATTTTGATCTTAGAGGGCGTTTTCTTATTGGTTACGTGACTCTGAACAACCAGTATCATGTAAAAGTGAATATAATTGGTATACTAATTAGTGGGAGGCACTGAGGCCGCATGGTGATTGTCTCCGGATCGAACTTTGTTTTAAGTTTGCTTCACGTTCGCTTTTCACATGCTTCACGCTCATCTCATGTCTACATATACAACGCTCACATTACGCGGATTCTATCCTAAGGCTTGTTTGACGCTCGCTTCGAATCTTTTTACGCTCGCTTCCTGTCATTTCAAATCCGAGACTTAGGCTTGTCAAAGCTCGATCGCTTCGCGCTGCCGCGTTTTACGTCTGGACACTTGTGTTGGGTTCCCCTCACGCCAGCCTCCCATGCAGACGCTCGCAACGGGTTTGTTTCCCATGGTACCTTCACGCTCGATTCATTTATCACACTCGCTTTGCATTCCGCACTTCACGCTCAATCACATGCTCTAGTTTCACGCTCCTTCTGGCGCGCTGGCTTAGCGCTCTGCTCACTATGCTCTTTAGGGAGAATATTTATTTTTTTCCTCGTCACTTAAAGCAACGAATTTCTTTGCTCGGTCTCTCTCATTTAACAAAAGAATTGTGTACAGATACTTTATCACAATATTCTCTCTTATCGCGGTTCTAATAAGAATTCTATCACGCTCGCGCCAGATTCCATTAGTCACCCGCTTGGCAAGAACCGAAAATGCAAATATCAATTAAGCTTCAGATCCATGAGGAAAACAGCACGGTAGCTCTAACAGATTGTGAGGGAAAAGAAAAAACAAAACGGTATGAACAAGTAGATCTACAGCACAAATAGATCCCCGCTACACGTAATCTCTGTGTGTAGAGGACTAATCCACTGCATCCCGCTTACTTCACAGTAAATCCCTACAGGATCTTGGGAGCAGGAGCAACTCCTCGGCGGTCAAACACTTCGCTTTTGAGTGAAAGAAAAACACTGCCTGCTTCGTGGGAGTAAAGAGGACAGCGCAACATATGCTTGCCTCCCGTTTACGATGAGTTACGATGAAGTGAAACTTCTGACAAGAAATAGCGTATTCAAAATATAACGTTTGATAATACATAAAAAAATATTCCATGAACCGGCCAACATATTTTTTTTTTCTTGTTCAGAAAACCTGATACAGTTTGTAGAGGCAAGAATGACCTCGTCCTAAGAAATCGCATCCCGATGACTTCCTGTTGTGATGCGCAATATAAATTTTACGACGCAAGAATATCGGCTGATATATCTTGCTTTAGTAGCTATTCCAGATCATGTCGTCATCAATCAGAAAGTTTCATCGATTGATTACAACAATCGGCCGCATTTGCTTGGGTAACATGCATTAGTAAAGCATGATGGTGTAAATAAAAGTTTATCGCTACCGTCTTTAATTACAGGGCAACCGATAAGCATTGTCCAAAGTTGATGCCGAGTTAGAGAAAACGCATTCTGTTTGAATGACATGTTTTCACAACTATTAAAGTCAATTATAGTCGGGCCAGATGGAAAATTCGCGGCCGTGACCACAAACACATGCTGAAAATATGAAGTCTGCAAGGATTTCAAAACGGAGTTCCCATACTATTTCAACCAGAGAAACTTACCTTTTATTGTACGCGAAAAAAAGCTGATCCACAGCAACAATGAAGCAAAAATAATCCTCATTTTGTCAGCCGGCTATGTAGAAATGCTTCGCTACACGAATGTAACATATGCATTACTTGCTTGTTGATTACGAACAACGTGAAACCCAACCGGCGCTGAAGGATAAAAACCTCTCAACGACGTCAATTGCTAGCTATCACGTTTCATAAAGTGTGATCGATCTCCGATTGTCCTATCTTTAGCAAGTTTTTTAGTTTGTCACGCAATTTCTCGCCCACAGGACAACATCCACTGAATAGCGTACATTCCGTCTCGACAATTGTTATTCCCTGGTTGGTATTTTACCCTTGTTAGAGGAGGAGTTACACCAACATTCATCGATGTGGAGCACAGTCGAGAACGCCGCATAAGACCTCCTCGTCGCCGCCCTTTGCGCTAGCCGGTGCTATAGGGATGATCGAGTGACTGACTGACTGACAAACTGTTTTACCTCGGTCAATATCGTGATTTGTTCCTTGAAAGCGTGTTCGAGGTTTAAGAAATGTGCGTTTACCCCCATATTTTTAAAAACGGGCGCTGCTGGTCGTACCATTAAGGGGTTAAAAAAGTTGTTTTGAAACTTGTTAGAAGGTTCAACCTCAAAAGATCCAAACGGCGAAAGCTTTCGAGGTATCCCCCCACCCCACATAAAAGAAAGGATATAATATGTTGTATCGGTACCCCCGTCCCCACAAAGCAGTACCTCTTTGGAGTTATTTTCCAAACTTCCGATGATCGCACCCGTCGCGGGTTAAAAAGGATCGGGTTGAGTGAGGACAATGGAAAAACAGAGCCCGCGAAGCGTATTTTCAAGTCGGGGGGGGGGGGGGGGGGGGAAACCGGAAACGGGTTGGGGGGGGCAAACGGGGGGGCCCCCCGCGCCATCTCGATCGCTTCGCTCCCCAAATTCTTCACTTTCGCGTGAAACCAATGCGGTCGGCTTAGTTTCTCTTCTTCTTGGACTTATTTCAAGTCTTGTAGCCTGTATTCGGGTAAAT
>Ga0126337_10003495_pt1 | contig 10295 bp, 15 predicted proteins | sample DipCmetagenome_FD_92527 | JGI IMG/M metagenome (GOLD analysis project Ga0126337, IMG submission 92527) | Coral microbial communities from La Bocana,Puerto Morelos, Mexico - Diploria C A metagenome | ecosystem: Host-associated > Invertebrates > Cnidaria > Coral | place: La Bocana,Puerto Morelos... | reverse complement strand
CGTCATAGCATTTTTCCATGAGAGAACTTTCATCTTAAACATGAAACCCAAACTCAACCCAAGACCAATCCTCATCCTTTGCACGGGTCAGCCCCCTTCGAAGCGGCGCTGGGGCAGGACGGTCACGAGATCCAGATGCCTGCAAAGCACAGTTGGCCAAAGATGCCATTGAGAGAATATGGAAAAACACTTGATGAACCCGCCGTGGGATTACATGTGTGTTTGGAAGTTGAGATTGGTACGGTTCATGCAATAAAACTTATGCCATCTAGATCATATGGTTTTGAAATGTTATATGTTGCAAATTGGCTTTTTGTGAGAGGTCCTGAAACTTCAAATCATCTTTCTTTTTCTCACAGATTCAATTTTTTCAACATGTGAGCCTGAATGTCCTTCAGCCAATAATTCCAGTTCTGGTTTGTGCGCAAGTCTTGAGTCAGGGCGGAAGATTCACCTTTCTCACTGTATTGCTGGACACAATGGTAAAGGTAGTCGCCAAACTTGGGATGCCTCATGGGTGAAAACCAGTGATAATAAGTTCAGGCATATCCAACTCAGCCACACTTGGAGGGATCAAAATGTTATCACCTTGAAACGGACAAACACATAATTGATATGTGAAGTATTTGAATTACCATGTACTGATACTATGAAGCAACAAAATAGAGGATGAGTCTCCCAGGTTCTTTGGAACAAAAAGGCTCAAAGCTAGAAGGCATATATGGCTCTAAAAAAAATATTTAAATCAGGGCGCTGGCGGAAAATAAAAAATGTTAAAATATTGCTTTGCTATCTAAATACCGGAGGTCATGTTTGGAGAAAGTACCATGATACTCAGCACCATGCTGAGATGGGCGGCGATCAACAAACCAAGAGTAGAGGATGTCAACGGGGACCACTTTACGCTCAAGCCTATCCATCTTAGCGCAAGCCATGAAAGCACCAGACATCCACGCATCAGGCCTCTGACTATCACCCTGGGGGGAAAACACTTCACCATCAGAACCGCAAACCTCATCCATAGGTTCCTTGGAGTTTGGGGGCATGCTTCCCTCAGACTCAGCACCCTCCCCATCAGACGAATCCCGCCCACCCAACTCCAGAGTGGAATCCGACATGTTCTCTATGGCCAGGTGGTCAAGACCTACTGACTCATTGTCTGCAGGCATGTTGTTTTCGATGTCGTCATCGTCCTGGATGACATCTTGCTCCATTGCTGCCACCTGTCATTCAAAAAGCGATGGGAAAAAGGCCCCAATACTGAGGAACGAAATGGCAAAACAACTAGACTAATAACACTTCAAAAAAATGAATTGCATTGAGTTGAGTGACCGATTTGGTAGGAGATGGGCGTAAAATTTGCTTGAGCTCAGTCACCCTAGGGTGGTTACCAGAAGGCGAAGACCGCCATAAATTTCTGACTGCCTGAACCAACTTTTTCAATTTCACCCCCTCGTCCGCTGCGAGCTGGAGTTTCGACTGGGGGCCCTTGAGCAACTTGTGCTTGAAAAGGGTGTCCAGCCGCAAAACCACATCTGTCAAGAAGTAGCCACTAGGAACCTCGTATATTTGAATGGATGGTGGACTTGATAAACTCCAAATTTAAAACTGCAGGGCGCTAAGGCATGAAGTTCCTACATCCAACTAAGGGTGTCCCAAGTAAAAAAAACTTTCTGCAACAAATGAAGACTAAGTTACTTTGTGGGGGCTGTGCTCCAGGACAGGTTTCAGGAAGAAATAGTTTATGGCAACATCATTGGCACCAGGTCGAACTAATGCCGAATCCAAGCGCACAATGTCTCCACCCTTCCAGTCCTCGCTATTCACCAAGGTGTGGATAGACATGGGCAGGCTGCCCATCATCGCCTTGGCGCAAGCATCAATCTCCGCAAAGTTCCAGCCAATCCTGCCAGCACCTTGGGGGATTGCCCAGAACTCATCATGCGGGGATGAAGGTAAAAAACATCAAAATTCCTTTGGGAAATTCAAACAGTAAATGCCGCATGGGGACGGCTCGAGTGCCAGGTGGGGTTTTCCCCCCCGGGGAGCTCTGCCATCTCGACCAGAGCAGCAAAAGTTGCAGCATTGGTTGGTTCTTCAGCCATTGCGTCTGCGCAAGAACTTTCACCAAACCGTGCAAAACACTCACCCAAAAATGCCTGCGGGTAGCAAGCTTTTGGTTGCAACATGCAACATGCAGCCATGTTGCCCTTTCCTCCAACTTCTTTAAATCATCTGTTCAACTTCTGTGCTTCCAAAAAAAAAGTCTGCAGATAGGGGAGGGCGCACCTTCCAGCATGGACCGCTGCAAGTACAAAAAAGGGGCTAAAAAATAAAGTGCCAAGAGCCAAATAAAAAAGCCGGCAGGTCCCGTTTGAAAACGTTGAAAAAATGTTCAGGCAAGTGGAAACTTCAGGCTTCCAAGTTTGCACTTCTTGGAGTATACGTGTGCAGGTTACATATTATCATATGTTATATCTGCTTTTTTTAATACAAGCGCAAAACCTTTTTGGAGATGAAAGCCATCCCACCAAAGGTCGTGAAACTTGTTCTTCCTATAAAGGCATCTCAAGCCATCATGGTGCCACCATGCATGAACAATGCAAGTAATATGGGCATCATGGCCATGCATGCAGCCATGAAAGTAGGCCCAAAACAAAACACATCAATATCACCAAAAGAAGACACACAGCTTGCTTCGAAGAAACGTTGCGCAAACCACATAAGTGGAGCCTTAAGGTTAGCTGGTGCTTAGCCGTTTCGCATCCGGCGCCGACGGACCCCTTCTAGGTTCCATTCACGCGGTGGTGTTGCTTTGGTTTAGCGGTTTCGAAGATGCTGTTTCGGCCCCGTGTCTGGCCGGGTCGAACGCAAGTTTTTGGCTTGCCCGAGCTTGCAATTAGCTGGTGTTTAGCCGTTTCGCATCCGGCGCCGACGGATGCCTTCTAGGTTCCATTCATGCGGTGGTTTCGCTTTGGTTTTAGCGGTTTCGAAGGTGCTCTTTCGGCCCCGTGTCTGGCCGGGTCGAACGCAAGTTTTTGGCTTGCTCGAGCTTGCAATTAGCTGGTGTTTAGCCGTTTCGCATCCGGCGCCGACGGATGCCTTCTAGGTTCCATTCACGCGTGCTCTTTCGGCCCCGTGTCTGGTGGTTTCGAGCGCAAGTTTTTGGCTTGCCCGAGCTTGCAATTAGCTGCCGTGAGGCTCTATAGTTGTCCTTAGGGCAACTTTAATACAAACCACAACTGCAGTTGCGGTTAGTTGAAACTAGTGCTGCATGCATGCACATTATAAGATAAGTTTGCTCTTGTTAATGGGCCCCTCCATCCCTCCCAGGGTTCTTGGCAGGAATCTTTGTTTGTCTTTCATGGCATCATGAGCATTGCATCTGCCCTCCCTCCCATGTGCTTGCCCAGCTCTGACATGCATTTTTGCAGCATGCTTGCGTTTTCATGCTTGCAGTCTTTGAGGACCGAAGACAAATTGGGCCAAATAGATCAACTAGCAAACTCAGCTTCTATAGTCACATACCATTCGCGTATCTCTATATTACTATATATGTATGGTATTGTTTGTAAAGCTCAGCCTCAAAACTTCCCACCGACATCTATGTTCCATGTATTCTCTATAGGTTTGGCAGTCTATGCTCAACCCGCATGCTGTTCATGAGCATAGACTGCCACAAGTATAGATACAACCACATATATACAACTGGTTCCCTTACATTGGAACGTTCAGCTGCACAAACATTTTTTCTGGTCACCGCTTCTTCTTCAGTGGCGGGAAGTGAAACATCCTATATAACGTCGAGCCTGGAAGGTTTTTTGAAATTTGGAATGTTTTTACCCAAGAAGCTCGTAATGTACCGTGTTGATCCATCTGTTTCAAGAAACATTTTTGTTTAGATTTGGAATTCCGATGAGGGCACCCAACCAAAAAACCAATTGACAGCCAACTTAATTCTGTGAAATTTACGTTCATTGAAGTAAAGGCCACCCAGGTTTCTGAAGCAGGATCCATCAGGCGCATCGAATCTCCTGCACCGCAGCTGGGTTTTTGCAGCTTAGTGAAAAGTGAAAGGTGTGGGGTGTAGGAATGGTGCGGTCAGCCCCTGTGAACGCCATGCGGGTGGATGATGAGCCAACCAAATTCAAGTCCTTACGTGCTTGGGATGTATCACTGGTAATTTTTTTTTTCACCGATGTAAACCCGTACCTCATTTCAGTAAATGTTGTGAGTCAAAACAATCTAAAAAATTAAAATATAGGTACTGTCAGTTTTCAAATACTCCCTTACCAGTGCCCTCCGAACATAGGTGCTGGGCGAGTCGCATGGACTTCTGAGGATCTGGAACCCAAGCTGTTGAAAACAAATCTTTTCGTTTTTTTCCCATGGAAAAATCTAGTAAACAGAATGGGGGGGTACAAACCAAGGTTTTTACAATAGCTATTCGCAATCACTTGCCTCTTCAAAGCAACCAGGGATGGGTGTGATGTTGGTTTGAAATATTTCTTGTTTTACAAGTGTCGTAGGACCGTGATTTGGGGGCGATTTCATTTGTGAAATCCAACAAATTCAAGGATTACGTAGCTGAAGCGTGGCATAATGATCTTCCTGATGCTGCGTGCGAAATCATTAGTGCCGGCCGGGTTCCCACTGATGCGAAGTTAGTATTGCTGCAGTCAGAAGATCATACACCAACTTGCAAGGAAGCGAAGGGTGAAAACAAGTATGTGTTTTTAATACAGCCCCGGTTTTTTTTCTGTTTGTAAGGTTTGTTTGAATATTTACGCTGAAATATAGCCCCAGTGTTTTCTGTTTGTACCCCTGAGGATGTGTCCAAGAACTTTGTGTGGCTCAGGGTGCTGTGCGAAGTTTACCCACAAAAGGTTGCTTTGGGAAATATTTTTAGGCGACTTTTAGATGTTGGTTGAGCGTTTGGTGTTTTTTTTGCGATAGGTTTTTCAGAATATGAATTTAGGAAGCTAAATGGGGAAAACACCGAATGCACTTCAGGTTCCATCAGCCTTCTTCATTGGTGATTGCATGCTACGACTGGACTCCATGATGTGCAAACACTTGCTGGTTCCTGGGGGCGGGAATACCCGTGAGGACCTTGCGCTTGCGGAAGGTAAACGCCTAAAGAAACTGCTGGGTTATTTGAGACACCTCTTCCGAAACAGTGGCTAGTTTAGAAGTAAGGTTTGAAAATAATTTTTACTGATGTAAAGTTGTGTTTAGTGCCTTTTAACTTTCTTCCAGCAATCAGTTTTGGATGTTTTCACTCGCGGTCCCGTATATAAGGTACTGAGAGCTATGATGACCGTGTCGCGGACTTGAAGCAGCTTCTGCAGAGATCCCCATGCAAGTCTAAAGCGGACAAGGTTAGCGTTTGGAAAACCCAAGGGTCTCAATCAGTATAGTGTTGCTGTTGCAGACTAGTGGCCAACAAATAGTTTCTGTTTTGAAAATTTGAGGTTTGTTGTTTATTGTTTATCAGCTTTTGGTTAGGGATTGCATTTCTTCCACACCCCCACCTACAATCGCTTGTCTTGATGTGCGCAGGAGTCACTTCCAGTGGCGACCGAAGAGGAGAAGGAGAGGAACAGGCAGTACTGGTCGCAATTCAAGGTGGCCGCAAGTAGCTCACGCAAGAATCCAGATTCCGATGATGCTGAGTCTTTGGGAGACGGTGAGGGAGGGGAGAGTTCCGAACCGGAAAGTGATGTTGCTGTAGACCCCAAGGATGACAGGGTGGATGATGTTGATGCAATTACCCCCCGTAATCTTTTTGGGGATGAATCCCAACCTGAAGAGGGATCACGTGCTACAGAAGGGTCTGAGGGTGAAGATTGCGGTTCAGAAGACACCTTGGCCCTAAGCCCAAGCCCAAAGCCCTTCAGCAAGAGCAAGATGCCCAAAGTCAAGATGGAAGTTGATCTCGAGACCTGGACTTACCCTACAAGCAGTAGCACCCCGACCAAAGACATTCTCAATTTGTGATTTGTTTTGAATGTTTGCCTGAAATCTGGATGATGTTTTTTTCATAGTTGAGATTTTAATTCTCTAGCTGCAGCTTGTCCTAGCTTACATTTGTATAGCTACATGTTTTCCCCATAAGCTTTAGGCGATGAATCCGATTATGAGCCGGATGCAGAGCCAGCTGATCCCGACTCGTTTTTGGAGAAGATTACGGAAGATACCGTTGGCCCCACTCGTGTTTCGAGGGGTCAAGAGGATGTGGCTACCATGAAGACCCCCAGTAGTTCCAAACCAAGCTTCTGGGGTGATGCTCTTGTTGACACGCCCGAAAAGGACCTTTGTGTTTTTGTTAATTTGTGAGTTTCACACATTATCGATTTTAAGGCAAGTCGCGTTGAGACATTTTCTGCTGTATACTTATTTGTTTGCGGTTGTGCTGATGTATCTCGCCTACGCTTTACATCCCCTTTTCATTTCCATAAAATGGAAAGTATTGGACACCTTTACCTGGCCAGATTCAACCCTCAAAAAAATTCTAGGAGCCTCAGCCCTCGCGCAAGACCAAGAAGGTGAAAAAATCGACCAAGGACAAGAAGGATAAGAAGGGTCGGGCATCGTTCAAGAGAGCTGGGAAGAAATTTGGGGCAGCCCCTCCTTCTAATGCTGCTACTGATGGATCTGACCGTGACCCTGAAGATAGGTTTTTGGGGTATGATTTGACACCTTTGCCGAGGGAAGCGTTCCCAGACCGTTCAAAGCCTAACCAAGGGAAGTTGTCCTACACTATTGACTTTTCGGGGGCTAGGGTTGAAGTCCTTTTGGAAAAGAAAGCTTATTTCATTAAGGTGGTGTCTCCTGGTTTTCCAGGCCCAAAGGGCCAAATCACTTGGAGCAAATATGGGGGCCCCCAAGCAGCCTGGGACATCGTGAAAGAACGATCAGGTTTCAATAGGCCAGCGGAATCTGCAAGTTAGACGGTGCAAAGCCCAAGTTTTAGTCTAGTTCCGAAGTCAAAAATATAGTATGGACATCATCCATTTATAAATTCTCTTTTGGTTGATTCAACCCAAAAATGTGTTGGTTAAAGTTTTTGTTTTGAGGGGTATAGCTTGGCACTGGCTTGCAGGTTTAGGGGCACGCTGCCATTGTCAGAGCAATGGTAGCAATTTTGGTTGAGGGAGTAACATGGAAATCCTGAAGCATTGAATGCTTTTTATTACTAATGTCTTCCAATAACATCCTAGAACACACTCAAGCCTGTGCTTTCTGAAACGCTGAGGGTCCATGTCGTGGTGCGTTCCCCAGGGGGGGGGGCAAGTTGAACCGCTGGTTCTGTGGCCGTTGGTGAACTGTTTCGCGAAGTTTTCAAAAATCATTATAAGATATTACGCAGAAAATGTCTGGGTATCGGCTGAAGAATGTTTTGACACCAACAATGGCCATAGATTAGAGTGATCCTGATAGCTGTGACCGTGACCCGGGACCGAAAGGCTTTACAAAAGATTATGGAAAAAGATTAAGGTACATGCTACATGTGTGCTGCAAATATGCACCTTATGGCGCATCAATTCAGATTTCAACATTGTGAATTTGATATATAGGTCTTCAAAAACATGTTACTCCAGGGTGTGTTCAGGATTGTGTTGCTGCTCGCATCTCCAGGTCTCGTTGGCGATCAAAAAAACATCCATCACCAACATCGACCAACAATTTGGTGAAAACAGCTTTCAACAGCAAAATACAAAAAAGAATACCGGTAAACATGCCTTCCAATTCATTCCTTTTCTTTTAAACCCCCCAAGAGGCAGAGCTAAAATCCAGCCCATATTTGGACCAGAACCACAACTATCACATAACAAAAACCATTGTTTTAGAACACTGCATGCAGTTCACAAATCCTAGATGCACAATTCAAATTCAAAATATCACATATATTTATATTTACATATGTAACCATATGTATATATACACAGCATCTCTTCCTTCGACAAGGGACCATGGGGTACGTGCTGTGGGGGTCACAGCAGCCCTGCTCATGAGGCATCTGGGTGGTTTGGGATCTTTGGTTGAAGGTCCAAAACGAATGGAGTACAAAAGTAGCATTGTTTTAATGAAGCCCGAAAGGTTACAGGTTTGAACCAGTTTCCAATCCGTTTGCTCGCAGCTCCTTTGGCCAGGCAATCTTCGTTTGGCTGTGGGCTCTTCCTGCATCAGTTGCAGGCCGGCCAACTTGGGAGAACTTAGCACGGAAAAATGCATCCAAACTATCCTTTCCATCATTTATACCTAAAGTAGGATACTCCATGTCATTCCAAATTCCAAGTCTTCAGTTTGCATTATCTTCAAGACTGTTTGGCATCAAACCTTGCATGATGATTCCCCTGATAATTCCACTCACTTCACCAAGCGCTCCTTGCGCACAGGCTCTCGGGGTCACATTTCACCTTGTGCAGGCGGCCGCGGTGTAGGGGGGGCAAGCTTCGAGGATCCAACTTTTTTCAAAAAAAGAGTTGGGCGCAGTCATTGAATGTTGATATATGTTGATAAGAGCAGCCAAAACAATCCTCTACAACAACTCAGGCCTTGTAGATACAGTCTTAAAACCGCTGAATTTAGGATCAACACAGGGAAACCGTTTCCCGGAAGTTTCACGTGTAAAAAGGTTGGCACCCTTTCTAGCCATGGGAAAACGGTCCACTGAGCGTCAGACCGTCAAAGCTATGAAGTCTCCGAGTGGTGTGACCTTTTCAAAAAAGGCAAAGGATGGCAACCGCCAGGATGTCATGAATGGTCTTACATTCCTCAGAGCTCCCAAGGTTGGGGCAGGTCATAAATTTGTAGGCTCCCATATTTCAATCCAAAGGGGGGTTGTTTTTACATCATGGTAACAAGTGGTTTTGGAAAATGTTTTTGATGTTGTTGGAAGCTGATCTTTACAAACTCGTAGGTAATGTGGCTACACCTTCTTTTAGAGGAAAAAAAACGGTATGGGATGATGTATATGGGTTGTTTTCTCAATAGATACCCCGTGAATTGGTTTTAATTGTGGGTAGTGGAAAGTCAATTTTTTTTTTAAAAAAAAACTGCAGCTTTCCCTGACTAGATTGCAGCGGTCATTGCCGCTCTGATCTTCAGCCTGTCTGGCCTAGACTGGGGCAAGGTTGATCATTGTGAGTTATTTGCCGGCCAAATGGCAGTGTCGCTGGCGGAGAGAGAGGCGAACCAAGTAGTCTATAACGGCTCAAGTCCATAGGTTAGCCAATGTGTTTCCTGCAAATTTTTTGGGGTATCTACAACTATATATTTCTAGCAGCTTTTGCAATTTGAAACACATTGGCAAACCATGACTTGAGGACATAAGTTTAGTGCAGTGATGTCACCCTATATGTTTTAGTGGTTCTTGGGTTCGATACATGGGAACCAACTGCTTTGAAAAAAGAACATCAGTTTGAGAGGGATAGGTAAACCAGAAGCCGAAGTGGCTATGGTCAACTATAATCATAGATGCTTTAAGTCTTTAAGTTTAGATCGAGGAAAAAGTTACGTATACCAATTCCTTTGTTTGAAAGTTGGTATTCTTGCAAATGTAACCATCCCACAGGAAGGACGTATTGCAGCAGCTTTGGACATATCGTATGATGACGTATACCATGACATCAACAAACCCGAGGGATTTGTCCACAGTGCTTTTCAGATCCTACGCATGCCTGCAGGGTCATTCTTGACCCTGGCCCCCGTTTGCAGCACGTGGGTATTCATGAATCTTGATGGGAATACAAAATCAATGTTGTTAAATTTTCCCCCGTTTTTCCGTATCGTCGTTCCAGGATCTCGAAATTTCCCAAGTGTTTCCCATTCCATTCCACTGCTTGGGTTTCTGCGCCGCAATCGCTCAGGAGCAGAGGCTCCACAGGAAGAACCTCACACAAACCGCTGGGCTGGGAGTCGGTGCCCAGCGTGGAGAGCGGGAACAAAATGGTGGCAAGGGTTGCAATTCTATTGTTCTTAGCCTCAGCCAAAGGAATATGGTGGATAATGGAGCAACCGCGTGGCAGCTTGCTAGAAGCCCACCCATTGATACAATATGTGTTTCGACGTATCCGCACTTGGCGGCAACATATCAAAATGGGCGACTATGCAGCTGATACAGAAAAGGCAACATGGTTATACTCCAGTGCCTTGCCAAGAAAAGAACTATTTATATATGTATATTTTCAGGTATATCATTTACATACCATTTAAAATGTATAAAACATATTATAGTATGTTTTTTGTTATATATATATATATATATTTGATAGGATACAGATAGTTTT
>Ga0126337_10003493_pt1 | contig 10295 bp, 10 predicted proteins | sample DipCmetagenome_FD_92527 | JGI IMG/M metagenome (GOLD analysis project Ga0126337, IMG submission 92527) | Coral microbial communities from La Bocana,Puerto Morelos, Mexico - Diploria C A metagenome | ecosystem: Host-associated > Invertebrates > Cnidaria > Coral | place: La Bocana,Puerto Morelos... | reverse complement strand
GAAAGGAGTAGAGATTGACTTTCAGGATGTTTCCAAAAAGGCTTGGCAGCTTAGAAAACTATGCGGATTTGTGAAGACAAAGGCAAGACGTCATGAGGTTTCTACAGCCACTAGGTTGCACCAATATCCCTGCACATGTTGAGTGCCATCTCCGACACACTTTCTTGTCTCAATATGTCATGTACTGCCAAGTTTTTATTATTCGTTATAAATGTATGTTCCTTGTTACATAGCCTTCGCAACAAGGTGAGGAAATTCCAGCAACTTTGTCTCCTGTTGGACCCAATGCTCGAGGCTAGTTTTTTCATGCTTGTTGTTTTCACGGTTCATCTTAAACAATTTCAACTTGATCAGTGGTCACAAAACCAAGTTGGTACTCTTTATTTATGATACTTACGGCCACCGGGCTTTCGTCCAGGAGCAAGTGGCAGCAGTCAACAAGTCGATTTCGGAAAAGCTCAAAAAGAAGGGTCGAAAGGACAGGTGAAAAACTTTGGAACCTATGGTACAACTTTCGGCAAGTGGTGTTCTTACAGTATTAAAATTCAGCTTAATGATCTTTTGTTTTAGGACTTGCGGGCTGATGATGAGGATGCTTGGGAGTCGTCTTCATCTGATTCCAGTGATGATTCTGAGACCATAGCTTCCCCAGAGAAGCCCAATCCAGCCCCAGTTGCACCCACTGTTGTGCCAACGGAGTTACCAGCCAATGCTACTTCCGAACCCCCTCTTCCTTTGCATGATTCTTCGAAAGTATCCAGCTCACTGCTCAGTTTTTGTTCGTATATATTTCCTGTTCAACAAAACATGTTTTTTCTATCCCCTTGATATTGAAAATCTTCCCACTTCAGCTTCCTGCCCATTTCCTGCCCGGCCCGCAAAGGTCCTGAAGACACTGATGCATTGGCAAAAAAACGCGAGGCTGTCCTGGCCAAGCTTGAGAAGTTACTTGGTTTTTTTGATGGAGCTTTGGGTGGTGAATGTATGCGATGTTATTCAAAAATTGTCCGCACATAAATATGGGGCAATGCCATCAAACAAATTTTAGATTACAATGATTTGATATATTCGATCGTATGATGGTTCTAAATTACAGTATAATTGTATCGGCCATCCAACTGCAAGGCTCCGTGAAGCCAAACGTAAATCAACCGTGAAGCCTTCTATGCCAGCTTTGCCAGCCCCGACTGATGGAGGACATTCACCACAATCACCACATTTCTTCAATATACAAGCTAGTATTTTGGTATTGTTGGTGCTTAAACTGTAGATGTCTTAATTTGTTTTTGTTCTTTATCATATTTTCCTCTAAACATCTGCATGAAATCATGTTGGCAGGAGATAATGTGGAGACCCAGCCCTTGCTCGATATACTCAGTGCCCCTGTCCCTGCAACCCCGGCTGCTGAAGAGAAACAAACAACTCCACAACTTTCTGCGGAAGAAAAACGTGAACAGTTCCAGAATGACAAAAGGAGTAAAGATCTGAGGGATGACAATGACAAGCCTTCCAGCACAGGAAAAGAGCGCAAGAAGCCCGACGCGTACAAGGAAGTCTTCACAGACAGTGATTGTGAGGCTCGGGACTTCGATCAGTAAGCGTAAAAGAAATCTATAAAGAAAACATATTTAAAACACCAAAGCCGAAATATACATCTTGTTGCTAAATCAATTGTTTTTGGTGGAACCATTTTTTCCCGGACATGTTCATGTTACCACACAAAACTATAAAATTTGGGCTGGAAGGCTGCGCAAGAGTTCGTGAATCGGAACCAGCAGCTGCAGTCCAAACCAAGTGGTGGGCAGGGAAGAGGAAAAGGTAGAGGTAGGGGGGGACGAGGTAAAAAAACTGCTGAGACTAGCAAAGGTGAAACAGAAGTAGCAGAGGGGGGTACGACCAAAAAGCGAAAAATCGCTACCCCACACAATTCTGGGGTTGGTAAGACTTGGACAGAGGACATGGAGGAGGAATGGAAAAAATGGCATGCTGAGACGTGGTACCATGAATGGGGTGAAAACTCTTCTGATTGGATCGGTGATTGGGGCCATTCTGACAAAGCTTGGGACAGGTATGCCTTTTTATCAGCAAATGAATCATGCCACAACATAGCAGAAGCTGAGACAAAAGAGAGAAAACAACGCAAAGCAGTGGACAAAGGTGAAAAGGCAGAGGATGAACAGGAGAAACAAAAAGTTGTTGTTGAGAAGAGGCTGAGACAAAAGACAACTCCAACCGCCAAAACTACCAAAACTTCCGAAACTTCCGGGGGAAAGGGAGTCGGTGGTGGTGACGGTTCAGAGAACCCGTGGGTTGCCCCCAAGACCTTAAAGTCTACGGTGGCTGGGATCATTGATGTCATGACGGAAACCCAAGAGTTCGAAGTGCATGGGCCCAAAGATCTGACCGATGATATGAAAAAACAATTGAGGGATGCTTGTGCCCTACCAACCCCTGAAGAATGTCGGCTGAATGTTTACTGGAAACGTCCAGCTACGGGTATCCATTTGAAAAGTGAGAAGAAGGATGTAGCTACTTTTGCCGTCGATGCTGGAGTTGGAACCTTTCTTCATCGTCTAGTAGCATCATTGAAAGCTGCTCACTACATGGTTACTCGAATCAATCTGATGATGTTTGGGAAAAATGTAATTGTCGCCATTTCAGTTTTTCGATCGTTGAAGCAAAGTCATTTCTGACGGACATGACCTGTTTGATTTCCAATTTCTGATTGGTTCGATCTTCAATTCCCCCTAAATCTGAATCAGCCTTTTCTCTTCTTAGGCGATCTACATCGATGAGAAATCGGAAATGCCACGGGAGTCTGATGATCTTTTGAGTGCTGATCCTGATGTTTTAGAAACCAAGACTCTGTTGAAAAGAGCTGCTGTGAAAGCAGTGAGTCGTATGTCCAAAAAGGATAGCTAGGCTTGAACTTGGAACATTGCCCCAAAAAATCGGGCAGTGAGATTCTGGCCATTGGCCTTTCTTGGGGGTTAGCCTATAGCTTTACTATAGAGCTTGAAGCTGATGTGCGCTTAGACTCCGCTGGCTGGGATCATCATTTTTAGTTTAGCTGAATCTCTAGCATAAATATATTATATATATAGCCTATCCGGCTTCATGGAAATACTCTGATTCCGTGATTAAAAAAATCGACACCTTAGATTGTTGTATGTTCGATCCAGAATTGTCAGCCCTAAAGGAGCTCTGGTGCAAGACTTTGGTGGTTGTTCTAGATTCCGAAAATGTCGCTCTGCGGGTTTAGCCTTGCCAAGTGCAAGAAAGTCTTGAAACCATTTCCTTGTATACACCAACACTTGTAATAAGAATTCATCACTATACAAGCTGTGTTTGTAGATATGATTGATCAACATATGAACCAAAAGTTCTTGGATACACTATGGCAGGATATTCGTAGAGTTCGGCGGATGACACAGAAACACATCGCTGATGGCGCGAAAAAAAACTGACAGCTGGATACTACTGTGTGATCTTTAAGTGGCAGTAGGCACCGACTGAAACAAGATTGAAATCTTCTGGCATTATGTTTGTAAAACGTAGATCCATCCCCAAATAATATTTACTACGTAGATCGATCGATTTATAGTTCATGTACAGCAGCGGTATTTGAATAGGACACTTCGAAAACTTCAAAATCTACGAACCATTTTTTCAAGAATCAAAACCCACGGCTCTGTTAGTCCTCAGGTCATCAAGGGCCGCAACCGCCGCAACCTGTGGCAAGTGCGGCAAACTCTCAAGAAAGGTGCCACCAGCACGATTGGGATTTTGGGTGACAAATGGGTGATCAAAACCAAACTTTGTTTTGAGCAACTAGAAGAGGCCGAAACAGGTGAGATTGATGGAAAGCATTTTGTAACTTCGACTAAACATTGTTTTCGAAGTGACCTTTTTTGGCTCTGAAATCTGAAACCTTGAGAAATGATTGATCAAAAATCCCAGAAACCGGCATTTCCATTTTCCAGATTTCTTGTCATCGTTTGTTTTGAAAATCAGTCAACAATACACACCATACCCATCCGTGCGCTCAAACCATGCCCGACATCGATTCACTGGTTTGGAAGCTTCGAGAGCTCAACTGTCCGAAGGACGTAATTCGGGTTGGTTGGAATGGTGAGGATTGTATTGAATATAATTTTGAAATACTGAATAGAATCAAAAACCCATTTGCAAAATTCACACTGTATGCCTTTCAATTACCACCATAAAGCCGGTTTTGGGCCACCGGATTACTGCAGGACTTTGTGGCATGCGTCTTGCTTATTTGCTGGACCTTTCCTTTGGAGGAGGTTCGGCCAGGGATGGCAACTGGATCTTTTGGTAAAATCTAGGTGGAAGTCAGCGCTAGCTTCATGTAGGAGGTCCACGCAAACCCAAACCTCTTTGTATCGCAATAGATGTATCGCAATAGATGTTTTATATTTTGTAATATATTTCCTAGTTTCCATCTGGTTCACAGCTTCCCCACAGTCTCCGCCTCATCTCAAGTTTCATTCCACTGCTGACTGGCAGACCTATGACTACTATGAGTTCTTCGCTGGTGTTGGCAACATCACCAGGCAGGCGAGGGCATGTGGCTACAAAGCCATCCGATTTGACATTAAGGACAACCAAAGGCCCCCGAAAAGGCGGTCAAACTTTATGGATTTGAACAGCCCTTCGGGATTTGCGCTACTCGATTTGTTCCAAATTAGCCTACAAAAAGTATTTTCGGGATGACATGTTTTAAATGAATTGCCGAATGACAATTGGTTCAATGCCTCACAAACTTCTTGGTACAACCACCACTTCAAAAATTATGATCATATTTGGTACCTCCCATAGTTCACCATAACAGAATTTAAAAATCTAGAATCAACCCTGGGGTTTGGATCAAATCTAAGGCTTGCAGTGATCTGCATACTACGGGCCCGGGCTGGGAACTTTTCAGCACACTTCGCGCTTAAATGTTCATCTTTTTGTACGATCAATGTTGGCACTTCGAAAAGATGTCCATGTTCCAGTGTTGGTTTTGATGAGTATCCCAGCGTCCAGATGTCAAACAAATTGCTTGAACGGAGCCGGGGTTGCAACATATGTTTTTGAATTTTTATTTGTTAATTAATTCAATGAAAGTCAAAATAATATAAGACACCCACTCTTGTCCAAGGAATCCATTCAAACTATGGACCACCAGTATGACCAAATAAATCTTTTGCCCAACCTTGACCGTGGTTCGCTCAGGACTTGTTGTCTCCTTCTGCTGTGCACGGTGCTTGGCGGGGTGTGGAGTTTGGAGCAACCCAGTGGTTCCATGCTGGAGTACTATCCAGCATTTAGATCTGTCCTACAAAGCATTTTTGCAGTTGGAGGAGATCGCGCTGTACCCTGATGACTTTTCATACTTTCGAATGTTTGGGGTTCACACATTTCACCCAAATCAAACCGCCAATTTTTTTACATGTTCTTTTCACAGTTCGACACAGATTTCTAGATACCTTTCATATTATATGATGTATCATTAATGGTGAAGCTGTTCCTAAGGTAGCGACAGTCAAATGGTGGATGCAACACTACTCTGCGCCCACTCCGAAAAGACATATTGGGTTTTCCAATTCACGGGCTGTACTACAGTTGGACAAAGGAAAACTTGGAAAGCATCAGCGAAAACCCAAGAAAGATCGTATCCAAACTGCCGTTACATATATCGACCGCAAAGGGGTCAAGAGGTACAAAGGGACTCGCAACTTACGCCCAACAGAGAACCTTGTTTGATACTCATTGTCTGTGATTTATTTGAATTAAGGTATATTGATATCTGAAAATTGAATTTGAAATTCCTTGATAAATTCAACTCACTCCCTTTCATTTTACCTCCCCGCTTTCGAAAGCATTGTTGGTTGGAATTCGTGCCACGCTGAGGATTTACCCGATGCCCTTTGCAAGAAAAATGGTGGATCTCCTCGAAGAGATGAAGGCCACGGCAGCAGGATGTCCTTCAGTGCCAGCGGAAATCCCAGAGGCATTGCGGTGTTTTACTGAATGGTCAGAAAAGGTTTCTAGTGAAGATTGGCAGTTTGCCGATTTTGCTGCCCTGTATCAATATTTACGGGGCAACCGCCATTTGCAAATTCCTCAAACTTGGAGAGGTACGATTCCAGACCGTCTCGGATAGTCCGAATTTAATTCAAAAGGTTATCAAACCTAAATCTTCCGAATTTGATCATATTTTTCGAACCGTGGACTCCTCCAAACCGATTTTTTTAACCTCCCGAATCGGAAAACTTCGGGTGTACGATTCAAGCCTCTAGCAACCCGTGACAAACCCGTGACAAACACGTGATTTACCCGTGATAACACGTGATTTCCGAAAAAAAACCCTAGGTTCTCCCAAAAACCTCGGGTTTTCCAAACCCATGACGAACCCATGACGAACCCGTGATTTACCCATGACAACCCGTGTTTTTTTCATGGGTTTGGACCCCTTCGAATTTGGTTGAACTTTAATGAAATTTTCGCACTTTTGGGGACTATTTTCGAACTTTCAGGGGATGTCCGAGGCGGTCAAATTCGATCCTGTAATTGCACGAATTGCAGTCTTTGGGTGTTTGTGGGTTTACCTACATCGAGCTATCAAACACGATTTATGTGAAAAAGTTTCGAATTCGGATTGAAACAATTGGTCAGCTTAAGTAATGGAAATTCATGCTGAATACAAAATTGAAATTCAACGATCGAAAGAAGTTGAATTCGGAAGGGCTTGGATGGCTTTGAAATATTTATATATGGAGCCCTTTTTGTCCAAATTAGATCGACCTGTTAAAAGTGGTTGGCCTTTAGCTTTTCTTGTGATGGCTGGCGAGAAGCAGTCGAACCTTTGGAGTTGTACTACTTTAGGGGAAGGACTAGCCCAAGTAGAAGGACAAAATCCTGATGTCGACGAAGCTGAGCTCATGCGACAACTTGAGGAGTGCTGGTACCGATGTTTTTAACATGTAAAACATCAAACTCATGGTTCGGTCCCTCTGGCTGAAACAGCCGTTTTAGTCAAGTTGTTTAAAAGCAGGAGCTTGATGCGAAGATTGAAACTGCCTCTGCTACAAAGGCCATAAGCTTATATTTGTGGAGCTTTTCACCAATTTATTTTTTTATGAAATGTATAAGATTTATTTTCATACAACCCTGAACTTCTATCATTCTACCCGTTTGCTCAGGCCAGTGATGCTGAAGCTGAAGCTGAACCCGAGACAGTGCCGGTACGCATCTAAGCGTTTCAAGCCCAAAGGGAATCTCTGGAGAAGAATTGACCCCTTAATAAATTCGAACCAGCTAATTGATTCATCCATTCATGACCTTAATGTTCATTTTTTGCGGCATAGGCCGATCCAGAAGAGATCAAGGCTGCAGTGACCGCCCCCCCAACAGCTTCTGGTCCTTTGGGTGTCATTCGGCCGCACACAACACGATTGAATTTGTTCTGAGAATGATTAGATTGGATTGGTATGATTGGTTTTTGCCTGGATTCTAGGCAACAAAACACCACAATTTTTATATGAGCCTACCTTAGAGGAAACACAATTCATACCTTTTTTGGATATGACATTTCTTCCAAAAATCGGCCTTCTCCAGGACACCGCAGTGGTACCTGTCACTCCTCGGGAAGATGTGCCAGAACAGGCGGTTCCTGAGACAGGAGGTGAAGGTGACGAGGAAGGAAAGCAACAACGTGAAGGGAAACCTGTGTATACCCCAGGGGCATGACAGTCCGTCAGGCATGGGTGTTTCAATCATTTTGGGGTGAACAAAAATTGTGGTTATTTCCACCAATCGTGCCAAACTTTTGATTTGTTCCAAGCCAAAAAAACGTTTGAATGTTCCCATGAGAAATCAACACCCCAGCCGCCCCTGCAGTTTCAATTGCGTCGAGCGGCCAAAGCGAGAATCGATCGTATGGTAAAGCCTCATGCGAAGCGCACGGATTTGCAATGCCCGGATTACTTAATCAAAGAATGGCAAACCGGGGACAAGAACGCAATGGCAGATTTGCTTCAAAAGATGAATTGGGACAAGGACAAATGTTCATACTGTTTGCAGGGGGCGATGGTACTAGGACCCATATAAAATGATTTCGGAAATTCCATACCTGTTTTTGACTTCTTTCTAGATTCGGCATTATAAGTACATTGAATATAGTGCAGGAAGCCTTCTGCAACGAAATCCTGGTCATCATCAAGAAGAAGAAGAGCTTTCAACTTGTTATCGATGAAGGTTGGTACAGCGAAAGCGACCTCAAAGAGTTGGGATGGAGCGCGTAGTCTTCTTAGTGTTTTTGCTAGGAAAAAATATGATTTCAGGTTTGCCAGGGAAGTGGTCAAGTATACCCCTTTTAAAATATGTTCATTGAATTTCAAGTTCCACAACCCAGGCAGAAGATCAACGGAGCGAAGGGTAGATGCCTGTCATTGGGAGAGACACATGCCAGGCATGTTCACTTTCATCCTATTCCAATCGAATCACTCACATTAGTGCGACCAATCACCACACAAATCATACCGAACCCATGTTTTGTGTGTTTTCGGCAGGTTGAACGCTTATGACGGTGAAATGGAGTATTGGGTGGTGACCAAAGAATCGGGCAAGCGTACCAAAGAATCTACCTTCGAGCATGAACACCGAAAGCGGGAGAAGGCCTGTTAAATCATCCTAAAATTAACTTCAATATGTTTGAATTCTTTCGAATATAGTTGGTTCCCAGTAAACATGTTAATTGATACATTTTTTTCTGTCCTCCCTCGCTGACAACTTGGGTTCCGATCCTGCTCGCTTCACAGGCTGACAGTGAACCAACCTCAGACTTGGGGACAGACTTCGCTGGACTGGAAGCTCGGGAGAAGAGGGATGCTGCACTCAAAGACAAGAAGGTTGACCGACCAGAAATGACAAAGTATCTTCAGGCTGGTCAGCTTCATTTAAATTAAAATACCAACGCGATTTCATTGGAATGGGATTCTTGATACTTTGCTTTTGAAACGTTGATCCTTGTAATTCGCAAATCTCCACCCCTTCCCCAGACCAAAGAGAGCTTGAAGAGATTTCTCAACTCAATGATGGGGAAGAGTGGAAAACTTCGAAGCTTGGTCCGTGATCTGAAGAAGACTTATAATGCTGCAGTAGTATCTACGTTTCTCGACCGAAATTCGAACGAATATGAAACATTTACACTATATGAGTTTTTTGTCTGACATGTGTTTACTTCACCCTTTTTCCATAGAGCTTCCCGACTTTATGGTTGCCTCCACCTCCACCAACTAAGCCTCAGCCGTACGATGGTTCCAAGGTGCGTCAAGGACTTGGAGACACAGATCATGGCGGTTGACAAAGAATATGACAAGTGTAACGAATCTTGGGCAACTGGGGAAGTCTGTGACTTTGCTACGCAGTCGTTACCTGGTTCGATATTTTGTATATTCAATTCATGTGCTGCCACTTTGTTTGTATGTAGCTTTGCTTTTTCAATGACAACTCGCTGTAATAGTGTATTCTATCTTAGGTGGTATGAGGATGCCGAAAAGCGCATGAAAGATGCCACTTTTGTGCCGATATCTTAGTGGGTCCTTTTGTGCCGATACTTTTTCAAAACCCAATCAAACACCAATTAATTTGAAGGTGGACCGTCCCTTTTTTACAAATGGAAAGTTATAATATTTGAGGTGCGCCAAGGCTACTGCATGCGAAACAAAGATCAGGACAGTGACCTGCCCCAAGTCTCAGCACCTTTGCCTTTTTCCGTTTTGCAGGAATGCGAAGAAGTACTATGACAAGAAGGATCCGCCAGCTGTGCCGCCGAAGAAGCGTGACGCAGAGCCCAAGGATGAGAAGGATGATGATGATGAGGAGGAAGCCCCCCCAAAAAAGGTTAGGAAGGGTGCCCAGAAGGAGAAGAAGGAAAAGGGTGAAAAGGATCCAAAGGGTAACAAGGGCAAAACCAAGAAGTGAGGTCCCAGCACTTTAACCAATTTTGGGATATACTTCTGGCTTAGTAGATGCCCTGACACACGTAGAAGCTTTGCAGTCGTTTTGGGTGTAACAAAATGAAGTAAAGGTTTTGTTTTTATCATTGTTCAGCTTCTTTTTATATTAATATATTTTTTAGATATAAACTTATATAAGTGCATGCATCCATTTATAGATGCAATTTCGATTGCAATGCCGTGTGTGTGTGGCATGATTGCCGGCAAGTGCGGGTCATATCTGCATCGGTGCTTTTTTGAACTTATATCATTTATACTCTTTCAACG
>Ga0126337_10003491_pt1 | contig 10297 bp, 10 predicted proteins | sample DipCmetagenome_FD_92527 | JGI IMG/M metagenome (GOLD analysis project Ga0126337, IMG submission 92527) | Coral microbial communities from La Bocana,Puerto Morelos, Mexico - Diploria C A metagenome | ecosystem: Host-associated > Invertebrates > Cnidaria > Coral | place: La Bocana,Puerto Morelos... | reverse complement strand
TCTTTATTCTTTGTTGTGTTGGAAAAAAAAGAAACAATATATTTTTTCCGACTCCCCCCCACCCCCCCCCATTTTTTTTTATTTCACAAACACCACCAAACAACCCCCCCCCCCCCCCCCCCCGCCACAAAAAAAAAAAGACACACACTTACCAACAAACTTGATCTTGTAGCATGTGCCATCTACAGACAAACCTCTTTCTTTAATGATGTTTTTTTCATGATTCAAACGTCTGATAAGCTTTGGTATTTCTTCCCTGGAGAAATATGATCATTAAATAGTATAATTTGGCAACGTTAAGACGGTCCTCCTAATCCCCCCGCATTTAATGACCACTTTGAAATACGTTACCTGTTTTCTTTGCAGTTTCCAATTGCTAATGGATAAACTGAATCAGAACTCTCTGAACATGAGTGATTGAAATTCACTGCAACTACTCCCACAGAGACTTGATCTTTACCTGTTAAGTTAATCATAAGGCTGAGTCATTGACAACACCTACATAAAAGAAACTGCTGTGATGAATGAATAAAGATGACGAATTTTAAGCTCAGAAACGGTTGTATTACAAAGTTGATGTTAGTTAGAGAATTCACATCAACAAGGAATTTGGACAATAATGAAATATCTAACTAGTGTTGATCATGAACACACATGTATTTGCTGTCTCAGGTTTTAAATACTATCCTAATAATTCTATCTTTCACCAGTTTCAATTGCTAATGATTTGTACACTAAATGGCATGATCTTAAAGCTAAACTGTCCAAAAAGGGTTGCATCATAAACAATTATGTTAACTGAGAATAGTTCACACAGTACTACACACAGTACACAGTTAATTGATCTAGTAGAAGTGATCATCAAAATTATTATGCATAAGCTATAACAGTAATAAAAACATAACACTATCTACACCAATAATAAAAAAAGTGGCTGCATTAACAGCATCAATAGACCACAGTATACATGTATAGCATTTGACATTATCTGCAAAAGGCCTGCCATCCAACTTGAGGTTAAAAATCATAGAGGGGTTTGCTGAATTATGTAGTCTAGCTTCTCTGATTGCCCAAATTAGAGTGGGAGCTAGACCAACAGAATATCCTGTGATTCCGTAATGAGGATCAAGAGGCTCTATTTTCATAAGAGACCTCACTGTTGAAAATATAACTGACTTGCATGCTTTGATCATGTTCTTTGTTAGGAGACACTGTAGGTCACCATCTTTCTTTGTTAAAAAGAAAAAGATGACAATTAGCACCCTTAAGTGAGTTTGTGTGACCAAAAATAAAAAATTTAAGAAAAAAATGCAGTAAGTGATTTGCCAACCATCATGTTGCATATGGTGATTATTTCCAATTATGAACAATTATTGGATAAGGTTTTTGTGATATCCAGAATAATCGAGGTTGGCTGTTTTTGCTACTTCACTGACAGCAGGCAACACAAAGTGCACAAACATGCACCTTCTTCTTGACATGATTATTATGTAATTTGCAGCTACTAGATGATGTCACAGGTGCTGATTTTGAAAACTCATCGTATACTTTCGGCCAATCAGAAAAGAGATTATAATGAGTTCTATGTATAATAAGCTGAATTACTGTTGCTTACTTGTGATCAATTAGAGACAGGGGCAAAATACAAAATAGAAGGACAATGTGCCTACACTGTAAAACCACAACATTGTCAAATGAATAAAACGTAACTTACTCCACTTCTTCCAAGATTTAGGAAGTTTAAAATGGTTTGCCAGCCATTGTCTGGTAACTTTGTCTCCAGTTTGACATAGACCTGTAACCAATCTGGTGTTCGCATGGCAATCTGTTGCTTCTGCTGAACCTCGGGAGTAAACGCGAAGTCTGCTGCAGCCTTGAGTCCTTTATTTAGGGCAACAATCTCTACGGCTTCTGCAACTGCTGAACTCACAGCCATCTGGTGTTCCTGATTGCCATAAATAGATCCGTAGCCCAGAATGGCTCCCAAACTTCCATGAGAAGAGTTGAAGGCATTTTGGATCGCATCTAAAGCAATGCCACAAACCAATCTCATTTCTCGTTTCTTGGTGATGGGTCCAAGCGAACTTTTCGCGACACTTTCGAGGTTTGATGATCTAATAAGTTTTGACTGCAATGGTGTTTCTGGAGGAGTTTCCATAACTGCCGAGATCGAAACTTCCACTTCTCTAACTCGGTCTCGATAAAATTTTAGTTCCTTTTCAAGGATGGCGATTTTCTGGCTTTTCGGTGTTCGAACGTCGATCGCCGATCCCACATTGTGATCGCTGACATCAACATTGTTTATTGCGTCAACGACACGCTCAAAAACTCTGGATGACAAAAATCCACTTTCTTTCGTCGACGACTGCTTGAGCGAGCCACCAAGGAGACCAAACAAAGATATGGCGAAGGCTTCTTCTGAATTTCTCACCGAAAACCACTCGAACGGGACGTGCTCTCCGTTTTCCCGCCATAAGTCGCCGATTTTAACGCGACTAATTTCGCTTGGAAATTCCTCAAAAAACTTTCCTTTAACAAACTGACCGACCTTTCGGCCCACAAGTTCACTAGACAAAGGGTACCACCTTTTCCTCTGGCTAAGACAAGAGCCATAAATACGTTGGAGAGAAAAATCTCTCGTCTCCTTCGCAGAGCGCGCCATTGTGTTGGCGCGCGAGACGCAAATAATTTGTCTTTCCCGCAAAATTCATCTCGATGCCAAACAAGGTAATTCAGTAATCTATTAACCATCTTTTTCTGGCTTTCATCTGATCATTTAAAATAACCTGAAACCAAGAAATGACACATGCCGATCGGTGCGAGAAGATTATTTTTAATCTGCTTTGCGCTGTTGTTGACATAATTCCTATCCCTAATGTAATTTACTACGATACGTCACAGACGTCGCACTGGGAGATTCCCGCTGACTCCTGAGAAGGGCTAAGCTCCTCATGCTTTTTTTTGGCAAGAGGTTCCGTTGTATCATAATAATGTTTCCTTCTATGTTTTCTCATTAAATTAACATTTTCTTTCATTTTCAGTTTACTAGAACACTTAATGAACTGTATATTGATATTTAATAAATTGGTTACCATATCTACTAGTGCATCAAGCCCATTGATATGCTTTGTGTGTTTTACAAAAGAATAACTGCTAAATGACACAACAGAAAACAGATCCTTATCTTTAGAACTTTCTCGGCTAATGCATGCGAAACAACAACTGTCAGTCCAAACCAGAAAGCCTGTATTTTTCTTGAAACTATTGGAGATTGCAATCTCTAAAGTTTGCTTTATGTCGGCTGAATTGCATTGAAATCTCTGATGCATTATTTGCTCATTGCTATGCACTTGAATACTACTTCTGCAAATATCAAGACTTGGGTATAACAAAATTAGATATATTTAGGCAGGATGCATTGCATACAATTGCATGTAAGGTGTTTTGGTTCCAATACCTGCTACGTGAAATAATTGAGTAACATATCGCATAAAGACATATTTTGAAGGACATTCTAGTAGACTTGTTTAAATTGCATGTACTACTGGTATTGGCATTTTCATTGTTTTCCGTAGGTAAAATGCTAGTGACTTTGACACCTTTTAATTCATATGTGTCCATTAAGCCATACAGACTTTGAAAGTAGTGAACAGGATGGCTAACACATGATACATGCAGTAGTACACAAGTCCCTTGTGGATGACTGTTGCCGTAAATATCCCTAGCACGAGAATCAAATATTCTCAACTGACCGGCATCAGGATAGTGAATAATTACAATCCCAACAGCACCAACAATCAGAATAAATGAGTTATATTGTTGTGATATCAAAGACTGCAAAACTCTTTGCAATCCCATACAATATTGAAATCCATCAATAGCAGAATCACCATGTATAGTACCAGTGTAGCTAGCACTGTAGTCTAATTGATAATTTTCATCCAACACTGTGAGGATGGTTGGCAACTCTGTTAACATTAAAAATAATTGATGAGCAAGTTGTGACAGGCTGCTGTAGAGCTCAATACCTATGTGCATTGTTTTTAATAAATCATTGCTAGGGTTTAGTCCTCTCATGCTGTGATACATCAGGGCACAAAGACTCATAGCCACACATTGGTGACCAGCATTGACTCCAAATATATGAACATTTCCTTGACTGTATGTAGCTCTTATAATTTTACTGGGGTCAACATAATATATAGCAAGCCTGGGTTTTTCTCTATATCGTTACTAAGTTTATACTTAGAATATTTTCCTTTGTGATTTGCATTCCTATATTCATTAGGCAAAAAATTGTTATGTGAAAATAGTTTAAACCAAGTGACAACTTTCTTAAAGTCATGAGAGTGTGAAATATTTCTATATTTCTAATGTAGACTTTTCCTTTAACTGTTTGAAGAAAAGCCTTGTATTTTCGTTGCCTAAATCTTTTCTTGGGTTTAATTCGTGCTTCAACACCTGAAATAATACGATGAACTTTTGATGATTCCAGTATGTTTTTAAGCACACGGTGCCACACGTAACATTGTAGATTCCTGTTCGTCAGGGAACATAGCTTTTTCCTGGTATTCTACTTGGTTCTCGGTCCCATTTATATTGGTGGCATTCTCACACAACACAAGCACAATTATAATACAAATACTTGGCATACCGTGATCTACTTTTTACTACATTTATTGTCACATTAACATCATTGTTATTGCTTATGTTACACAAATATATTGTGTTTTCAAATATATGGCACCATAACCATTATGAAAAGGTTTGGATGTCATTCCACGTACAACAAAGTGAACATATGAGTTGACTCGCAGTGCATATAACAAACGTCACAAATACCTTGCAAAATGTCTTTTTGAAAAGGCTAAATATCATTAATACAAGTAAAAGCATCAACATTTTCCATACAAGAAATGATTTCAGATGTTCTTGATACAAACCTAAATTTTCTTGAGTTCTTTGCGAATTTATACGAATAGTGTCCAATATGGCGGCTTTGTTGTTCTCTATCGAATGTTGTCTTTGCTTGCTTAGAGTGCTTTGTTCAGCAGATATATCCACAGTGTTTGTTTCCACATCCATACTGCCGGATTTCGCGTCAGGTTTCACATCTTTGTTGAGTGATTTGGAGACCGATTTGGAGTTAACAAACACATATGTACTTGTGAGAGAACAAATAAGATCAAAGCCGTCAACGCTATCAACGCTAGATTCCTGGACCGGCCTGTTCTGAAAAATCACACTGGACATCCTTTAGTGTAGACCTATCACGAATGTCGTGTGAATTTGTATGTGAGATCAGCATGTTATACACATTTTCAGCCATGATTAATAGATATTGTTTCTGACGACTAGAAATTTGGCTTCTTTCTAATCAAAACTTTGCTTGTTTGTGTAGCATTCATCAGATGACTGGCGGCCCAACGCGAGTGATCGCCTTGTGATTGCATGATAATTTCGAAGCTATGATTGGCTGATGAACCTTGTTGAAGCCAAAGATTGACGACAAAGAAGAATCAAAGCCAAATTTTAGACACGGATGTTCCTTCGGAAGTCCATGTAAAAATGCCATTCTTTATTTCAAAAGGCCTTTCAAATAAGCAGAAAAAATTTTCATGTCATATACACTTTAAGGTAAACTAAATTTGAACGATCAGGGCTTTCTTGAATAAACATAACATCTTTCAATGGCAGATTCAGTGTTTGAAGTATTTGCTGTTTGTTTGTTTGAGTAGCTGTAGCTGTCAAGACCATGATTTTTCTGTTCTTGGACATCAGTGAAGTTAATTCGCCCAAACAGCCGTACCATCTTCGAAATGGAACTTTCTTCGATCCACTTAGTCCCCTGCTAGATGACACATAAGAAGGATTGTTGAAAACTGTTCAAAACGTTATACAAACCTACAGGTATGGTCATAATGGTACATTGAGTTAAGGGTAGATCTGCCTCAGTCAAAGTAACAGCTGATCGCCCAAAACACACACACATAAGCAAAAACAGCTTACCATTGAGTTATACAGTGAGCCTCATGTGTTGCAAATCCAACTAATATTTCTTTGAAGCTAGGGTTTTCCAAAACACCTCTCCATGTTACAGTGGATAAAAAGCATTCGGGTGAACCAAACACGATACTGATGGCTACTGTTGGTATTCCTAAATTACCCAGCAACATCACTTGATCTTCCATTAAGGATTTTAATGGAGAGATAACTACCAAAATGCTACTTCCACGAGGCCTTTCGTGGAGAGCATATGCTACTATTGGTAAACACTGAAAAGCGAGTGACTTTCCATAGCCATTGGCATGTTTACAAAGACTTTCCCCTTTTTAAAGAAAGCTTAGATCACATCTTGTTGCTCTTGAAAAACACACTAGAAGATGCCATTTTGGATTGCGATTTTCCTGCTTGTGCACGATAACATCCAGTTTAGATAGTATTATCCAATGGGAGTTCGTGTAAGAATGAACATCGCTAAGAGCCAATGAGAATATTATATAAAATCATGCAATTCGCAGGGGGTCCAGAACAAGCTTTTTGGCGCTGTTACGCAGACGGATTTTACAAAGAAAATTCCGGATGTGACGCAGGCTAATAGAATTGAAGAGTGTTTGAATTGAAGAGTGTCTTGAGATAGTAAATAATTTCTGCAGTAGTCACTTTGATAATGTAGACCTCTTCAATTAAGCCATTAATTACTGACTTTACTATTTTGCTTTCTTCGTCATTTTTAATTGCCGCTGGTGCATTTGACCTCAACATCTGCTGTTCATTTTTCTTGACCTCCAATTCTCAGTTTACTTTTTAAATCAAACTTCTCCTCGAAGTATTCAACATCATCTGAATGTCTTCTCTTCCCTCTTTTTACTGGCTTCCCTTCTGAATCTCTATTTGTTTTTGGGTTTTTCCCAGACATTCCATAGCTTGGTACCTAACCTTTTTGGCACTTGCTTACTCACTCTGGTGTTTTTTGGTGAGTGTCCTAGCTTGCTCATTCCATCATTTATCTCTTGAACTGCAGCATGTAGCTAGGTCTCCTCACAGTCGATGCCTTATGCCCTTTCTTCTCTTATTTTCTACTTGTACTTTATCTGCAATGGCGTTAGTCTGTCTTTCACTGATCTCTTAGACACTTTGAATATGGGACTTGCAAGATTGTTAATACAAGCAATCCCTAAGTTTAAAATTGTCCACCTGAATTGCAAGTCTGTGATCTACAGATCTGTTATTTCAATCTCTAGGAATTCCAGCCTACTATAATGATGTCACTTTTTCTGTGATTCACCCCTATATATTATGATTAACCTTATCTGTATCATGACTAAAAGAAGCTTGTGAAGAAACAGTCTGAGAAATAGTTACATACAGTAGAGGACGCAAGAAGCTTTTCTCATATTCTTAAAGTTGGGTAGATGATGAATGATGCCAGTGAAGACAAGGGGCAATATGTGACCTCTTGTGCGACAACGTACACTACGGCTATCCGTTTGAAGCTTAAAAACCGTTCGTTTGCTGTTTGCCATCCGTTCGTGATGGATGGGATGCTGTTCAAATGGATTGGATCATCTGTTCAGAAAAAATTCTAGTTGTTTGAAGGGCTGAGGTTACCCGTTTCAACCGCTGAGGTTATCCGTTCGAAACAATTGTCATCAGTTCGAACGGCCGAGGTCATCCATTTTCCTTCAAACAACTGATGTTATCTGTTCGAAAAAATCCAGCCGTTCGAAAGGCTGATGTTATTCGTTCGAAAGAAACTGTAGTGGTTGGAACAACTAATGTCACCCATATGGGCAGATTATTACAGACTATTCTTTTACACAAAAGTAATCAGTCATTCAATTAGACAACGGTATCTGATGGGATTCAGGCTGGGATTATCTGTTCTGAAGGAACTTTATATAGCCGCCTGAATGGCTGTTTTTGATGGTGAATGTTGTCATGTTGAATAATTTATCTTTCACATTTAATTACCGAGCTCAACATTCACCATCTTCTTTGAATTACACCACTCATGATGAATTCGACAGTGCTGATCCTAGCAGTATGCAGGACGCCTGTCACATATGAACTCAGTTAAATGGCCTTGCTCTCCATGAGTTCTCATAGCTCAGTAGATAGAGTGCCCACCATGTGTTCGGGAGGTCATGGGTTCCATTCCTGTCGGGGACTCGGATATTTTCTTTGTCCCACGCTGATGTCATGTTGATTAATTCATCTTTCACATTTAATTACCGAGCTCAACATTCGCCATCTTCATTGAATTTCAAGAATAACAGCTATAGACGTATGAAAGGGGAGCAAAAACATGTACTTTATCAAAACATCAAGATCTCCGTAATTTTCACTATTCGTTGAATACGAACCCTTCTCTTCGACCATCTGAACACCTGGCATCATGTGTTCCAAATAAGTTATTTTGTTAGCTGTTCATATGGCTGGCATCATCTGTCCGGAATTTTTCATTAGCCATTCAAATGGCTGGCTTCATTTGTTCAAAATTTTTCATTATCCTTTCGAATGGCTGCCATCATCCATTTGAAATTTTTCCAGTGCTGTTCCAAATTTTTCCATGGCCTTTTGAACAGTACTCAAAACTGTTTTGAACGGCTGGAACATCCGTTTCCCATGTGTTTGTTAGCTGCTTGCCAGCCGTTTGTTTTAACCATTTAACGGATATCCATTAGTGACATTTTCATGTACAAGGTCACATATGCCCAGTACCATTTTATCCTTCAAAGTTACTTCGGGTTTGTACTCATTCTACATTCTTGTCGTCTATGCGTGAGGTCACTAATTTTTCTTTACCAGCAGTCATGAAAGCCACCAGTTTAAGAAGTGACTCTGCTTTCAGCACCTTTTACAACAAACCAGTTTAGCCCAAATTTATCTGACAATTTCAGTCATGCTGTTCTCTCTGCTGCTCCACTTTTTGGGTAGTTATATTATTTCTGGTATACATTGTATTTAGTGGTTCTGTTCAGTAAATTGAATTTTGACGTACTGAGTGACCACATGACTTTAAAATCTTGTGGGCTCTCTGTGGTAGATGTCTGAAAGAATTAGTAACTGAGGGTGTTGCCAAAGAGGAAGGTACTCTGGATGAAAATGTCTGCATAGTGTTTCTGGAAAAAGTGTGCATTTGTACTTGTTTTGAGTATAATCTTCCACTGTACATTTCAAGATGTCGGTAATAGTCTGCACCAATGGGGGGTGGTATTTTTTACCACCCATCGACTAGAGAAACCAGTGAGATTGAATTCTTAATTATCGCAAAAGAATGAGAGTGCCTGGTGTCCAATGGCTGGGAATTTTTTAAATCATCCTGAAGCAGGAGATGACATTCACTGACCAAGGGTATCACTGAAACGTTCCCCACACACAGAGTATCTCTTACTTGTAACATGTTTTTCAAATTTATTCCAATGCTTCTTCTCTGCTGGCAGTCTTCTCCTTTTTGTATCACAGCCAAACAGCTCAGTCATGGAGCGCAAACTGCATCCATTATTGGATGACGTCAGAATCCTAAGAGTTGAAGGGTGACTGGAAATGCCTTAATCATGTATGAAGCTAAACATCCACTTATTCTTCCCTATCGTCACCACGCTACAGATTTGATCATCTCTCAATATCACCAAGAAACTGGTCATCTTGGGCAAGAGTACGTATTGTCCAATTTGAATCAGTTCTATTGGATGATCAAGGCACGTTCAGCTGTGTGGAGAGTGATTAGTAGCTGTTTTCACTGTAAAAAAACTTGGTGGAGTGCGTGGGCAGCAGTTAATGGCCAACCTACCAAAGGAAGGACTGATGTCTGGAGATCCGCCATTCACCAATGTAGGCGTAGACTACTTTGGACTCTTTTATTACGACTATTTTGCAGAATGCGAAATAGAAGTTTAGTGAGCGAGCACGAATTCACTTGCTTGGTCGATTGGTCGGTCGATCAGTCAATCCTTCCTTGGGTCGTAAACTTTTGTTTGTATTTCCGCTGACCAATGCACAACTTCACTTGACGAAGAGAAAAATGTCATCGAATGGTTTGGCAAATGTGAAACATAGTGAGGCAATGAGTGATGAGATAGTTACTGCTGTGTCAACAGCATGTGGAGCGAGCATTTTCTTATTTGAATTGTTTAAAAAAAGCCTAGAAAGCATTTGTTGTCCTAGTTACAAAATGAACGCAGGCTCCTGGCAAGCATGGGTTTTAATAACATGATGCATGCAATACATGAATATCGAGCAAAATAATAAATTATTATAAATGGAAAGCACTTATTAGCTTCATGGGGGAAAG
>Ga0126337_10003490_pt1 | contig 10298 bp, 10 predicted proteins | sample DipCmetagenome_FD_92527 | JGI IMG/M metagenome (GOLD analysis project Ga0126337, IMG submission 92527) | Coral microbial communities from La Bocana,Puerto Morelos, Mexico - Diploria C A metagenome | ecosystem: Host-associated > Invertebrates > Cnidaria > Coral | place: La Bocana,Puerto Morelos... | reverse complement strand
GCATCTGCTCTTCATTAGCTGAAGTTAGGTGAATGTTGGGATTTTATTTGTTTGTTAGTCAGTGACTAGCACTAACAGTGATGATGGCAAATGAGCGTTAGTAATAACAGTCACTGTTGTAAGGTTGATTGATTCAGGCTAAGAGACTGTTTATACCAGATTTGAACTGAATCCTTTGTGTTGTAAATCAGTGCACCATGGGTTAGTAGAAATCCCGTTAGTGATCAAAATAAAATTTCTCATTGCAATACTAATCAATTATCAAGCGCCACTCAGAATAATGGCAGAACAGTGCAGCTAGAAATAATTTAATCACTTTTGATTTAGGAGACATTACTAACAATAAATTGACATTAAAATGTTATTTATGATCATAACAATAAAATTATACATGTACCTTGCATTTTATATATTATAATTTTCCCACAAATCTCATGCAATATTATATGGAGTAGTACAGGCTGTAGTTGATTACCAGACAATGTATCCCAAAGATGTCTCTTTTTGATAAACCTTCAGGATCTTCATGAATCCTCTAAGATAGATTTAAACTTCTGGACAATGTAAGGATCCTTGGCATGACCCTCAAAGATAGATGTCTAAAATCCTGCTAAGAATTTTTTAAATATCCCATGTTAATTCTTATCAGATCTTTGATGCTCTGGAAAATCCTTGCAAAAATCTTTACTGAAATCGTTGCCAAGATATTTTGTTAAGATCCTCTCAGATGAAGGATCAGGTAAGCCCAGAGAGATATCTGAACTACAAACTTATTTGACAGATTGGGCTTTGAAAAGAATAACAAACGTTTTTATTGATACATGTACCTTATGGTTAAGACAAATTCAACCTTACACCCTTGAGCAATTATTTTATATAGCTATCGTCTTAATGGTGAAATACAGTTAGGAATTGAACACTTTTGTAATGTATATCACACTGTTTATATAAAGTGAATTCAAAGCATAGAAACACATTCAGTTACAACATAATTATAGTTATGTATTTTTGGTAATACATGTAGTATTTTTACTGATGAGCACAACTAGTTTGTCAATGCATATTCTTCTATTATGAAACAATGAAGCCTGTAGGAAGTAACATTTCCTTCTACAGACTATAAGTTGGTGTACTGTACAACAAAATATTCACACTTTATATTGGATAATACAGCAGTATATTTTACACAGGAATGGTTCATACATGTTTGAACTATCATTGACATGAAGTAGTGACTACACTTTCTTTACAGCTTGGAGCATTGGCAAATGATTGAATGTTTAAACCCTTTTTACACTCGTCTGGTAGCTTTGCTTTGTACACATGCCTAGCTGTACGGTGTGCACAACAAACTGTTTCCCTAGAAATGTTGGAAACAGTTTATTTGCATAATTACTTGTTTAACCTGGCCTATTTCCCAGAAATCAATGATGATGATGACAATGATGATGATGATAATGATGGCAACGAAGACATGATGATTAAAACCCTTTTTTGAAGGACTAACTCAGATATTTCTGGAAATTTGTCACTATGATGGTTCAAATCATCTTTTTTTTTTCTACACAAAGCTTGAATGTGACTGTGAAATGTTGACCCTGTGAGGGAGACCATGACTTGGCTAACCCAAACTGTCATCCAGCCTGGCCACTGGGTACATGCATTGTCAACGTGGGTCATTTTCTGTTAGAAACCATCCCACAAGTGCTTCGATAAGTTGGATGGGGATCCTGTCATGCCTTGACATTCCACATCAAGATTTCTGCATGGCTTGTTGAACACAGCAATTCCCCTGATGGTGCAAACTTAACATTGCTAACAACATTACAGTGCCCCAGAAAATCTTGGAAACTTCCCTCATTGTAGTCCATAAGTTTGACAAGTCGTTCTGGAAACATAGCAAAACAAATAATCAAACTTAAGTCAGTATGGCTTTGACAAACATTTCAACTCTTTTAATGATTTGTCATTGAAAATAGCACTGTGTAAACCTTCTGAGATTGATTCATTAGGTAACCGGTTACCTCTTTAGTGGTTATGAGACTCAAAACGCCATTAAAAGTGTCAAATGGTTGCTGTTTAACTAAACATTTCAGCTTAACCCTTCATCAGTAGGTGGAATGATCGAGCCATGCCATGCAAAAAAGTATGTTAAAGCCTACACATTATTATTTTAATGTGGTAGATTCGCATCCAGATCAGTTCTTTTGGCTGCCTCCATTCAAACCTACTTTACCAAATAAGTAATCGTAATATGTACATGTAGGCATATGTCAGAAATGGAAATGCTAGTGTGTTTCAATGAAAACAATCTAGACACAACAAAACTCTTCTGTGATGCAGCTTGTACCTTCCGTTGCAAAAGCAATAAGATGTCCTTTGGGTGATATATCCATGGAAGTCACCCATTGTGTCAATGGGGCAGTGCGGATTACCTGAAGAGAAAAAGTTAGCCACTGATGAGAAGCAAAGACAGCAAAATGTGATAACCATGAGTGCAGAAATTGCTTGTTACGCCACCAATTTATAGGAAGTAGGTGAAACTGCACAAATGGACTTCTATTAACAACATTTACTTAACTCTTAAAATAAGGCCGGGCATGCATGAAACAAGGAACAGAGAATGAGAATAAACGATAGTAAAAGTAAAGGTTGATATTTGGCTTGATCAACAGTACCTTTTTCTGAGAGAGACTGTAGAACTGCACAACTTTTTGCATTCCATAGCCAGTGTAGACAACGATGTCAGGGTCTGTAGGTGAGAACTGAGCTAGGCTGGGAGGTAGCTGAGAAAACTGAGCCTGCAAAAGGTGATTATTAAACAATGCATTACACATTGTAGTGGGAAACATCAAGGCTGAAAATGCATCACAATAATGCTGTTCATGACTCAGATCTTGCCCCCTTGAGTCTAGTATACCTGAATGGTCCTGTTGTTAGACTGAATGACACTCCAGTTCACTAGAATAGTGGTTAGGATGGCCTGTTTACAGTTAGCTCCAATAGCATTGAGCATGATATATTCAAAAAATACCCACTGTTTACTTAAATCATTCATACTCTACTTTCAGAACAAAAAAGCATTAAAGTAAGACAACCAGTCTCCCCAATACCAGCTATGTTTTATATTAAAAAACAATCTAATATAAAATTTCCCAACAATGTTTTGACCACACATACAGGATCTCCTCTCCTGATAGCTTTTCCATCCAGTCCAATGGGTGGGGCAGGGAATGTCAGCCAGTCAACCAACTCACAGAAGTCTTTGGACCAATCAGCACTCCAGATACTAACACGACGATCAGCACTTGCTGCCAACCACAACAGTGGTGATGATAAAGAGTGCTGTTGATCCTAAAATATAGCAATGAAAAAATTCACAAAAGCAAATTTACCACAAACCAATAGGAAGATGGATTTCAAGAATGACATAACATAATAATTCAACTTAGCACACTCCCTCCAGTAAGTGGCCCCTGCTCATAAACATTTGACCCCCTTGAGTGCTGTTTTATTATAAGATAACTGGCACCTGTATTCCAGTAAGAAATCCCCTTCAGCAAAGAGTCCAGAGCATTGAAATTAGTACATGAAAGACCAGATCACAGTTAATTCCTTTAAAAATTCCTTTGAATGGTTGTGACGACCAAAAAAGTTCTTTGTTGTTGTTTTCATGAAATTTTGCTTTTGCCCCTGTCAGTGCCAAAACACAAAGGTGTCATAATAGTTGTTTAATTTTATATGACTAAAGAAAAACACCAATAGAAACACAGTTGCAGGCCTTCCAAAATAAATGTTACCATCTTTGTCTACTCCTTTGAAGTTTACCAGGCTTCACAACCATAAAATTTTCCCTCTATAAATGAAGAACAATGAAAATTAGGAAAGCCACACTCACCTTAACAGATGAGACATGGATGCATGTGATTGGTGCCTCCTTGTGGTCATTCAGCAGCCTGACTGTCAGTCCTGTAGAGGGACTACTTATTGCCAGCAGGCCATCTTCTGCTCCACTGATAATTACCCTTCCTACATAGGTTACAAACATATCAAAGATTCACGACTATGAAACATATCCTGTAGTTCACTGAAGAAATAGAAAGTTAGAAGTAGATGATGAGCTGGATGACTTACACAAAGATTGATGATTGATAGTGGCCTTATATTTGGATTGTCGATAGTGCCAGTACAGTATTTTTGCAACTACAACTTTACAATTAGATTTAATTTTTCAAGGCAGGAACAATTCTTGCTTAAAACAGGATGTCAATCCTTATCGGTACCAGGCTTCACACAACATGTTCTTACCATGAGCTGAGAATGATATTGCAGTAACTGAAGCAGCATGAGGCTGCATCTTCATGATCATTTCCACTTTTCCCAGGTCAAATATCCTGATGGTTCCATCACTGTATCCAGCTGCACAGTGCGATGGGTGAATGACAGCCTCATCTGCAGGCTGAGGCTGTGGATGGACAGTGGCTACAGTCTGTCCTTCATTTGTGACTGACTTGGTGGGAAAGGCTGTGGGCACTGGACTGAATGACACACAATTGCAGATCTGGAAAGACAAAATTAATGTGGCTATTATTATTATGCATATGCAGTAATACCTTGTTCTAAAGGTAAATCCAGGCTAGGAAAGAGAAGGGATATGTTTGTTGTATTTGATTTTGTAGTCAACCATGCAAAAAAGTAGCTTCAGATAAAGTGATCAAGCTTCAAGCCTTGGCAACACCATTCTGGAACCATCATAGTGTCATCATTAATGACAACAGGTACTGAAGAAGTGCTGATGTTCTTTCTGACTCATTGCAAGCCAGCAAGGGCAAAAAAATGAAATGCTAAACAAAGAAGCAATTACACTATACTAAACAAAAAACAACTGAACAAAGAGATAGCTGCAATGATCAGCTGCATGAATTGATGAAAGACAAATTACAAGATAACATTTGAGCCCCAGGAGACATTCCAGGAGACACAATATTTAACTAGCACTTTGAAAACTTCTTAAAAAAATTATCTTGAACATGTTTGCCCAAAGGTTTATCTAATAATTATTCCATAGCCAGTTAAAATGTTGACTCAAGCCTAATGATTTTCATACTTGTCCAAGAACTTGAAACTGCAGATGTTCCAAGCTATCCCTGCTCCACAGATGTAAAATACCATCAGTGCTACATGTAGCAAAATATTGATCATCAGGACCACTGAAAAGTAGGTCATTAATCTACACAGGACAAAAAAAGAGGCTGTTAACTGATTGCTGTTTAGCTATACTCTTTATTCAACATACATGTAATTATAAACCAATCAATATTGTTTATAATTTTAATACTGTTGCTCCCACCAAAAATGGACTAATCTCAGTTTAAGTTTTTTCTGTGACACATTTCTCCGATACCTCTTGATACATTTTGTTCTATTCTTCTCCCACACAACAAAACCAGCAAAATGTGTTGCCTACACCAAGCAAGTTTGCTTACATGTAAATGTACATAATAGTCACCTGCTGGGCATGGCCACTGACCAGCCTGATGCTGGTTCTTTCATCCCAGTTAACATACCATAGTGTACCTGATGAGGTGCCAATTATACCCTGGAAAAAATGGCATTCATGTCTGCTGACTGTCAAATAGCAGTTTTCGGACTGTCTAAACTATTCACTCCTTCATTTGAAACACAAATCACTGGTGATTTCTTCAGTTGCAAACATACAGAAGCAGACTATGCAATGCGTACACTCTGTTAGACACAACACCAAATTTTAAGGTTGCCTTTTAACAATTTTCATGCTAAATACATATCAGCTGTGTGGAGTAAAGAGAGAATACGGAGAGAATACAGTGCGAATATAGTGAAGACCACAGACAGGCTGCAACCTGAACTCTAAGTCTGAAGTCATAATTACAATGTGTACTAACTTTTTAATGTATCTGCAGTCAAGTCAATCGACACCCTTGATTAGGACTCGATCAGCAATCCGTCAACACTCGATCAATGTCTCAATCAACATCTGATCAGCTCAGTTGGTCAATGGTCAGGCAAATGTTGGCCAGATCATATTTATCCATCGACGAGGTCTCTGCAAAAATTACTCAACTCTAAAATGACTGTTGACCAAGATGTTGATCAACAGTGGATTGCATGTCAACAGAGGTGTTGATGGAGTGTCAATTGAATAGTAATTGACACTCAACTGCAGATACCTTTAGCACACATTCACCTTAAAGTCTAACCCACTACTTATAAGGCCAGTACCTCATCTCCCATGACTTTCTCTGGAAGAAAAAAAATCAATGAAATCTGCTCGGGTGATAATTAATAGACAAGAATGGCACTTACAGTTTCTAAGGCTTCATCAAATGAAGCAGAAATAATAGCTCCATCTAGTGTCATTTCATCTTCCATGACTAGTCCATTACTTGCCAACCTAAGAAATATGCCATATTTTAGCCACAAGCTCATGTTGAGATTTCATCACTATTTTGTGAATGTACTTACAGTGTATACCATTAGGGGAGAAAGTGTGATCATTACTCAGCAAATACAAATTAATATATGAAAGGAGACTGTAGACATGGGTGGTAGAACCCCACCACCTGTACCCATGGGTGTTTTGTACTCTCCCCAGTTTTGCTTGCATAAAGAGACCAAGATGACAGCCATTTGAACTCACCTGCAATCAACATCTACAATATCAGGGAAAAATAGGGGACTGTGAAAGATCATCTTTTAGCAAAGTTGATAATGTTATGCATGGGACAACCTTAACCCAAAGTAATTTTTCCCAAAAGACCAAAAACAAACAACAAAAAAAATAAGTATTTAAAATTAAGATCAGGCTGTTAAAATATGTTTTAAACTACCTGCAGGACTCTCCAGGAAGTCGCATCTCATTCACTCCCACCACTGACCACAATCTGAGATTTCCTGTGGTGCTGCCAGCCATAAGAGTACCTCCATGGCCCATGAGGACACCTGAAAATATTAATTTCATTTAAGTTAGAATAATTTGATTTTATAAATTTGCTATAGAGAGTTCAAACAAACTAAAGGAAGATACACTAATGGGGTACTGCACATGGCATCCTACTCATTAATCAAGAGTATAATATTATTCACTTATACATGGACTATTGTCTTACAATGTAAAAGTCTTTGATTCAAATTATTTAAGTGGTAATTGGAGAAACAATCCTTTGGCTTTCTCTCCATTCTACAATCACTAAATCAGGGGGCACTCACTACACATTTTTGTCAATGTTCTCCTTCATCAAGTTTAAACAAAGGAAATTACTTGCTGTTGAGATAGTTTGGATATCTACACTGTACATGTAATTGTAATTCACATTGGTTTTTATCATGTCAGTAAAACTGTTTCAGTACTCCATAGTGTTAGATTTGTTTGAGAAGATATATAAGACAATTTTTCACCGGATTTCCACATGTAAACACTTCAAATTTGTTGAAAATACTTTAAGACACATCAAATTTGTCAACCCTTCATTGGTGTAAAGATATATACACTGTATGTGAAAAAACAAAGTTTCGCAATATGCTTGAAACAATTAACAATTATTCACCGAAGTAGAGGTGAATAGTGGTGGATATTTACCGGCACGAAGTGAGGTGAATAATTGTTTTAGTATATACCACACAAGCTAAATACCTAGCGGACCAAAGAGTAACTTTACTTGTTTAAGAGCAACTTTATTTGAAACGTGAAGCCATTTTGTTTTTCTTCGGCTGCTCGGAGGTGAATAGTACTTGGCTAATCACCTCCGAGCTAGCCAATCAGCGCGGGCGAAAAGCACTATTCACTTGTGTGGTATATACTAATTATTGATATTACTTACCAATTTCTGAGGAATCTCCTTCCCAGTGTATGAAGCACTTGTTTTGTCTGGTGTCCCATGCAGAGAGCATTCCTAGATTGAGCAATAGTTCAAAAGGACAGTCTATGTTTAGTTTAGCCTGTTCCAGGGTCTCGGTAGTCGGGGACAAGGCAAACGAGAGAAGCAATGAGGGAGGACATAACAGTTGACATACCTGAACTTGTGGCAGCATACATAATACTCTCTCCAGCATACCACACAGCTGTAAAATCATAGCATTCATCCCTCTGCAACACAAACAAAAACAATGATGATGTTTTTGTATTAGATTGTTTTAGATAGGAATTCATAGTAAAACATGCACCTGAGTCCAGTTTCTTGACTAACAAACAACAATTTAATTGCGTTAGCAAGCTCAAACTTTCTGTCGCATGATAGTTGATGAGGGTGCCCGATCCAATCATTGTTTTAGTACTTAAATCTACTATAATATCTACAGTATCTTAATCTTCTTTACATGAAGAAGCAGTGGTAACTTTGTTAACAACCGCACACTGGTACGCTACTCACTACATGTGTATCTACAAAAGAATAGATGTGAGTAGCATAGCCAATAAGAGAATAGCATTCACAACAAAATGCCAGTAGATTTATACTAATATCTGACAAATATACAGTCATGTACTTTAGTGATTTTTGTATGGGATAGCATTATCCACTGGATAACATGCTTTTATACTCTATTTTATGCCTGTATTAAGTCTAAAACCACAAAATTCAACAACCATTCCTTCCCTAGTCATTGCACTCTTTGTAGAAGAACTGCAAAATAACTTTGATACTTTTCTTGAAAGCATATATGAAAATCGAGCTTGCAGCTTAGCAAACAAAAGATATATAGATTGAAGAAAATAAAGAACAACAACCAAAAATAACCAGTATCAAAGACATTATCTGTCTATCAAACCTTACCACTTTCTTGGACTGCACAAGTTCCTTTGGCACTTCTGGCTCGTGAACCTAAGTTACAATACAATTTTCGTGAATCTAAGTTACAGTGTCATTCATACAGAAAGAAAACAGAAACAGGCAGACTGGACAGAAAAAAAGAGAAAAATATATTAGTTTGTATGATAATTCTATGAAATTACCAAGAAAAACACACAGTTACATGCAGTACACTCTGTTATTACTTATTAAAGTGCCAGTTAACAACTGCATTGGTGCATGAAGAATGCTTTTTTTCTAATCTGGGCATAACCAAATCCATTTGCTGAAGGCTTGTCAGAAATGACAGAATGTATGGCAGCATATATGGAGCTTAAATTTCAAACAACAATGTATACACTGTACACAGCAGTCTTTCCACAAAAAGTAAACATATAATAAATATTGATGTGATGCATGAAAAGATGATCTTTATACATAAATGTAAGTTGCCCAGTTGACCATGATCATAATCAGGAAAAGGACAAGTTTGTTGAGGGACCTGTAGATAGAAAATATTTGTTGATTTTCTGCCTATTCAAATTGGATATTGCTCTAGAAGTCTGTGGCATGTTCAGGGGTCAACACTCTAACAGAGTCAATAAGCTTTTAACTGTCCACCACTATGTTACATTACACCTAGAGACGTACATTTAGAGTCATTTTATCACCAATCTCATCCAGGAGCCAAAATAGTACAGAACCATCTTGTCCCACAGAGGTAAACTCATTAGCAGTATAAGGATCCCACATGACATCATGAACTGGAAGTCTGGCGTAAGATGCAGTAAGTACCACAAGATCTCTAGTGCTCCACACTACCACTGAACACTCCCTGAAATCACCAACTGACAAAAGGAATCTGTCATCACGGGAATATGCCAGGCACACTATCTCATGCTTGTGGTAGGGCAGAACCTAAAATATAGAATAAATTGCATTGAAGGAACAAAGAACAGAGAGATTTCAAAAATATGTTCTCTCATGCATTCCAAGCCTAGGGGCTCATCTGACCAGCAACTGGGAAATTAGGGAAATTGTCACCTGTGGCAAACTCTACCAAGTAGAAATTGACACTTGAAAAACTTTGATCTGATCTTGAATGATTACAATCCTTTGTGACAAGTCACAAAGCCTAATTTCTGTGTGTTTCTTTCTGTCTTGGAGTCTAAAACCATTCACATCAAAGTCTTTTTTTTAAACAAAGGTCTCTGTATCTGGACAAGTCTCACAATTAACCATTCATCACTGCAGCTAATTATAATACCCTGCAGGTTATTTTCAGGTGTTTATCAGGGTTTCACACAATTTGCTAATAACCAGTTTCACAACTCGATGAAAAGATTCTCTGTTAGAGTTAAAGTACTGCCTTGAGCTTTGAACACATTACAAGAACAATGGTCGGTTCCAGCACTTGTTGTTGCTTGCTATAGCTAATAAATTGGAAGCAGTAGTTGGATAATGATCAAACGG
>Ga0126337_10003488_pt1 | contig 10300 bp, 10 predicted proteins | sample DipCmetagenome_FD_92527 | JGI IMG/M metagenome (GOLD analysis project Ga0126337, IMG submission 92527) | Coral microbial communities from La Bocana,Puerto Morelos, Mexico - Diploria C A metagenome | ecosystem: Host-associated > Invertebrates > Cnidaria > Coral | place: La Bocana,Puerto Morelos... | reverse complement strand
TTTATTACCGGTAATAACTTTTTCAATAGCGTGACACTCATTACTTTTTTATATCATTCATGGGCATAATGTTATCATAGATTTCATGAAGGCTAAGAGTGATGGTGCAATAATACAGTTTGTTTTGATCAAGTGATGTGGTGTCTATAGTGCTCAGTGAATCATCAAAGACTAGTGCTAAAAATACATTTTAATTTTTACAAGCATGGTTATAAGATCTAAAAAGATCTTCTTGTTGTACTTGGATTTCATCAATGATAAGAACAGGTAATGAAAGATGCATTAGTTGATATAGTTTAGTTTTGAAGGCTAAGTCTTCCTATGCTGGATGCAATTTACCAGCCAATAATTTATGCTCTGTAAATTATGAATGTTAAAAGTCATCTGTTGGTGTGCAACAATCTACAGCAATGCTTTACCAAGTGTATAACGAATGGTATATTGACCAAATTATGCTGTTTTCAGTTGACCAATGCTACTACATGATTGTTATGTGATTTCAAAGCACTAATTAACAAACATGCCTGGTGTCGCCTTGTCAAATTTATGAACCGCACAGTGTAGATTACAAAATGTTCCGAAAATTGGCATTACCAGGTACCAGCACACCAGTGAATAAAATAGCATGCTATTCAAGTAAGTGAAGTGGCACATAATTATAATACTCTCATCTTGTGAAACAATTGTCAGCTTGATCGGCACCGAACCTGAGCTTCGTACAGCCGAATAAGCATATTAAACTTTAGAAACAGACAAACATTCCTTGCAGATTTTTGATGGTATAAGGGAGCTCTTTTCAAACAAGTTTGAAAGTTAAGTTTGACATTCTTTGACGGTTTTGAATGCAATATGAGAACTAGGAAAACTATTAAAAAGTGCATGCTCATTTAAGCAAACCTTATATCATGAGACGTGAACATTGTCACAACGATTTTGTTAACAACTTTATTGCTGCTTCGTTTCACTGGGTCGCTCACTTTTTCAACACTTTTTCACACTCCTCGTGTTCACCGAAAAACCGGTTTTAACCAGTCCGATTGACGTAATCGTGCGTGACTCTAGTCACGCCACTCTCATCAGTCCCAACAACATCAAAATCTTTAATCTTCAAAGGAACATGAAAACCTTCAAAGGAACTATCCCTAAAAACCAGAGGGAAATGCAATGAGTGAGATAAAGTAGGAAATTTCACAGTGTGATACATGTATATCTCATTTGGTGTCAAATGTAATCAATGAGGATGCAAATGCTAAAACTATTATTTTCATATATGGTCAGACAAGGCTACAGGTACCTGTATTTCTTTCTAAGGGTAAAAGAACCAACTACATGTAAAACTTGACAATAAATTTCATTTAGGATCGAGTGTTTACAATGAGATCGATTCACCTGGGAACCAATGTAAACAACAAACTGAATTTGCATACCCACAGACAAACATAATGAAACACAAAGCTTAGTGCATTTCAGTGTATAAGTTCGATAAAGTAAATTAAAAGCCCCTTCTGAATTTATAAAATGTTGAAAGAATCCATCTTTTGGATGCAGAAAGGAACTGCCATGTTGAAAGATTGTTCTTGTAACTAAGTTGCATTCAGAACTTCAATGACTTTTGGTGTTAGATATCTTTCTTGCACAGGTCAGGAAATAATAATTCTGTTTTTATGTATTTGGACTAGATGGTAGTAGACTTGGCAGCCATGGAGAATGGTGGAGCTGTTGTGGGCTGGAGCAATATGCATTATGGTCATCCTCGTAATCTCATTGCTCCTGGAACAGCAGTTAACATGGGTGATGGCTGGGAAACTGCTCGACGGGTGAGATTAAAATTTAATGAATCTCATTTAAACTGCAGAATCTCATTTACGTTCATTTAAATGTGAAATTTATGTTACTTAAATTAATGCTACGAATTGGTGCTATTTTGTATTTGCAGTAACTAATTTTTGCAATTGTAGAAGACTTGTTTTTCTTGCTACATGTATGCACTAATTTTTTGCGATTTTGGCAAAGTCATGTTTAATTAAAATTGCAATATTTTCGCATTTTTTAATTAAAGTGCACACAATTGATAAGTGAAACAACATATAGAGAAGTAATCCAGTACTCAGTGTCACTATGACAATAACTTCGTGCTCTTGTGTGGAATTGTGGATGTTTTTCTCAATGGAATACCTTTAGACAATACTTCCCTGTTGTGACTTTCCTAATTCATTTTACTATTAAATTTTTTAGTTTACTATTCATGCTGTGATTGCGGTGATCAATGCAAGCTGTGTAATATAACCTTCTATAACCTTCTATAACGTGTTTTTTTATCAGTTACGGGTAGTTACGAGATCTACGTGCTCGCTGGTTTTTGTCGCTGCTATCATTTTCAATCTATCCGTTTCTTCTATTGCTACCCTCACAGGAGCAAGATCAAAGTTAGTTTTTGATACATATTTTTAGTTCTAATCATATTGTTATAGTCTAAGATCTATGTTCATTCAGTATCGTTGATTGATGTTCTGTATCTTTGTTAGTATTTAGCTTACAAGCCTTTTGTACAATTTTGCTTTTAGTTCGAATCACACGACCACACAATCACACATTCGCAACTGCTACCTAATTACAACTTCACATCATAAGTACATCTATATTTTGTTATCCTGATTCCTCAATTGTTGATTCATCCCTGGCTTCCAATAAATGTCATCAATTAATTTTACCGTGTGCATTTGAGTATTTCAAGCTCCTGAGATCGTAATCTACATGTCGCTTCGCTCCTGGAAAGTCACATTAATTCGAATTTGGTGCTCAAGTTTTGCGTTGTTCATCATTTATTGTTGGATATTCTACTTTTATGAGGACTTTAGCTGAGTTATCTAAGTAACAGTTGAAACACATGTTGCTCACTTCAAGTTATGCAATAGGCTATCATGTTCCGCAAACATGAGTGTGGAAAACCCTACACCGGTCATGGCTGACAAAGAGAGCGAACAAAACACAAATAGTGAACACAAATCACCTCTATCTAATTCAAGAGTCAGGATAGAAAGTGTTACTCTCAACTGGGACAGGGTTCGATCCAAAAAACTCCTGCAGCTCAAGAGGAGCAGAAGTGCTAAGTGGAGAATTCTTACTAAGGCCCAAAACAAAATAAAAGGATTGATGCTGAACTCTAACAACTACGATCTAGTAAAGGAGAGCATCGAAGAATTCAAACAACTCCTACAGGAGTTCAAGGAAGCCCATGCCGACTATCATTCTCAACTTCATGACGAAAACAAAATTAAAGAGTCAAATAATTATTATGACGCCACAGTCCTTTAGCAACGGATTTGGCCCGCAATGCTGGCCATTGGATCTTGTCAACAGCTATTGAAACAAGACTACTACAGTCTCAAGAAGAATTACATCCCGAGGATTCAATCAGCAACACTGCTTTTCGTGCCTGCTCAAAGTCATCTTGCTGCTCAAGAAAAGGCTTGTTGATTGGTTGCCACGCGAGTTCTCATGCAAGTTCAATTTCAGCCGCTAGGACAAAGGCCGCCACTAAACGAGCAGTTTTACAAGCTGAAGCTGTGAGCCTTGAAAGGTTCCAAGCCCTCCAAGAGGAAGAGCTTACGAATCCAGCAACGAAGAGGAGCTTTGGAACTCCAAACAAAAATTGGAAAGGCTTAAGCCAAGGAGTTGATCTGTGCAGAATCAGGCAGATCATGTGGCAACTCCTAGATCTTTTGATCCAGCTACCAACTGGCCTACATACTCCCAAAGCGCAGTAAACAGTTGCCCATCAGAATCCCAGCCGCCAAAAAGTGAACTAACATTGGATAACACCGATAATAGGCCCCAGAATTTTACTGAAGTTCCTAAAGTTAGCAAACCACTCAATCCGAATGCTTACAGTTGGCCATGCGATGACCTGAATCCAGAAGTTGAGCCATCTTCTTTGCTTACCATTAAGGAGGAGCCTGCGAAAGAGGTAGTTACATGGTGTCTCCGGACATAAATTGGTTTGAGACCATATATGGTAAAAGCTTACATAAAAGAACGAATCAACGATCAAACCACTATATGCGCAGGGGGGGTCACCTGTAACACCACATGTCTTGGGTGAAAGAGAATGATGGCCCGACACGTTTCTCGAAAGGTTGTTAGCTACTCAAAGCCAGTAGAATTCCGACAGTTACTTCAGCGACAAAAAGAGAGCACACTTGCTCTGACACTTCCACAGCCAGAGGTGCCTACTTTTAGGGGAGACCCTATTGAGTACTGGGGGTTCATACGAGCCTTCCAAAACGTAATCAAAAGCAAAACCACCAGCGATAGCACAAGATTATACTACCTGGTACAGTATATATCCAGAGAGTGTGTTAGTGTCCAGCTGTTTATCTATGAAACCTGAGGAAGGATATCAAGAGGCTAGATGTCTCCTCAAAAAATGATACCGTCAAAGCTAACGAATTACTTGGCTGCCTACATTGATAAGTTAACAAAGGGACCACCCATTAAAGCAGAGGATTGCCCTGCACTACAGTGGTTCTTGATTCTACTCACCAGCTGCAAGAATACTCTAATGGAAATCGGCTATCTTAACAAGGTGGAGAATCCAGATACCCTAAAAATGGTTGTTAACAGGCTGCCATATGGATTGAAACTAAAGTGGTGTGATGTCGCTGACAGAATCACCAAAATTGAAGAATGGGAAATTACAATAGGAGACATGGGCGATTTCGATACCTCAAAGGTTTGTGCTGCCACGCACGCCATCTTTGGAAACGTTACAAAGGACAACCCAGTAACCACTGGAAGTTCAAAGTTTAGAAACAAGCCACCCTCTAGGGCGTCCAACTTGCAGCAGGGAAACCACACACCAGTTAATGGTAACAACCAGAAATGCCCTCTCTGCAATGCCCGACATTGGCTGTCCCTTTGTGATGAGTTTAAGAAGAAGTCTTTGAAAGACTTAATCTCCACTCCAAGAACATTCGAGATAACTGCCTTGTGCCTGGCCACTTCTCCACCTCTTGTCTGAAAGGAAGCCAGTGGTACACAGCAGGTGGACTACCAGAACGTTCACAACGGCTTTGTCAATGGAAGAAATGAAGCTCTAGGTCCACATAAAGACAATAGGGAGCTTAAGCAAACCGCGACGACGACGGCAACGAGAACAGCACCAAACAAAAGATTTAATGAGCAAAACAATAGCTGTGCACGTGCATTATAATTCTTTGTACATTTCAATGGGTCCTCAGCATAACAACAACGTGAAATGACCAAGTTCTGCGTCGTCTACGGAACGTGTACCATGACGGCTGATTTTTCGTATTTCTATTTGGAATTGAACGCCCTCTTTGCATAGTTGGCTTAAACACGTTTATAGAGTCATTGGCGTACCGAGCAGATCTAAACAAACGCAAATTTTGCTTGTAAAATATAAATTCATTTTTTACTAGGCGTCGTCCTTGGCGGTGTCGTCGTCGTTGCTTAAGCTCCCTAATGGCTCAAACACAACTTTCTAGCAAAGGAACTGAACTTGTCAGGAAAGGAAACCACATTGTCATTAACAACTATGGAAAAGGAGAACAGCAAAACTTATTGTCAGGTTGTTAGTTTAGAAGTACTGGACTTGGATGAGGAGAATCTCTTTTAGCTCCCAATACTCCCAATGTTCACAATACCAAGCCTGCCTGTTACTACTGAGAGTATTGCGAACCAACAAGATGCGTAAAAGTGGCGATATCTCTCTGAAGTGAAGATCCCCAATATTGATGTGGACATCGGTTTACTCATTGGCAGTGGCGCTCCAGAAATCCTTGAGCCTAAGCAGGTTATTCCAAGTCAGAATGGAGGTCTTAACGCCACAAGAAACACCCTCGGTTGTGTGGTAAATGAGCCACTAGGAAAGGTTACTAACACTAACACTCGCACTGCTAACCTCATAAAGGCTGACCTGTGGCTAAATGAACAGTTTCAGACTTACTGAACTCTGTCAATCTAGAGAACGGCCACTATCAGCTTGCCCTACCCTGGAAGAACAACCCTCCTTGTTTGGAGAACATTAGACCAGTGGTCGACCTTATCGCCTTAAGCTGCTAAAACGATGTCTATCAAGAGACCCAGAGCTAAGGTCCAAGTATAAAGATTGCATGGAAGACCTCTTGAAAAAGGGATACACGACTAAAGCCCTGTCAGCTGAAGCGCAAGGCAAGACATGGTATCTTCCCCACCACGCAATCCAACATCCCACAACACCAGGAAAGGTATGCATTGTGTTTGACTGTTCTGCCAAGTATCACAGCAAGTCCCTCAATGATGAACTCTTACAGGAAATTCCCTCATCGGAGTATTGACTAGATTCTGCCAGGATCCGGTAGTATTTATGTGAGATGTGGAAGCAAATGTTCCACCAGGTTCATGTGAACCCCGAAGACCGCAGTGCACTACATTTCCTCTGGTGGTCCGATGGAAATCTGGATCTAGAGCCAGAAGAATACACGATGACCGTCCATCTATTTGGAGCTGTATCTTCCACTAGTTGTGCCAACGTTGCCTTGAAGAAGACCGCAATAGATAACCAAGCAAATTTCAGCAGTGAGGCTGTAAGAACGGTCAAGCAAAACTTCTATGTAGACGATTCCTTAAAATCCATTGATTCAGAGGAAGATGCCATCCATCTATCCTGCAAACTCTTGAAACGAGGAGGCTTCAAGCTAACCATGTGGGTGTCAGAAAAAGGGCAAGGTCGTTGAATATTTCCCTGAGTTGGATCGAGCAGGGTCTGTTTGGACTTCAACAGCACCCTTACGGAGAGAGTCCTTGGGGTAGTCCTTCAGAACTTCTGCACGAAACAACGTGGTTGGGATGACTTAATCCCTGAAGAGGATCTAATATGCTGGAAGAGTTGGTTGGAGGAGTTACCTAGACTGGAGCAATTCGTTATTGATCGGTGCTTCAAACTCCCAAATTTTGGTGACATTATCTCCTGCCAACTTCACCACTTCTCTGACGCCTCTCAGGTGGCCTATGGTGCCGTTTCTTACCTCAGGCCTGTAAATTCCTGGCACAAAGTTCACTGCCCATTCATTATGGGAAAATCCTGCTTGTCACCTCTGAAGCCAGTGACCATCCTAAGAATAGAACTGTCTGCCGCTGTGCTCTACATGAGGCTGGACAGAATAATACGCCAAGAGGTTGAACTCCTTATCAACAACTCCTTCTACTGGACGGACAGCACTTGTGTCCTGCGCTACATTGCTAACAGTGAAAGAAGGTACAAAACCTTTGTGGCTAACCAAGTTGCTGCCATCCGTGAACAATGCACCCCATGCACATGGCATTACGTTGGAACAAAGATGAACCCCGCTGACGACACCTCAAGGGTCTTATCAGCCGAGGCTATCACCAGAAGTAACCGCTAGACAAGGGGTCCAGAATTCCTTTGGCTGTCCGAAGAAAATTGGCCCCAGATCCCCCTCTAATCAACAAGGAGATCAAACAGATACCTCTAGAAGAAGTTGACGCCACGTTTGTAACCATGACCTGTCCTCCAGATCGCGATTTTGTGGAAGTTTTCAAATGATTTTCATTGTTGTACTCATTGAAGAGGTTTGTGGCGTGGATACTCCAATACAGAAATCGGCTACAAACCTGCTGCAGCCCCACCATAATCAGAAGATTGATGCCTTGAAGGTTCACGAGTTAGAGGAAGCCGAAACAGAAGTCATCAAGGTCATCCAAACTTGCTGTTTCTACGACGAGTTGCTGTCTTTACAGGGCGCTGCTACCGAAAGCACAATCCCCTTGAAGGTGAAGAGCGTCAAGAAATCAAGCCATATTTGCAAATTGGACCCACTCCTTTGGAGAGGTCTCATGTGTAGGAGGTCGCCTCCAACGCTGACTGATCAGTGAAGATGCTAAACATCCAGTTATACTACCAAAGCAGCATCACATGTCCAACCTCGTCATTTGTCAATATGATCTACGCTGTAGTCACTCTGGTCTTGAACATACGCTGTCAATGATAAGAGAAAAATATTGGATTGTTCAAGTGAGAGTCTCCTTACACCAAGTTCTGAATGGATTCTTCCATTGCAAGTGGATGCGGGCATCTGTGGGACAGCAGAAGATGGCAAATTTGCATGGGAGGACAGAGTTTGCCCCTCTGAACCTCCCCTCAGTCAATTGTTTTGGCCCCCTGCTAGTATGTCGTGGACAAAGTACAGTAAAGAGATATGGTGTCCTATTTACCGTCTGGCAGTTCGCGCACTGCACATCAAGGTTAGCCATGGCCTTGACACAAATTCTTTCATCTATGCTTTAAGGCGTTTTATTGTGAGAAGAGGCCAACCTCAATGCATACAATCGCACAGGTCTCATGTGTAGGAGGTCGCCTCCAATGCTGACTGATCAGTGAAGATGCTAAACATCCAGTTATACTACCAAAGCAGCATCACATGTCCAACCTCATCATTTGTCATTATGATCTACGCTGTAGTCACTCTGGTCTTGAACATATGCTGTCAATGATAAGAGAAAGATATTGGATTGTTCAAGTGAGAGTCTCCCTACACCAAGTTCTGAATGGATTCTTCCATTGCAAGTGGATGTGGGCATCTGTGGGACAGCAGAAGATGGCAAATTTGCATGGGAGGACAGAGTTTGCCCCTCTGAACCTGCCCTCAGTCAATTGTTTTGGCCCCCTGCTAGTATGTCGTGGACAAAGTACCTGTCTGGCAGTTCGCGCACTGCACATCAAGGTTAGCCATGGCCTTGACACAAATTCTTTCATCTATGCTTTAAGGCGTTTTATTGCGAGAAGAGGCCAACCTCAATGCATACAATCGCACAATGGCAGTAACTTTGTCAGATGTGAGAAGGAGTAGCAAGAAGCTATTCAAGATTGGAATCAGCAGAAGATTCATCACCCAATCACCTGCTGCTCTTGTGTGCAGGTCCCACCTTGCCACTGGGAGAATTTGTCAAAGATGACAGCTTTTCCTGCTGCAGATGGCAACATGTCCAGTACCTGGCTGACGTGTTCTGGTGTCGCTGGTTTCTTGAATACCTGCCATCCCTATAAGAGAGAAAAAAAGTGGACCTGTTTTTTGATGTATTTTCTGTTTCAAGCATGGAGAAATATCCTGACGTTAGCTCGATCTCTCTCACTTTCTTCAGCCGCCAGCACCTGCGTCTTGAGTTGAGCCGCCTGATGTCAGGGTTTGGTATCTTCCCAGCTGTTTGCGTTGATCTTGACAGCCTTCAGATCGTGCTTGATGGTGTCCTTGTAGGGGAGCAGAGGCCGGCCAACTTTTTGGGCACCGTTGCACAGTACTCCATACAAGATTTCCCATGGCAGACGATCAGGCTCCATGCGGTGCACATGGCCCAGCCAGCGGAGGCGTCTCTGAAAGAGCATGGAAGGTATGCTCATGAGACCAGCTCGCCAGAGGACGTTCGTGTTCGGAACCTTGTCTTGCCATCTGATGTGCAGCAGGCGGCGAAGCAAATGGAGGTGAAAGCTGTTGAGGCGTCGCTCTTGCCTGGCGTAAGTCGACCACGACTCACTGCCATAAAGGAGAGTTGACAGGACGCAGGCTTGGTAGACCAGGACCTTGGTCCTTTCACTCAGCAGACTGTTGCTCCATATTCGCTTTTTCAATTTGGCCATGACCCCTGCAGCCTTGGCGATCCTTGAGCTGATCTCGGCATCAAGTGATGTTGTGCTCGTGACGGTGGAGCCCAGGTAGGTGGAGGCTTCCACTACTTCCAGCTGAGTGTCCTCGATAGTGATGGTAGGCGGGGAGTCGGCAGCCTGCGCCATAATGTTGGTTTTCTTGAGGCTGATGGTCAACCCAAACTCCTTGCAGGCAGCGGACAGTTTGTTCACGAGGCACTGGAGGCCCTCTTCACTATGGGATGCAAGGGCAGCGTCGTCTGTGAACAGCAGTTCGCGTATATCAACACCTCGTAGGTCTTGGTCTTGGCACGAAGTCTGGCGATGTTGAAGAGATTCCCATCTTGCCTTGTACGGACATACACTCCGTCTTCACAGTCGGCGAAGGCGCACTGGAGAAGCATTGAGAAGAAGATCCCGAACAAGGTTGGTGCCAGGACACATTCCTGTTTCACTCCACTGCTGACTGGAAAAGATTCTGAGGTAGCCCCGTTGAAGCGGACCGTGCTTTGCATGTCCTGGTGGAAGGAGGAGATGATTGCGAGTAGCTTGGGTGGACAACCGATTTTCTGGAGGATCTGGAAGAGCCCGCTCCTGCTGACCAAGTCGAAGGCCTTGGTCAGGTCCACAAATGTGATG
>Ga0126337_10003487_pt1 | contig 10300 bp, 7 predicted proteins | sample DipCmetagenome_FD_92527 | JGI IMG/M metagenome (GOLD analysis project Ga0126337, IMG submission 92527) | Coral microbial communities from La Bocana,Puerto Morelos, Mexico - Diploria C A metagenome | ecosystem: Host-associated > Invertebrates > Cnidaria > Coral | place: La Bocana,Puerto Morelos... | reverse complement strand
TTTTGAGGCGGCAATTGTCGAGTTGAAGCGGCAAGGACTTGGCAAAGTTGATCACCACATCCCAATATCAAAGGAAGATCTAGAAAAGATCCAGTCGTCCTACAACCCATCTTCTCCAGATCCCAAATGCCAAGAGGCCGTGCTCCTTTCGTTCAGCACCAAGAATCGCGACTCCTGGAAAAATCAAATTTTCTGAGCATGTCTAGAGAATTCAGCTCTCGTTCCCAGAGCCCACGTTACCCAAGGGAAAACGAACCGCAGTACAAGTGTAACCTGGGCTCTGGGGACGAGATTGATTTTCAGCCAATCAGATTTATCAGACTTGACACTGAGCATGCGCAGTGACGGGATATCCGTGAATCCCAGATTTCCCGTGTATAAGGACGTTCGCGCTAATTGTTTCTGCGCATCCTTACTGCGCACGAAATTCACAGGCCACGTCATGCACCGAGCGCGCGCGCGCTAACCAGTAAAGTGAACAATAATAGGGCAAATGGCCATTGCTATGACTTTGTGTGGATTTGACGGTCTTGGACGTTCGGTGACCCCTATTTTTCTTTCGATGGGTCGTTTTCTCTGCCCATTTTCCACGTTTTGCGAAAAAATAAAAAAAAATCTATCGAGTAGAATTTTGAATATTTTGCAAAACGCTAAATCGAATTCCGTTCTTTCACCTCTTCGTTTAGCTGTGCGTCAGTTTCAAATGCCTCTTTAAGGGTTAAAGTTTGAGAAAATGATGGCAATATTTGAAATTATTAACGCCACAGATTCACTTGTACAAAATATTATTAGGATAGTTTGGCTCTGTTGACTTATCTTTCATATTTAGACCTAAAAACTCTGGGGACAATGCTGAGTTCCGCGTACCAATTTATCAGACTAGTTTTCCACACGCCTTATCTCTGAAACGAAGCCGGTGACCCCCAATTTTTATTTCATTTCTGAAACAAGTAAATCATTATCTGTCCGCAGTAGAATTTTTAAAAAAATCTATCGAGTAGAAAATTTTCGCGCGAACGTCCTTAATAGACCTTCAGAGGTTCGTGATTCTTGCTGCTGACTAAAAGGAGCGCGGCTTTTGAGCACAAGAATGGTGGTGGCACACGTCTAGGCTTACGTTCTTTTTTTTTTCTTTTTTTTAGTAGTCGAAGGAAACGTGTATTTCAAACATATTCTTCTGATTCTGAGAGTGAGAGATTCAGTCAGGAAGCAACTTGTCAGCAATTATCAGTGGAGGGGTAGAAAACACAGCAGGGTCAGTTTTTGGAGTCCTTCAAAAGGAAGGGTTATGAAAAAATGACAGGAAAGGAGGGAGGAGGAAATGAAGATAACAAGATTTAACAAGATAAAAAAAATATTTTGTTAAACAAGGCATGCAATTATTTCCTGACAAATTAAAAAAGACAAGCTATTGAATGCAACAACCTAACTAGTAAAACAGCTCATGTTTTGCTCATCATAAATTGTTAAGCATCACTCAGAAGAACTGGATGCACGTGCTCTTGTTTCTGGTTGTAGAAACTGTTATATCTCATTTAGCCAAAAGCTTTCTTTTGTCTTGTATCTCCAGAAGAGACCACATGAATATTCATAACAGGTTTTAATTCAGGGGTCAGGTAATTTTAGGACAAGTTTCAGGGGAGGATTGAGACATTTTTATCCCTTACCTTAGAGGGGTCATTTTATTTTCATCACTTAGCTAAAACTCTCTACCCTCCTCCACCCTGCTAATTTCTGATGAGTCCCTAACAGGGAGACTCCCTTATAATCCAAGGGAATTGGCATAGATTCATTTAGGAACATAAGAGAGAGGCCTTAGCGGAAGGCTGGCACTCGGGTCCCAAATGTTACTTCCAATAATGATAACTTTTAGTCTACAAATACTGAATAGTTCTTTGACCCCACAAAAGAAAAGAACGGGGAAATTACACAAAAACCTTGTCAAGTGGCAGCTACATTTTATTTGTTTATTACAAGCTTAATCCTCAGACACAACAGTTGTTTTTTCAGATACATAAATACCATCCAAAAACATACGGATGTCTTTGTTCTTAACGGTGGTACACTGTTTGATGAGGGCAGCTGTGAAAAAAGGAAAGTAAGTTAGTTTAAGTACAGTAATCACTTTGATAAAATTACACAAACTCTAGTGACAGTAAGATCACAGAAAATTCTATTAAGTTAATTGGATCACAATAGTTAAGGGATACAACTTTGGTAATAACCCAACCTGAATTGGAAACCAGCTCAATATCATTGCCTTCCAGAATGATTTCATCTTTGACAGTGGAATTGGTGCAGGTGACACCAGGCCTCATTCTCACTTGTCGCACATACTTCTCGCCCAAGAAGTTACGCACTTCTACCAGTGTGTTGTTTTCCGACACAGTGATGTTGATGGGAAAGTGAGCATATACTGCTTTCATCTTGTACCTAAAACCCTGAAGACAATGAAATTCAGTCAACAATGAAAGCTATTACTCAAAAGAATTTTCGTAGCATGTCAAGATTTCCAAAATCAGTAGACCTTTTTAGCTTGGGCTGTTTGTTGTCCACTTCAGACCATGTGATGATACTGTTGAGAATTACTGCTTTCAACATTTTAAATAGTCACACTCGGGTATACGGATGAATAGTTTGAACATGGATAAAAGAACAATTCTCTACAGAATATTTGCACGGCCTGTGATGGGAAGACTTACCACCCTAAAGCTAAAAAGGATTATTACTTTTTCCTTGTCTTTTACTTACATACACAACTCCCTTCATCATGTTCTCAACATGGGTACAGATGGTCTTAACACAAGCCAGTTCTTTGCGCTTGGCAAACCACACATCAACACGTAACCTTCTTTTGCCGACAAGAGTCAGCTCTAAGTTCAAGTGTTTGAAGCTTCGTACAAGGGTACCACGAGGCCCTGTGACGGTAACTTCGCGGCTCCTTAGCTTGACTTTGACTGCAAAAAGAAGTGTGAAATGCAGCTATTAATTGTTACTTACATGATGTGGTTTATCATCCAAGAAAGTAGCAAAATGTGCTTCAGGAATTCTATTCAGGGTTATCAGTAATTTTTACATCAAACTAGGGTTTAATTTTATACCATAATTAAATTAATGTGCATGCTCTGATTGGTCAATCAGCTATGGTTTATTGTGCTGGTAAACCCATGGAAATGTTACGTCTTCTCAATTATTATATAAAAGCAATAGATCATGAGTTTTTATGGTTTATAGGCTGATAAACCACTTGTGATATTGGAAGAAGACTAGAAGAATTCTTCACATGTTCTTCCAACATCCCTCATGATTTATCAGCATATAAACCATAGAAACTTGTGGTCTATTGGTTAAATAACAATTAATAGTGTTTTCAGCAGGAAGGCCACTGGGTTTCACAGGAGGATATAGCTTTCTGAACTGAACAAAAAACTTTCCTCTACATGGTAAAATGAGGCATGAATAATCATTCTCACAGTCAATGAATTTGCCCAGTACCTGACCCTTAATAAAACCCTTGACCAAGCACAGGATTCATCCCCCCCCCCCCCTCCCCCCCTCTAATCTTTTTTTGTAGTGTTAACTCTATGTTAAGGAATCTTGAATGACTATGCATTGGAGCTGATACATTATTGACCTTAGTGTTGGCTTTGTTCAAAATGTTTAGCCAGTGCCAAGGTCTCTTTCTGCTGGAGAAAATTAAACAGCAGATATTCAGCTCATAGCTACCTTCCTGATGAATACACTGTCAAACATAATTTAATGTAAGCATCCCTCATATTATTATAGCTGTCCTATAGACCAATGGTATACCACAACTATGAGAGTTGTAGTGTTACACAAGCTAACTGCGAACCCGAGTCAACTTTGAGTCATGAGTCAACCTCGAGTCAAGCTAATTCTTTATTCTTTTCTTTTTTTATTTTGTCCCGAAAAAACAATATAAATTGTAAGAAAATATATGAATATGGATTGTCTTAACATTTACCAACAGGGCATTTAAATATTAGGCTCACCTCGATCGTGCATTGTGCCATCTTGTAGTCTTATGCAACATATTACCCAGAGGACCCTGGGATAGTGTTTTTTCCTGCTCAGTCCCCCAAACTATTTCAGACTATCAAGGTAAGATTGTTGTATCCAAATAGTGAGTGACATGAATCTAGCTGACTATCCACTGACTTAGAGAAAAGTTGAATGACAACATTTATACCAGGGTCACCATGATAATATGTTGCACAAGAACACCCTGTTGTTAACTGCTAAGGCAATCTATGTTCATATAATTATTATTTCCTACAATCTATCTTCATGACATAATAAAAAGAAACTTGATTTGGGTTTGCAGTTGTCTCGTGTAACACCGCAACTCCAATTACATGTATGATTAGGTTTCAGTTCCCTCTCCCAAATTTTACCAAGGGTTTAAAACATCTGTGATCATAAACAAAAGATGAAAAGACTAAAAGTTTAAGATTAAACCACTCCTTACACACTGTAACAACATTAACAACATAGTTACCATTTTTAGGTATATCAACTGTCGCACTTGCCAGAATGGTCTTCATGTCTCAAAGAAAACCTGAAATATACCAGAAAAGGTACAGGGAGTCTATAAAGCCTTGCTATCCTGGAGTAAAATCTTACAAGTCACAGGCTGTGGATATTACAATGTACTTGAAACCACATCCGTTGATTTAAAATAAAAGAAACCCATTTAAGTAAAGTATTATGCTGTTCAAGATGATTGTAACTATTGAGTTTCCGAAGATGACATCTAAAAGTTTTACCATCCAAATGTTTAATATTGTAAATTTCATTAGCTTCTCAATAAATGAACAGTTCCTAACGATAGCCAACTCAGCTGCTGCTGGTTAAACGTTATATGGTACATTACTTTGTATTACGAGACCATTTCACTGAAACTCTTCGCGAAACCAACTTGATGTTGTGATGTTTCTTACATTTTTTCTTTTGTTACTTTGTTTTGGTTGTGCTGAATCTTGCGCATAAATTAGTTTTCAAACCTAGACGTCTGTTCTATTACCTTAGAAGAATCTCAAGTGATATGTTTAACATAAGCTAAAATAAAAACAAGACCATGACAGACTCGTTCACCATACATGCAAGTAGTCATCTAGTACGTGCACGAGACGATCGTACGCAAAAAAAAGGGCAATTTTAACAAAATAAACTACTGGGAGGATAAATATTTCTATCTTTTTCACAAGAATTTACTAAACAGTAACGGATGATTCAGGAAAGTGGAGGGTATTCGAGGATATACAACAGCCTAATTACCTTCGCCGAAGATGGAAGGAAAGAGAAAGTGTTGGGTTTGTAACTGGCTTAGTAGCCAGGCTCGGAGACATTTTTTATTCTTGGGGGCTAGGGTGAGGCAAGGTAAATAATGCAAGATCATTATTGACTTGAATATGGTAAAGACAAGACAAAAATTTTATCCAGTGATGATAAAGAAGAAACAAGGAACTTTCAGGATATCTCTTTGAAACTTAAGTATCATCAAATCAACTGTTTTTAAGACGATGTAGTTCGGAACCACCCTACCCCCGTCTCATCACGAGGACAAGGAGAATAGATACCAGTCCCTCTTTAAAAGGTGACACATGCAGTTTGGTTTGTAGTTAGAGTGCATTAAATGCCATTTTCCGGAGAATGCATCAAGATGATGGAGCCAAAAGTTCCATCAAGATGTTCGCTAATATATTCATTTCGTTTATTGGTGCTGGGATTTTGGGAATGCCTCATGCTTTCAAGGAGGTATGCAAAGTTTTGGCGTTTAAGCTTGTGGGCCGATCTCTCGAACATAGTGCCACGAACGCATATTTGGAGAATGAAGATTTCGGCCAACTAAATCGTAGGTTTTTGTCTCATTAGGCTGGAGTTATCGAAGGGAGTGCAATCATGGCATTAATTGGTACATTAAGGTAAGTTTTTACTCAACATTAAAAGCGAACAATACCTCTTATTGCCCCATCCTCACTTACAAATAACATCTAATTTTCACGTTAGGTACCAAGTTTGCCTCGATCGAGATGTTCCCAAACCTTGGATTTTTAAAAGAAAGTACTTGTAGTCATAGTAGCGAAAACGTTTGTTGACGGTTTTGGTTATTGACTAGTCATAGTACCGACTTCTTAAATCTGGCTTTACATCTATGAGCATTTGGCAAAATTAATTACCTTATAATTTTCACTTTCTATCTATCTATAGCTGTTACGAAAGGCTTCTTAACCTGTTAAGTTAAATTATATTTTATGCTCCTCCCAGCTAGAGCTTCGTAAACATCTGTTAACATTGAACAGTTTGCCAAACATGGGTTATCTCTTGAATGTGCAAATTAGCAGTACAACCTTGATATAACAAAGTTCCAAGGGACTGGCAAAATATCAAAGGTTTTGTTATTTCGATCTTTTCCATATATTTTACTATTGCTGGGGAAAGGAATGTCGTCCTTCATACCGATAACTTTATGATATTGTTGGTCATTCGTTAAATTGAGGGCCCACTGTTGTGACTGATAGAGCTTTTGATGTGAGAAAATGTCAAAACAAGCATTTCTTGGACAATCCATATTTGACATCACAGTTGTCCAGTATGCATTCAGTGAAGTTGTGTTGTCCAAGATTCTCGGGTTGTTGCTATTTTAGTGGAGTTTTCCCTTCACTTTTTTTTGAGTTTCTTGGTTGTCAGATCAAGTAAGGTCGGATCATGTAAGGTCTGCTCAAATAGGCACCCTAGTTGATGCATTTGGTGATTTTCTTTGGAACAAGATCAGAAAACAGGGCAAGTACAAGCAGTAGAGCTGCAGAAACGAGCAGCGGGTCTCTTGTATTTTTCCCAGTAATGTTTCCCCTTTTTTTCCTTCCCCTGCACTGACAAAACCACCAGCCACGTAGGCTAGGGACACCCAAATGAAATAAACACGTCTTTTCTTTACATCCAGGAGATTAGTCACTTCCCAATTTCTTGTACCCTCAATTTTTAAAACATCATAATAACAGGGACCAAAAGTTATTTCTCTCCCCTTATCAGTTTAACACTGTGAATTTTTTCCCCTGTTTTCCTCAAAGTACCTGATTTTCAAACCAATTCTCATTTCCTTTAAAGATTAAAAAAAAAAATAAAGTTGCTGGTGAAATACAGTTTCTATTAATAACAAAATTTTGCTTTTGTGCTTCTTTCAGTGTAAAAGCTATGTTACTGATTATTGACTGCAAGAAAAAAATTACGTGGAAGAAGCTTGACCACATAAATGGTTCTGTTCTGTCAAGTGATGGAAAGATTGCTTCTGAGGAGAAGGAGTTGCTGAAGGTGGCTGAAAATGGAGAAGTGGACAAAGTAATGGAGGAAGTAGTGGATGAGTTACTAGTCAGTATTAATAACTTAGCACAGTAAATTTTCTGCATGCTTAAGTCATCTTTTACTGGCTCCTTCATTTGAGTAGTCTCTCCCTAATTCTTTTGATTTTTAAATTCTGTGTCATATGGTAGTTCTTTATGGCAATCTTGCTGAATACAAAACAGTTCTCTGAGTTAGAAACAATCAATCCTTTGGGTTGTCAGCAACAGTCCTGACCTCAGGGTAGGTGGAACACTGGAAGTCAGTGATTCTTGCACTTCCCGTCAAATCTGATAAATCTAATTGGCTGAGAATACAAAATAAATGGGTTCTGTCCCAGGGGATGAGAATGTGCTTATGAATATTTACCGTAATTTGAGCCAGTAACACCCAATGCGTTGCAGCACATCCCATCAGGGTGGCCAAGTGCGTGCAAAATGTGATGCACGGAATGATGTGATGCACGGAATGATAGGATGCACTGAAATGTTGTGATTGTTTGGTAGGGGCTTTATGCTTAAGAACCACTAGGCATAAAGTGACAGAAATGTGTTCTCTACATGTATACAGTGTATAGTATGCCCAAGGCCAAACAATTAACAAGCAACACTTTTCAGACAATTTTAAATTAAACCATTTTGACCAACCTAAGTGAATCATCTTGTATGTACACTACAAAACAGTTGTTTTTGCTGTTATTTATTACAAGCATGTGCCATATCCTTTTGCTAAGCTTAATCAACTTTTGCAGTCTTCTTTGTGTGTTTTACTTTGAGGGGTAAATTAATTACAAACTTCTTGGAGTATTCAACCTAAAGTTCTGTTGAATGTTCTTGCACAGTGACAGTGTGCACCCTTAATTTTTTGTTGAACTTTCTTACACATTGGCAATAATTGAATATAATAATATACCTGACATTTCAATGTATATTTAGCTGCAGAATCCACATCATGAGATTGATTATGGAGATCTCGGTTAGTGTTTGTTAGTTAAAAATGTTTGTTAGTTGAAATTTCAGTTTAAGACAACTAAGAATCCTCAACCAGACAATTATGTTAATTAAACCTTTATTAATAACAATACAACTAGCTCCTGCCTGCAAAGAGCGTAGCTTTTACATGTAACTCTTGTCACAGTCATTTCTCTTTCGAGTAAGAAGCCTTTTCTTGAGGATGATACTGATAGGAACAAGCATATTCTCCCATTTTGTTTGTTTTGTTTTTTTTTTCAAAACTCCCAACTGAAAGTAGTACATAAACTTTGCACAGTCTGGATTAACATTATATAATTTTATACTCTTATCTTCATTGTTTCAGGTTATTATGCTCTTGGAAATTCTGGTAGAGCCCTAGTCGATATAAGCATAGTCATTTCTCAAATAGGTGATTTATCAGTAACTATTAATAATATTGTTCATTTATTTACTTAATAAGGAGAGACTTGTAATATTATTATAATTATTACAGTTAACAATTAAGGGAGACACATTGGCATCATTAGTGTCCCTTGTCAAGGACATTGTGTCGTGTTCTTGGGTGCGACACTAAACTCTCACATCACAGTGACTCTCTCCACCCAGTGCAAACATGGGTCCTGGCAAATACAAGTATATTGCTCAGTGGGGCTACCCTGCGATGCACTGGCATTGTATCCAGGGGGAGTAGTAAGACTCCTATAGTCAGTTCATGTTACAGAAAAGAGAGATAAGCATCCGCCTGGTGGATCACTTGGCTTGTATGTGTTACAGGTCAAAATTAAATTCCTTTCAATTGTCTCTTAACCCTACTTATTCATCGATTATGAATAATTAGGGTTGGAAGACAAAGGAAATTGAGATTTAAACTAGGTTAAAATAATTTTGACCTGAATTTAATTTTGACCTGTAAGATATACAGACTTGCCATAATTTGACTTTGGTTTGGCCATATTTGAGAGGAAGTGCAGGGAGAAGCAAGAGCAGATAATTGTACGTTTCTCTGTCAGGACAGTGTTCTTTAGTGAAATTCTAACACTGCTTTACGCTAAAAATGGAATGATTTTTTTTGTGCCTGACCTATCGTAAAACCCTGCTTTTTGGATAATTTTTCTGCACAAAACAAAAATTATGTTTTTAAAAAATAACGTTTTGAGGGTTTTCAAATGAAGTCATTATTAATAATAAACAATTTAAATTTCTACAAGTCTTCTGTAGACAAGTGTGATTTGTTTTATTCCCTTTGATACTGCAGCCAAGTTAGAAGTTTATACTCATCTGGTAAACTTTTATTAGACTTATTTATATAATTAAACATCCTTTGAAATTTAAATTTTTTGTATGTCAACAGGTTTTTCATGTGCTTATTTGATTTTCATCTCCGACACGCTAAACAACATGTTTCCAGTTCTAAGCAGGTAAGTACAATGTATTCAGCTGCTCAGATTGGTAAAATTTCTTTTGACCTTGCTGATGGACTACTGACAAAACAACAGTTTAATTGCATGGATTTACAGCTGTAGTTATAAATCATGATGAAATTATACATGTACATGTTTTGTTCTGTTGCTGTAGTGATGGGACTGCAGTTTTTAAATGGATAGTTTTTTAATTATTTACTGTACACCGCAATGAAGTTCTGAAAGGGCTCTATATTAAGTATTCTAATTAGGGTTTCAATACGTTGAGTTTGAATTCAAAGTCTGTCACCTGTTACCTATCCTCCTGGTGCCTTGTGGCATATAGGTCATTGTTAGTTGAAACACCTATATGATGCACACTGCATTTCCTTTGCTTACGACTTGTACATTACATGTACATGTATGTAATGGAACGGAAGAAAATCAGTAAATCAAAGAATACCTATGGTCAAACTCGTGGAATAATTAACAGTTAGCGATCCTAAAAATTAGTTTGGTTTATTAGTTGACGAAATATCCGTGCCTGGGCTTACTATAAAATGGCTC
>Ga0126337_10003482_pt1 | contig 10306 bp, 3 predicted proteins | sample DipCmetagenome_FD_92527 | JGI IMG/M metagenome (GOLD analysis project Ga0126337, IMG submission 92527) | Coral microbial communities from La Bocana,Puerto Morelos, Mexico - Diploria C A metagenome | ecosystem: Host-associated > Invertebrates > Cnidaria > Coral | place: La Bocana,Puerto Morelos... | reverse complement strand
GCCTTTTCCCTTGATTAGTGGGCCACCCCCCTGCTATTGCTCAAGGAGTGACCCTTTGCGGTCGATCTTTCTCCAAAGGCACATCTATATTAGATAGCCAAAACAAAATGTGAAACTAATGAGCAAGCTTCCTCTTTGCAGCAACCTTCTTAAATTCACTCCGGGCTTTGTTGATCCGTAAATTCCAGGATGGCACTGTAAATTGATCCACCGAGGACAAAAAAAGAGTACCTTGGTCAAGATCTGGTATGTCATCAGCCTGAAGATTATCATAAGTATCAAACCACTGCCTGAGTGTTTGAATGACTTTCACTTGTCCAGGAAAAGACGGCCTTCGCTTAAAACCAGTTGTCCAAATAGGATTACCCATCAAGTAAAGCGCAGAAACTTTCCCAAGTTGCACTTCTTTAGGATAAATATCTTTGTCAACCAGCGCAGCAGTGTGTTTCACATACCAAATGGTGAGCGCCGTGACCTCAGAAAGAGTGATTCCCAAGGACTTTGCTTCTTGAAAAGAACGTGGTTGCACAAGAATTTCAGCGTCATCCACTGTTCGCCTCACCGGTGGCCACCCTCCAAACTGCAAAATTATGCCCAAAAGAACTTCTGTCCATGCCCATCCCATTGTCAAGTCCTGTGGTCCTTGTTCGTCTTTTGGCCATTGACACTGACTGAAAAAATCCACAATGGCCCTTGAAAAAGTGAACCCATACGCTGAAAACTGTAAAGCTTCACAATCACATGAAGAGGGAAAACGCCACTCACTGTGAATCTGCCATTGCTCCAAGGCATTCCACAGGGTGTGCTGCGTATTCCCCTCTTCTTTTCCTTCAAAATCGTCTTGATTCTGCAAATAATGTTGTCGTTGTGCACGAGCTGCTTGTAAATCCAAAATCAAACGATAAAGTTCTGTGAGCTCCTGTTTCTTTTGATTTGTCTCCAAAAAACATTGCTGAAGTTCAGAAACAGCTGCTGGGTCCAGTGTTTTACATGTGTGGATAGCCTGGTCATTGGCCATCTTGTTACCAAGTGCATGATAAAGCGATAAGGCATTAGTTTCTAGAGCTAGGTCAGTGTGTGCCTTGATTTTTTTAACGTCACAACCAATTTGAAAGGCCTGCTGAAGTCTTTGCATCAAATCAAAATCGGCTGCATCAAGCCATTTGGTTTTTGGCCATTGCTGCTGAATCTTTTTGACGCACGAAATTGCATAGGCACTATCGGTAAAAAGCGTGAAGTTTCTAAGAAATTCAAAACACAACACAATAGCATAAAGTTCTGCACGTGCAATGTTTTGCTCACCAGTAACTCTAGCGGTTGCAATTACCTGTAATGTTTCAGGTAGTTGACCTGTCTGCTGGAATTTTTTGGCTTCAAGTTCCCTTTGTTGATCATTTTCAGCCAAGTCAATGACAATAGCATACGAGGCATATCTTACCGAAATAAAGTTTTGATGTAAACAGCTTCCATCTGTGTACACATTGGGCTTATTCGGCAAATTACCAACTAGTTCAATGATTCTTGGTGCTATGATGGCTTCAGGAAATGCAAAATGAAGCGTTGTCAAAAATTCTGCAAATTGATACTGATGAAAGATTGGAAATTCCGGAAGTGTTGATTCATCTTGTATCAGTTTATCCACAATCTTTTTATGTACTTTTCTTACATCAGAAAACTTCTCACAGAAAAGGATTCGATGTGTCCGTGTATCTTTTTCTTTTCCACACCATTGACACAAATCATCAGTTGTTGTGTCCCACTTATTTTGCTGACTTTTTGTCTGGAATGCTCCTGCAAGTTCACGAATGAGGAGAATTTTTTGAGGGTCAGCAAAAGTATTCAGTGTCTGAAGTGTATCAATTCGTGAAAATGGCAAGGATCCAAAGAGCTTGAATCTACTCGAATGCAATGTAACAAGTGTTTCTTGCCATGACATCATTGCAAAATGCGCAATTCTTTTCATCGGATCCATAATCAAGTTTATCGTCTGGAAAGCTCCTACTTGTATATCCCCATTTTTGGAAATGACCCATCCCAGTCTTAGAAGATATTCACGAAGAGCAGAGGCTGGTCCTCTGGATTGTCCTACCAAACGACTCGGTGTTGATGCCATTTGGAAAAATCTTTCTCTTGTTTCATTATCACTGTTATGCAAAAATCTTCTTGCAGCTTTTATGGCCAACAATATCACACGCATATGTGGGTCAACCAATTTTTTGTGTGCACAGTGAAGAGCAAATGCAGGATTCATGCTATGTGATTGATCACCAATCAAAGCATTAGCAACCAACGATCTGATATTATCAAGGTGGGATTGCCCAATGCAAAGAAGTTCACACGCATAAAAAGCTGCACTATAAATTGCACTGTTGATGATATGCACCTTTGTTTCTAGCTGCCACGGTGAATGCTGAACACGTTTTAATCTCAGTCTAATTTTGTCAAAACGTTTTTGAAGCTTCACATGTTGCGCTAGACCTTTGTAGTTTACAGGTGCCCCAAGGTCCCATGCATGATTGAGTGTATCAATATTTCCAGTTGGGACATATTTGGCTATTGATGATTGGAATTCACTTGAAATTACAGAAGCAGTGGTCCACTTCCATGTCTTTTCCCAGTCGATCTCCAGTCCAAGAAGGCTTGTATATCGACAGGTATGTCCAAGTGTCAAATCATGATCTTCATCCTGCGATGACCAAAAGGACCAATTATCTGCGTATGCGCTTGCCTTTGTGTACTGGCTAATTGCACGAATCCCGGAAGCCCAGTACGCTGCAATGCAAATCATGCAAACTACACTCCAACTGTCTCCCTCCGGACAACCAGTAAATGTGTCAAATACTTCACTACACTGCTTATTTATCATCCAAAATCGACTCATGTTATCTAATGAGTTGAACCACTTTTGAAGAACCTCTTTCGGAATACCCCATGTTTCAAGAAGCTGCAATACCTTTTTACGATGAATGAGGTTAAAACATTTTCTTAAATCTAAGGTTATTCCACTGAAGTTTTCCTTGAACATTCTGGCTCCCTCAAGTAACACTTGGAAACGATATGAAGCATTCAATGCTCCTCTACCCGGTAACATTCCTGTGATATCGGGTGAAATCACAGTTCCAAGATACTGCAACACTTTCGTTGTTGTGACATGAGACCAAATTCGGTAGATAGTCGAAAGCACTGTAATGGGTCTGCTGTCGGATGCAGATGGTGTTTGTTCAGTTTTTGGAATTGGCACTGTTTTCGCTTTCATCATCCATTTTGGAAAGGATTCCATTTTTGCTACAATCTTCACTAATTTTTCAATCAGGATATGTGGAAGAACTTTCAATTCTTCAAAGGTAATTCCATCAATTCCTGGTGCAGAATTTGATTTTGATTTGTGAATTGCTGCAAGCCAATCGTCTACTTGTGCATCATCAAAATGTGGTACTTGGATATTATGGGGTAAAGAGTCCAAAAGATGTGCCAAGTAATCATCATCAAAAAATTGTTCGGCGTTATTTCCTTTATCTCGTCCCCAAAACTGCATCCAATAAGTGGTTAAGGAATGGAAAACTTCCTGAAGGTCCGTTTCCACAAACTCTTGTTTCAAAGAGACTTCTTCTTGTACAAAATCGATGTCAGTGGCAAATTCTACATATATAGAGTGAGACCCTATTGCAGTAAGAATTGCTTTTTTATCCTCAATTTGGATATTATGAAGTTCTTTAAACCGTTGTGGACGATCGACAAAAATGTTCCATTTATTCTTCTGATCAAGTGGAACCACAATACCAATATCTTCGATATGATGCAAAATTTTTTGGAAAGGTGGAAAATCCTTCCCCTTGACATGCTTGAAAGTTTCAACTTTATGCCCAACTTTTACGTCAGTTTCATGCCTGATTTTGCCAATGTCCTTGATCAGCTTTTTCTCAACTGCTTCTTGCTGTGTGACAGCATGGCGAACAATTTGCTCACAATCACTTAGCCATTCATGGGTTGGTAGCTCAACTGGCACAGGTGTTAATTCCGGAATATTTTGAATCCAAGTTTCAAATTTTTCCATTTTGAAATCTGCCTTAAGAATGACATTCCATTCCGTATGAATATCTTTCCAAGTTCTATACCAAATTTCCGTAAAGGATTGAAGTTTTTGGATTCGAATCTTCAGGGAAGTGATTCTTCTCAATTGTCGTACCATTTTTTTGAAGGAGATTGAAACAGAATCAATAGTCGGATTGTATTGACCATCCCAAGCTTTCTTAATGACTGACGGAATTGGACATTTTTTGGGTTCTTGCGGTCGGCATCTTCCCTTAAATCTTTTTGGCAGTTTGGAAAAGGTTGACAATTCTGGTTTTTTCAAGTATTCTGCCTTTATTGCCAAGTCCACAGTGTTTTCAACGAGGTTTCCCCAGTCCGTAAGAGTATCACATTCCTGCTGTTGCTGGATAGCATCACAAACAACTTTTTCCAAATCATCTTTGAAGATTGGTAATGAAGTCCATGAGTCCGGCAATTTCAGTTTTGTCATGAAAAGTGTCTCTCTTGGAATTCTAAATTTGATAACTACTGGGTCATGTGTGTCAAAATACTTTGATTTATCAACCTTTATCTCAGTGATTTTTCCTACCAAAAAGGGATGTACAAGTGCCGTGTCTGCAATTGTTGATTCTTTGCATGTCTTTGGCATTTCATATCCATACATTTTGGAGTATCTATTCTGAATCGAATCATAACCTTTTTCGATCAAATATGGATATATCTCAAGCTCACTAATGTCCATGTTGAAGTCCCCTGCAAAAATAGCAGGTAAAGGAAGTTCACACGATTTTTGGTAAGCATGATTGAACAGCATATTGGTATGTTCTTTTGAGGCACGAATGGATGATGTGAATCCATAAATTGTGAAGATCTGAATCCAATTGGCGCCAATTTGAACAATACCTTGAACGACTCGGTTATGAAAATGCCACGGTAAGGTTGTATCAATTTCAAAGGGTGCTCTACATCTATGGTCAGAAAAAATGGCTGTTCCCCCAACCTTTCCTCTATCACTCGGATTACCATCTTGCCTAATTTTTTGCGGCTGCACTGGTGAAGACCAAATCGAATGGAAGTATCTTTGTTTCAAGAAAGCACCAAACGATTTTTGAATTCCGATGGTTGCAGTCGTCTCTGAACAGGCAAAAAGGTTTATCTGATACTGTTTCTGGATTGCGATAAAGTCAGCATGTTTATTTGCAAGAGAAGTTGGATTTATGATTCCCATGGTCCAGTGAATGTTCTCTTCAGCTGGTCCTGGGTTTTTTGCTTCACCAATACGACTTCCTCTGAGAGGCAGTGATGGTTGTCTTCTGATATGACTCTTCATGGTTTTCCGAATCAAGTTTCTCAGAGTATCATGTTTTTGAAGGATGCTACTGTTACAATTTGCCAAAACCTTGCTCATATCAAAATTCATAAAAGTAATTATGCTTGCAATGTCTGATATCAACGCTGTAAAACAAAGGGAATCCCTTGTGCGACAGCAAACAAACAAACCCCAAAGAAAACAGGCACAACACACTTCAAACCACGAAAGGCTTACAAGCACTTGCGCTAAACCCCAGACAGAACATCGTCTGCCTCTGCTACAAAATTGCCATGGTTCGGATAGTCACTTGGTTTTCTGTGGACTATCCATTGCCTCATCAAAATCTTTGTCTTCAGACCGTTGTTGCTCACGAGTTCTTTTGGCAGTCTGTGCAAATAACGATTTCAGTTCTGATAATGTGCTATCTAATTTGTTAGATTGTGCCATCATTGCCGATTGAACTGACTTGTCGATGTCATTCCTCATGGCATGTAAATCTTTATGCAATGCATCTTGGAAATGTTTTTCCCTTTTTTCGACATCTGCAAAGCCTGCCTTTGTCTCGTTTTGCAATTGCTGGAGTGCCTGCTCAACTTGCAAAATTCTGCTTTCCTGCTGTTGGAACTTGGCTTCCGTCGGACCAGCAACATCTCTCGGTTGATGTGGTGGTATGCTTGACGAAGTCGGCTGAAATTTTGCCCACGGATCATTTGTCTGAAATGGATCGGATTTCTTCTGCGAATGACTGCTGGGTTTGGGGCCAGCAACGATCGGAGAAACCTGCGAATGCTGTTTCGGTGGGATGAGTTTCGCCAGGATAGGTTGGCCATTGAAGACCAGCACTTGCTGCGTTGGATGGGATGTGGCACCAATGATCCAACTCTTCGGCCCTGCAGCCTTTATCGGCTTTAGTGGCCATTGCACTGTTGCCGACCATTTGACCAACATGTCACTTGTACTACCGTATGGTAGCGGTTCAATGCGGTAAATATGATTCACTTTGGTATCAATAGGGGTATCTTTTCCAGGATAGATTGTTTTCCAAGCACTCTCAAAGTCATCTTTATGGTATCGAAGTCCCAAAGTGCTCTTTACTTTGACCATTCCTTGGCACTTGTTTGTTTTCGCTGCTTGAACGGTCAGATGTGCTACTTCACCTTCGATCCAGATTACTCGGAAATCTTGGTTTATCCTACCTTTGTCATCCTTTGGTACCAGAAAAATCTGATTGAACCCACTTGCACGCATCATCTTGGCAACAAAGTTGTTTTTGACTGAACAATGTACTTGCATAGATGTTGCATACATCGGTGTAGTGGGGTTTTTGTTTTGTCTCAATGATTTCCCCCAAATTGCTAAGATGCCTTCATCAAGATTTTGTTGTTTCCATTCTTGCCTGAAAAAGGCATTTGTCGAATCCAGTGCCATTTCCCATTTTTTGCTTTCCCAATCTTCTTTCCAAATCGTCATGGCTAAAATGGTGCATTCCTCATGCGGGACTTGCTGCGACACAGCAATCTTGGGCATAATTTTCTTTTCTCCTAGTTGTACCAACTGACAATGCAGGATGACAGATTGCTGTTTTTGATCCCAACATGGTATATTAACTGAGGATGTCTGGAGGGAAGTCGGTTCAATATCTGCACCAATAATTGCTATTGCAAGTTCATCAGTTGAGAGGATCTGGCCTTCACGAAGCCATGGAACTGCTTTCTCTTTGTTGATGAGCAAAATGCCACTCGCATTGGAGGATATCTCTTTGATTTGATTCACCTCTGTACCATCTTCGTTTTGAAGGAACCCTGGTTGGATTTGGTAATCATCAGGGGATGGCTGGATAACAACTTTCCTTTTTTGTTGATTGGTTGCTCCTGCTTTTGCAACCGCCGTTGCATCCTTAACGACTTTGGGGGGAATCTCAACCGCTGCATCTTTACACAATTGCATGATAGTATCAACCCTTTGCTTACTTGGTGGTAATTGTGCAGCTTGCATTGGAACTTTACTTCCACACTTTTTCATGATACTATCGATGGCATTGGAAACCCATTGGATGTCGAAACCTTGTTCCAGTAGAGTGCTTGCCAAAGAATTTCTTACATGAACCTTTTGATTTTCCTTGGTTCCCACCCCCCCAGTCAAAGAATTCATCATGTGCAGGGTGATTGGTGTGCTACCAAAGGAATTCTGCAGTTGCTCAATCGTGATGTCATACCAATTTTTTCCCTTTCCAACAAGTCTTGCATTGCCACTTTTGTAGATCGGTTGCATGGTAAAGCCAATTGCTTCAGAAACGATCAATAGATTGAGTTCTTTCGGTAGAAACCCATGCCAAAGCACTTTTCCACACAGTTTAATGGCAATATGGATCCCATCTTTGCAACTCAAATGATTCAGGAATGATCTTGTTGCCATCACTGCAATTGTCATCCAAAAAGCATCAGGTGGTAAAGGGATTTTTTCATGATTCATCTTGAACAGGATATTTCTTCCAACTTGGTTTTGCGCAATTTCAGCCGCGATCCCTAGGTTATCTTGAAAACCACGAATCAGAGTGAACCAGAAAAATTCTACTGTAAGACATGCTTGAAATTCTCCTTGGATCGAACACGCCCACGAAAGGTCGGATGATTTCCAAACGAATGATGTTTCTGTGTTCTTCCATGCTGCCATCAGGAAAAGTGGATTGAATTTCTGGTCTGTCGCAATCTGAAAGTCAGCAACAATCATTCCATGATAAGGCTTCATGTTTTCTTCGATTGGCCCAAACTGGTCAAATAGTTTGTCATTGAAACCAGCCATCACCATTTGTCGAAGAATAGGTTGCTCACAATCCGTTTTTATGAAAGATAGATTTCTTTCACAAATGCATGTCGTCAATGATTTGACATCTTCATGAAGTTCAATCATCATTCCTGGCTTCAGTTTGAAATGGATTCCATTCGTTTCATCATTCATTGTTTGAATCTCAAAGTGTCCTTCATATGTCTTCTGAAGAGTTTCTTTTTCAACATCTGCCGCAACCCAAAAATTCCCCTGTGCAGTATCAGTGTCAATCTGCGCTTTCATGAAGGGAACAAAATGTTGAGTTGGTGTCATCTCCTCAAATTGATGTTCTGGTATCGAAATCTGTGATGTTGGACATTTTTCAATATGCAAAAATTCCTCAATGTTTTTGATTCCAGAATCATGCCTCCATACTTGTTGTTGAAGATTTGAATCTTTCATGGTATCTGTCAAAGAGTCATAATTGTCAATCATTGTCATCCAACTTCTGTCAGATTCTTGTTGCAGCTGATCAACGAACACGGTTGCATATTTGCCACTGAATTGACGAATGTTTTGCTGCATGAGTCGTGCATCCAGAAACTTATGGAAGATTTCCCCCACAGTTGGAATTTGGATGTCATAACAAATCTTGTAAACATTCGCAGTCATCAACAAAGCATGTGGTATTGCGATCATGTTTCCAACATGCTTCCAACCCTGTTTCATTTCATGCGAAATCAAAATTCGATCCCAATGCAAATGAATCATTGCAATTTCACTTGGATGCAACAATCTACATGTCCCATCATCATGTTGGAAAAAATGAGCAAGCATAGTATCCTTTGATTTCCATTTGATTTCTACTCATCTCATGTTGACTTCCATATTGTGCCATGAATGTCGGATGCTGTTGCTTCTTGTTGAAGCATCTCGATTGAAAGATCTGCTGCCCAGTTGCATGTCTCAATGCTGGTTTATCTTGCGGTGGAAGCAAGATCCATTCATGTGCAAACGACTGCATGATCTGTTTTACAACGAGTTCGGATGCATCTGGTGGATTCATGAAAATGGCATCAATTTTTTCCGGAGTCAATTCCAGAAGTTTTGGCCACATTTCAAATTGTCTGGTATTTTCACTACATAGTGTGTTAGAGACTGCTAACCCCAACCATCTATGCCTATGAGACGATCCAAATTCTGCCGCATCAATTTCCTTTGACCACAGCATACGATAATTGCATGCATTCAGGATGGCTACACAAAATTTCATATGATTATGATGTTTGAAGCCAACTACATTTTCCAGTAGGATCCATTTCGGCCTAAAAATTCTTGCTAAGATCAACGATTCTGGAAAAAGCATGCCTGAAATCGAATGCAACCCTGGTGAAAAACTTGCTCCACTCCATGGACCACAAGGGGCTGAAATGGTAAAACCATCTACTCCCCATTTCGCCACTGTTTCCCACCACTGTTGACTGCGAATATCCCCATGAATTGTCACATCAAAATCTGTTTGTTGTAATAGATCGTCATGGGGTCCATCTGCACCAACCAGGGTCGTATCATGATTGAAGCTATGATTTTTGGCCGCCTCAAAGTCCTCTTCGATAGAAACAATTCGCAAAGGGATCTGAAAATGACTTCTCAAAAATCTCTGTGCAAAAGACCAACCACCGTAACCCCCGCTGAACATTTCCAAAACATGGATTTGATCCTGTTGCTCCTGCTGAATCGGTATGCAAATGCTTTGACTGTCAAAAATCCAATGCACCGGCATAGGAAAAATTTCATCTGCAATCATTGCATCTTTTGCATTCCATATCAACAGTTTTTTGGGCTTCACCGTGATTTCTTTCTCAAAAACAATCGTCAATGGCAATGAATGCATTACCTTGTCAGTCGTCTTTGGAAAAAATTTCATCTGATACATTTCTCTGTTGACCCCCTCGGGAATAAGTGGAATCGCTTTCATCAAATTGTATCCATCAGATTGCACAAATGTTGCTTCATCCAACAAAATGTGATGTCTATCCTTGAATATACTTGATTCACCAATCCCATGAAGCTCAAAGTCAGAAAGTAGATCCAACAAAGGCTGGGGGATTTCATTGTACCATGTCATGGCTACTTCCGCACCCTTAAATACCCATGGGCATCGGCAACACCACGGGAAGGTTGAGCCGAATTGCT